>LAZR01001221.1_pt1 | contig 16704 bp, 13 predicted proteins | sample 329461 | NCBI WGS metagenome assembly LAZR01 (sample SAMN03002196, study PRJNA259156) | marine sediment metagenome | biome: sea floor; feature: Hydrothermal impacted sediments; material: marine sediment; isolation source: Loki non-amplified sample from Loki's castle hydrothermal vent sediment ...
ATTTGTAGGGGCTTGATTCATAATACCCACACCTTTAATTGTGAAGATAAATTGTAGGGGCTTGATTCATCAAGCCCACACCTTTAATTGTGAAGATAAATTGTAGGGGCTTGATTCATCAAGCCCACCTTTTAGTTATATGAATAATTGTAATGTGTGTTTGATAAATCAAACACCTACACAAGTATTTTATTTAATCAGCTTTAGGTATTGATCGATTTCCGCTCTTTTTGCAGGATCGATGAATCTTTTTGATATCTTTTCAAATATTTCCTTTGCCTTGTCGAATTCATTGTTTTTGAAATAAGTAACTGCAAGATTGAAGTTGATATCTACATCCTTTTCTCTTGCGTCCTCACTAAGTGTATCCAGGGCTAACCTGTAGCTATCAATCGCTTTTTTAAAATCGTTTAAGCCTTCATATATAATGCCCTTAAGGTTTTGAGCCATGACCATGCGCCTGTTTATTTCAAGAGCCCATTCAACATGTTTCAAGGCCTCTTTAAGGTTGCCCTTCACCATGTATATTCTTGCCAGGTTATAATAGGAGTTATCCTTGGATTTATATTTTTCATCTGATATAGCAATCCTGAACTCTTTTTCAGCTTGATCGAGGAGGCCCATCTCCTGGTAAATAGCTCCGAGGGCGTTGCGGGCATCGGTTAAGGTGGGATTAATCTTAATACAATTTTGGAGATGTTTTACAGATTCCTCGAGGTTTCCGTTCATTGAGTGTGATAAGCCAAGAGAATATAAGGCGAGATCATAGCGGGGATTGAGCTCGAGGGCCCTGTTAAGAAATTTAATGGCTTCATTAACAATACCCTGGTTTAGGTAGAAGAGGCCCATATTATACTGGTATTGAAGATCATTATTTCTTGCATCATCAATTTTTTTCTGAGCCGAAGCACAAAGAATAAAATTCAGACAGATGAAAATGATAAATATTAGTTTGTATCTCATTTTCTTACTCCTTTCAAATCTTATATTCACTTTTCAGTTTTCTCATCATCAGGTCCTGAAGAGCAGCTCTGGGATCTTTTTTCTTGTATAGTACTTGATAAATCTGCTCGCAGATAGGCATTTCCACTTTTTCCCTTTTCGCCAGTTGGTGAACACAAAGAGTTGTGATGATCCCTTCAGCTACCATTTTCATGGTGGAGACTATCTCTGGGAGAGATTTTCCCTTCCCCAATTCAAGGCCTGTATACCGGTTCCGGCTCAATTTTCCTGTACAAGTGAGGACGAGATCCCCGATGCCGGCTAATCCTGAGAAAGTCTCCATCCTAGCTCCTGTTTTTACACCTAATCTTGTCACCTCAGCCATCCCTCTTGTTATTAAAGCTGCTATTGAATTACTGCCGAACTTAAGGGCATCTGAGATTCCAGCTGCTATGGCAATAACGTTCTTAATGGCTCCGGAAAGTTCCACTCCTATTATATCATCCGACGTATAGGTGCGGAAAGTGTGGGATGAGATAAGCTGCTGGAGTTTTTTAGCCATTTCCTGATCTTTTGAAGCTAAGACTACTGCGGTGGGAAGATGCGCGGCAACTTCCCTGGCGAAACTAGGACCAGAAAGGACAGCAATTCTGGGAACAAAGAAAGGAGAAAATACTTCCTCCATCACTTCGCTCATCCTTTTTAGCGATTTCTCTTCTATCCCTTTTGTAAGGCTGATAATCATATGATTGGAAGAGAGATGCGAAGCGAGCTCCTCATAAACCCCCCGGCAGAATTTGGATGGGACGGCGATGAAAACAATGTCTGAAGATGCCACAGCTTCTTTCAGGTCATTGAAAAAGGAAACTGAAGGAGGAAAGACAAATCCGGGCAAAAAAGTTCGGTTTTCTTTATATTGCAGCGCTTCTTCATAAACATCTTTCTCTCTTATCCAGAGCTTGGTTTTGATGTTAAGGCAGCCAAGATGAAGGGAAAGAGCACTTCCCCAGCTGCCGCCGCCAATAACACTTGCTTTCATTTTATTTTCTCCCCTAATTTCCTTTCTTTCCCTTGAACGAGTCTTTCAATGTTATCCCTGTGCATCAACATGATTAAAAAGAAAAGCGCAAAACTCAAGTAGGCAATTTCAGGTTCTACGTTAAAAAGAAATATAAAGATGGGATAACTCAGAGTAGCAAGAAGGGAGCCCAGGGAAACATACCGGCTCGTTTTGCTAACGATTAAAAATACAACCAGACAGAGTAGAAAAGGCTTGAAAGCCAAAATAGAATAGGCACCGAACGTGGTTGCTACTCCTTTTCCTCCTTTAAACTTTATATATACCGGGAAACAGTGGCCTAAAACCGCTAAAAATCCGCAAATCAGGGCAAATTGTTTATCCTGAAAAAATTTCAGCGCAAAAAAAACAGGGAGGAATCCTTTGAGAAAATCTATCACTAAGACCGGAAGAGCAAACTTCCATCCTTTAAGGCGAAGTAAATTTGTGGCACCCGTGCTATGACTTCCAAAGTTACGGATATCTTTTTTTTCACTGATATAGAAGAAGATATACCCCATGGGGATGGATCCGAGAAGATAAGAGAGGATGACAAAAGTTATTTTCATTTAAGTTCGAATTCAGAAAGAATAGAGTACTCGGCTCCCGTAGGCTTGAGAGTACTCTGGATAAAGCTGATTTTTTTTGCGTTCATTTCTCCAAAATCTCTATCCCTGTATTTTTCAACGAGCGAAAGGGTCTCCTTTATGTTAAATAAACTTTTGACTCTTCCGAGCGTCAGGTGTGCGTGAAATTTTCGCCGCTCTCTTGGAAAACCCAATTTTTCAAGCTCTCCTTCCAATTTAGATTGAAGAGCAGTAAGAGTTTTTTCTACTTCGATTCCAACCCAGAGCACTCTTGGATTCTTCATCCCTGAGGGGAAGGAGCCTGTCCCTTTAAATTTCATGGAAAAAGATTCATGATTTTTTGAAATCATCGTCAAGACATTTTCAATCTCTGGAACTTTCTCTCTGCCGATCTCACCTAAGAACTTAAAAGTGAGATGCATTCCTTCATGCCTGACCCACTTGATATTTTTATGTCCTTTATCCAGCTCTTCAGTGAGAAGGGAAAGAGCTTTTTTGATCTCCGGATCAAGGTTAATGGCGATGAAAGCTCTCATTTCAGGGCTCTTTTCTTTTTTTTGTTTTTAGCAAGATGCCTTCGCACCATGTCCAGGGCTTTTTGACTGGACTGATATTTTATTTTATCCCGATTTCCTAGAAAGAGATTCTTTTTCAATTTTGATCCTTTATCCCAGGCCAGGGCGATATAGACAAGGCCTACTGGTTTCTCAGGAGTTCCGCCCGTGGGACCTGCTATCCCGGTTACAGCAAGGCTGAGATTTGACCGTGCTTTTTCCCTTATTCCTTGGGCCATAGCTTCAGCAACTTGAGAGCTGACTGCTCCGTATTTTTCTATCAAAGACGGGGAAACACCTAAGGCGTTGATTTTTGCTTTATTGCTGTAGGCAACTACTCCTAGTAAAAAATAATCCGAACTTCCGGGGACATTTGTCAAACGATGACCAAGAAGACCTCCGGTACAGGATTCGGCTACAGCTAGAGTTCTTTTATTGAGTCGCAAAAGATTTCCAACAACTTCTTCGAGTTCTTCACCGGAAGCCGAGAAGACATTCTCTTTGAGCCTTTCCAGTATATTTGTTTCCAATTTTTGTACTCTCTTGTCTGCCTGTTCCTGACTTTTTTTAGAATGACTGCTAAGATGGATTTCAATCTGGCCTGGATGGGAGAGAATAGTCATTCTAAGATAAGGACTATCAGGATAGAGATCCAGGATGAGGGTATCTATCTTGGATTCAGTCAATCCTGTGATTTTCAAGACTTTGCGAGCCGTGTAATCTGTCTTGAATTCTTGAAGATGCGGACAGGCTGACTCATCGAACATTGGTTTGAGTTCATGGGGAGGTCCGGGGAGAAGTATTATTTTATTCGATCCTGTATCGAGCCAGAGGCCTGGGGCTGTGCCGTTTCTGTTTTCAAGAATTTCTGCTCCGTCAATGACATAAGATTGCTTTTTGTTTACTGCCGGCATTGAGAGTCCGCGGTGTTTAAACCTTCCCTCTATTTTTTGGAGAAGTTCTTTGTTGAAAATGAGCTTTCGCTCGAGGACTGTGGCGAAAGCCTCTCGAGTTCTATCATCTTGGGTCGGACCAAGGCCACCTATGGCTATAATGACATCTGTGCGGGAAAGGGCCTGTTTGATAGAGAGGGCGAGATCATCCCAGTCATCTCCGACTATTGTTTTATAAGAAACTTCCATTCCAAGGTCGTTCAGACGCTCTGTAAGGAAGAGGGAATTGGTGTCCTGGAAGTATGGGGTGAGAAGTTCTGATCCTATGGCCATTATCTCGATTTTAAGATTTTTCTTAGGTTTCATATTTAAAGAAAGTAGAATTTTAAAAGCAAGTAGAGATTAATGATCACTCCTGCATAAACCGCAGCCACAAGGTCATCCATAACGATTCCCCATCCGTCTGGGAGCGTCTCAACTTTTTTTATGGGAAAGGGTTTAATAATATCAAAAATGCGGAAAAGGAGGAAGCAGGATAGAAGCGGAAGCCAGCCTGTTCCCCAGGATTCTCCTATCTGGAAGAGAACAAGAAGCTGGCCGAATGCTTCATCAATCACTATCCTTCGAGGATCATGCTTTTTTATCTCTAATGAATATTTTGTAGAGGTGAAGATTCCTACTGAAAACAGAAGGACGAGCAGCAGGAGGTAAAAGGGCCAGCTTAGACTATGAAGATAGAATTTATAAAGCAGAACTACAATCAGGCTTGTTAAAGTTCCCGGAGCAACCGGAAAATATCCGACTCCGAAAAAGGTCGCAATGATTTTTGATAAAGATTTCATTTAGCAAGTTTTCCGTATAAATCATATACATCCCCACCTGTGATTTCAACCTTTTGAATCGTGTTAACCATTTTTTCCCATTTCCTGGGGGCGTCGATGAGAATCATGCCGTCGACTTCAGGAGCCTGGAATCTCCCCCGGCCGATCAATATGTCGGGATTTTCCTTAGGAATTCCTTCAATCAAGACGTCAAGGCTCTGGTTTAAGTATTTTTTGTTGTTCTCGAAAGATATCTCTGACTGAATTGCCATGATTTTATCTCTTCTTTTCTTCTTCATGCTTTCTTTAACAGGATCTCCGAGGTCGAAACAATCAGTTCCCTCTTCTTTTGAATAAGTAAAGACCCCTAAATGATCAAATCTGGCTTCTTGAATAAATTTTTCCAGGTCCTCGAATTCTTTCACGCCTTCACCCGGGAATCCGACCACAAGAGATGTCCGAAGAGCAATATCAGGGAGTTTTTCCCTTAATTTTTGGATGAATTTGAGCGCCCTTCTCCCGTCCATCCCTCTTTTCATTTTTTTTATAATCCCTGAGTTAGAATGCTGAAAAGGAATATCAAGATAAGAGCAGATTCTCTCCTCCTGCATTACTCCTAAAAGGGAGTCGCTTATTTCTTCGGGATAACCATAAAGGATGCGAATCCACTCGATTTCTTGAACCTTCAGAAGCTCTTTAAGCAGGAGGGATAAGCCGTCTTCAAGGCCCTGATCGCGACCAAAGTAAGTCGTGTCCTGGGAGATTAGATTTATTTCCTTCACTCCCCGGGAAGAAAGTTTTTCGACTTCCTTGAGAATAGACGAAACCGAACGAGATCGGTAAGGGCCCTTTATAAAAGGGATAGCACAGAAAGAGCACTTGTGAGAACATCCTTCGGATATTTTGACATAAGCCCAAGATGGAGGAGTTTGGATATAGCGAGGGGAGGCATGATCGTATAGAAAGCAATGCTGAGATTTTTTAAATGGTTTTCCCTCGATCGCCTGGGCTATTTTATCGAAGTCATTAACTCCCAACCAGATATCGATTTCCGGGTATTTTTTCATCAAGCGTTCTTTGTACCTTTCGACATAACACCCCGCAACAACGGTTTTCTTTCCTTTTTTTTTAAAAGCGACAGCATCTTTAAGGGCACCGCGTGCTTCTTGTTTTGCTGGTTCAATGAATCCGCAAGTGTTAAAAATTACGATATCGGCCTCTCCTGGAGTGGTGACAAATGTATACCCTTCTTTTTCTAGATATCCCAGCATCACTTCGCTATCAACAAGGTTTTTCGCACATCCAAAACTTATAAGAGCTACTTTTTTCATTAGGCATAAATTGTAAACTGTATATGTTCATTAGTAAACTGCAAAGCACATAATATTAATAGTAACAATAAGTAATAGGGGAACGTTCTCTTAGGTACCATCCTAATCATAATTAGCCTTCCCTTGGGGTCAGGTCTTGCTTTTTGCCTTTACTCATACAAACGCCATTTATACTTATGCATTATATTGCGTACGACCCAACTCTTTCTATAAATGGGAAGAGGAAAGTGGCAGAATCTCATACTGAGGATAGGAAATATCCATGTCCTGTTCACCGATGGAGGCACGGCCCCGGATGGCACCTTATGATTACAAGTCGGATTTGTGATAAGTATTCAATGAAGTTCTTTTTTCCCCTATCCCCAGTGCTTCTGTACTGGCAGAGTTGCACTCCAATTTGTGGTGGGGAGCCATCATAGACATAGTTGGGCTGATCTTTAGTATTCGAAATGAAGATATAATTCTCCACTGAAAACATACCCCTTCCTCATCCCTTCCCTAAATACGCCCCCCAATTTCCTCAACTCTCAGTGTTTTGAAAATAATAGGGGGTATCTTTTGGTCCGTCTGTTTTGGATAGAGTCTAGATTAAGGGATTCGTTCTTAACCGTAGTCTTCTGCCTTAGGACTTTCAATCAGCCTTTAGCTTTGTTGGTAATGCGGTTTATATTTAGGGGATCCTGACCGATGATTCGAGGAGCTAGATACTTTTGAATCGAAGAACTTACCGATTCAAGGGTTTCCCCATAAAATTCGGGTTCCCAAGCACATGCTTCTCCGATTCCTACGGTTCCCTCGTCTGTATGAATCTTGACAAGGAGCGTTCGAGCTGGAGAAACCAGCGTAAGCGTCTGCAAAATCCTTGATTGGAATGCCAAAAGGAGTGACCTCAATCTTGGTTATTTTCATCTCATACTTCCTAAAAGGTATTTTATTAGCGCCTTTGCCCGAGCTTTTCCAGTTAACTTCCTGAAAACCTTACCCTATTTTTTGATATTCTTTTTTCTTTTCGGGAAAAAATTTTGTCAACTCTTCAGGTTTTGGCTTTTTGGTGAGAAAACTTACTCCGAACAGAGATAATAGAGACACGAACAGGGCTGGAAAAATAATGGGAATGCCCCAGGGATCGCCCTCAATAACTTTATCAGGGGGTAATACATCGACCATAACCCTTAAAAACAAGGCCACGACAGCCCCGGATAAAATCGAAGCTAATCCACCAGCTTTTGTTGTCCTTTTCCATACGAGGGCAGCGATAAGCGCAGGGGTTATGGAGACGCCATAAATGGTGTAGGCGAAAATCGCCGTTTCCAGGACAGAAGTCATCCTCATGGCCAGAATAAAAGCCAAAACACCAATGAAAACAATAAATATTCGCTGGAGAGCGACCAAGCTGCTCTGAGATGCTTCTTTTTTTAAAAAACGCTGATAAATGTCACGCGTGATGTTCGTAGAAGAAGACAAAAGATAGTTCATGCTTGTAGAAATCACGACAGCGCAAGCCGCACCGAGAAGAAGTATACCGACCGGTGTCGGTACCAGACTTCTGGCCGCCATTATGACAACTTTCGCTCCTTCTTTCGGGATGGAAAGATCGATCTGACCTTTCAATTTGCTGTAGGCGAAAACCGCAATAACCACGACCACTGTCTCAACGAATATTAAGCCGATCGTCCAGAAAATAACAGCCTTCTTGGCTTCCCTTGGCGATCTTGCGCTGTAAAATTTCTGGTACATGCTCTGGACGCCCATAAGTAGAAGCATGGTGGCCAGAAAATAACCTGCAACCTTCAAAGTCGGGTTTGCTCCAAATTGTTCGTTAATCACAGCGAAGTAGCTGGGATCAAGATTCTGCTGAATCCCGGACAATCCGCCTGTTGCCAGATAAACAAAGGGAACGGACAGCAGGCAAGCCAGCACTATGATAATTCCGTTTGGCAGATCGGTGTAAATAACAGCGATCATACCTGCCGATGCAGTAAAAAAGAGAACAAAAATAGCAGTAATGATTATGCCCGTCGAATCGGGAACAGCTCCGTCAGTAGCGACATTCAATATAAACCCACCTGCTACAAACTGATAAGAAACAGTGGCTGTGAATGAAATTATGATGACAATGGATCCGATGAGGCGGGCCAGGGGTCCATAACGCTCTTCAAGAATATCTCCGATCGTGTATTGACCAAAAGTGCGAACTTTTCCAGCTAGAAAATAGATGAAAATTACGCCTACAAATGCCCCAGCCGGCATCCAGATAGCTGAGAATCCCGCCTTGGAAGCTAATTCTGCTCCCGCAATGAAGGTTCCAGAACCAATCCAGGTGCAGATTAAAGTAAAAACCATTACCCAGGTTTTGACTGATCGACCCGCCACCATGAACTCTTCCTGGGTTTTGACTTTTTTTGCCCGATAGATATTAAATCCTGTCAGGACAAGTAAATATGCTAATATAATGTATAAGTATATTGACATTCATCCCTCCTTCATTTCTAAAGGTTTCCCTTTAAATATCTTGTCGGCAGCTCATAACTTAAGGGCTCAAGGATAGATTTTGTTGAGAAGGCGGGGAAAAGGGATGGTTTCTCTTATATGCTTTATTTTACAGATCCAGCCGAGCATTCTTTCTATGCCCAACCCGAATCCAGAGTGGGGGACAGACCCGTATTTTCTTAGATCCAGGTACCACTTGTAATCTTCCCGGGGCAGCTTGAATTCTTTTATTTTCTTCTCAAGGAGATCAAGGTCATGAATGCGCTGTCCTCCTCCGATTATCTCTCCGTATCCTTCTGAGGCGAGCACATCCACTCCCAGCGCTAATTCAGGTCGCTTTTTGTCAGGCTGCATGTAAAAGGCCTTTATTTTAGCGGGAAAATGGGTGATACTTACAGGCAGGTTAAAGATCTCAGATATGAGAGCCTCCTCCGGCGCACCAAAATCATCACCCCACTCCATTTTTGAGCCTTTTTTCTTGAGCATCTTTTGAGCTTCATCATAGGTTAAACGAGGGAATGGTTTTTTTATCCGTTCAAGGGGTTTTGTATCCCTTTCCAGAACTTCAAGCTCTTTCTTATTTTGTTCTAAAATGCGTTCCATTATGTAAACAATAAGATCTTCCCCCAGTTCAGTTATATCCTCCAGCGTGGCAAAAGCCACTTCAGGCTCGACCATCCAGAATTCAATCAAATGTTTTCTTGTTTTTGACTTTTCTGCCCTGAAAGTTGGACCAAAACAATAGACCTTGCCAAAAGCCATCGCCGTAGCTTCGTTATAAAGCTGGCCGCTCTGACTAAGGAAAGCTTTTTGGTCAAAATAATCCGTTTCAAAAAGAGTGGTGGTACCCTCGCAAGCGCTAGGAGTCAAAATCGGTGTATCCATTAGGCGGAAGCCCCTGTCGTCAAAAAAATCGCGTATGGCTTTTATGAGTTCTGTTCTTATTTGAAGAATGGCATGCTGCTTTTGTGAGCGTAGCCAGAGGTGGCGATGTTCCATAAGGAAAGGAGTACTGTGAGCCTTGGGAGTTATGGGATACTCATCAGCGACCTGGAGAATTTCTACGTCCTTGATGGTTAACTCGAAACCACCGGGGGCTCTGCTATCCTCTCTGACCTTACCCCTCGCAATGAGAGATGATTCTTGAGTGAGCGTATCGAACTTTTTAAAAAGGGGATCGTCCTTTTTAGAGCTAAAGATCGTTCCCTGGATTAGTCCTGTACCGTCTCTTATGAGCAGGAAGCGGACCTTTCCGCTTGAACGTTTATTAAAAACCCAACCTCTGATTTCAACTTCTTTATCTTTGAAGTTTGAAATATCTTCTATATAAGTCCACTTCATGTCTCAAGGATTATAAAAAATAGAAAAGTTAAGGTCAATTTATATTATTTATTGACGGGATGCGAGCTGTATGGTAATTGCAAATTATTTGATGATATGAAGAGAAGAAATTTTATCAAGAGCTATAATTGCTTATGCTAAAGAACTGAATGGTCAATCAAGCAAGATTACCTTTAAAATCAAATTGCGCCTGTAATTTTAGGAAGTGAAATGGGCAAGTCGATTGCCATAAGTCAAGATCTAGAAAACATCATAACAAACATAGCAGAAGTCGCCCGGATTCTATGGAAGCTGGGATGGGCGGAGAGTAATGCTGGCAACATTTCTGTCAATGTCACTGAACACATTCCTGAAGATATTAAAGAATTGAATAAATTTCCTTCCAAAGAAATCGATAAAAGTTATCCCGGACTATCCGGATTTTCCTTTTTCATCACTGGCGCAGGCACAAGGATGCGTGACCTGGCAAAGGAACCTTCTGGGAATGCATGTATACTGCGCCTAGCGGAAAAATCAAACAGATATCATATTTTATGGGGGGGGAGGTCAGATTTAAGTGTTGAACCCACCTCAGAAATTCATTCCCATCTGAGCATCCATCGCTTTCTACTCCAAAAAAAAGCCCCCCAAAAAGTAATTATCCATGCTCATCCGGAAGAGCTGATTGCTCTGACGCATGTCCATGAATATAAACAAGAGAGCAAATTAAACCGCCTGCTCCGGTCGATGAATCCAGCGGTAAAAATTATCATTCAAAAAGGTGTTGGTCTTGTTCCATACCGAGTTCCAGGCTCTGATGAGCTTGCTCAAGCCACAGTAAAAGCTATAGAGAAACATGATGTCGTTCTATGGGAGAAGCACGGATGTTTAGCCATCGGTACGGATGTGCTTGAAGCTTTTGATCGAGTTGATATCCTAAACAAGGCAGCTCGAATATTTTTCATGTGCAAGAACGCTGGTCTTGATCCTGAAGGATTATCCGCTGCTCAGTTAGATAAGGTCGAGCGTTTATCTTGGTCTAAGAAGTAAAAGAATGAACGCTCATTAATCAATGAGTAGTTGAAGGGAAACTCGTGGGAGGAGAAGTAACTCAAGGACGCATCTCCAAATCCGTGATTGGAGAAGGTTTTGGGAAATAGTCTAGCTTCCTTCAGATTTTTAACGGAGAAAAAGGGGACAGGCTACTTTTTCTGTTGTTCTGTCCATGAATAAAGACTTTCTCTTTCTTAGAGAAAAAGTAGCCTGTCCCCTTTTTCTCGTCCCCATAGCAAGCAGTTATCACGGAAATGTAGATGCATATATGAATAAAAAGAGTCTGGAATAGTTTATACGTTTAGGCTATAATACATTTTTATTGGGAAAAGGAGTGGATATGAAATCCGTGAAATTTATTTTGTTGGCGACCCTATTTTTCTCGATTTTTGCAATTTTGATAGCTCAAAACCAACTGATAGGCATTGATATAGAAGAAGTGCTTATCATAGAAGGTTTAGGCGAAAGTTTGATCTATCAACGGGGTAGCGTGACCACTGATTATGAAGGGAATGTTTATATAACCGATTTAGAGGATTACTCGATAAAAAAATTCAGTAATAGTGGAGAATTAATCGCGGTAACAGGAAAAAGAGGGGACGAGCCGGGAGAGTTCCAGGGCCCGAATATAATAAGATATTATAGGGGCAAGATATATGTATCTGAGGTTTACCGCCCCGGAATTCAGGTGTTCGACGATGATCTGAACTTCAAATTTAAAATCCCAATTCCGTTTACCATGATTGATTTTAATGTTCTATATGAAGATCGTATTGCAATTTCAACTTTAATAAAAGATAGGTCAGATACAGGTTTTATTTTTTGTATATATTTCTATGATTCCAAGGGAAACAGAGAAAAAAAAGAAGAAGAAGGTGAAGAAGGAGAAGAAAAAGAAGAAGTAGACGACAAAATCATATATTCCACTGATAAAGATTTTACGATGATGAATACGGTTAGTTTTCAAGATTATAGAAAGAATTATTTTATGATAGCTTATGATTGGAAAGATAAGATTGATAGGTATTATAAAAGTGGAAGATTGGTATGGACAAGAAGTCTGCTGGGTAATAAAGACGCCCAAATAAGAAAAGAAGGATACTCAAAGCGCTCTTTTGGTGTGTATCCAGTAGAAGCAGTTTATAAAGCAATTGCTTTGGACAAACAGGGGAATCTATTCATTTTAGGCGGTGATTTGTCAGCAAATATAAACCGGGATGTATATGTGTTGAGTAAAGATAACGAACTTATTACTACGTTTACTTTATCTGAAGCCTCCGGGACAATACACATTGACAGGAATAACTTTCTCTATTCCAGATCTAAGGATGGGAAAAAGTTAACAAAATATGCAATAGAATATTTTTTTGAATAATTAAATTTTTAAATTAAAACTAGATTCTTCAATTCTTTCTTGCTGTTAATTAATCTGGGTTATTCTTTAAAGATATTGACATATAGAAAAAGAAAAAATAATATATATCCTATATTAAATAGGGGTAAAGGAGGATAATATCCCTATTAAAAATACTACAGCCAATAATAGCTTCTTTTAGGAAGCAAACTACTATGAATAAATCAATTATTTTTAAACCGATAAAAAGAATCCTGATTATTACAGTTCTGTTCATCATTCTATCAGCCCATCTCCAGTTTTCACCTCTTTTTGGGCATCCTGTATGGGGTGAAAAAACAATATTAACTCAACTCAACGGAACAAGAATAGTGGGGTATATATACGGGGATGAATTTCACCGCAGGATTGAAACTAGAGAAGGTTACACCATGATCTTGAATGAAGAAGCAGGAACAATTGAATATGCATTGCTCGTGAATAATAAGTTAGTTCCTTCCGGTATGGTTGTCGGAGTGGTTAGCACTTCTTACTTAGAAATGATTAATTTCCCTAAACATCTCAGTGACCGTAAATTCAAGATTGCCGAAATCCGCAGAAAAAGTCCTGAAAGGTTGCATGAATTAGAGCCCCGGTCACAAGAAGAAATAAAAATGCTATCCCTGACAGGCACCAAGAAAGTATTTGTGGTTTGTGTTGATTTTCAATCTGAAGCGTCTCCTCCGACAGAGTGGTCTGCAGGGGAATTTTCTCCGAGTGGGTTTAATACGCGACTTTTCAGCACGGGTGCTTCAGATATCAGCATGACCAATTATTATAAAGCAAATTCATACAATACATTTTGGCCTGATGGATACACCTATCCAACCTGGATCACTCTGCCGCAGACTGCTTCATGGTATAAGGACAATGATTCTTGGAGGAAGATCATTATAGATGCCATGGATGGGATAAGAACCATTAATTCCTCTTTTGATTTTACTCAATATGCCACTAGTGGCGATATGGATATGATTCTTGTCTGGGCGGGTCGCAGAATGAATTGGAGTGAATTTTATTGGCCTCACCGGAGCACGGCCTACGTCAATAAATACGGAGTAAGGGTCAAAAATTATAATGCTGTAAACGAGAAAAATTCTGACGGGTCGGAGAATACAGCTATTGATGTTTTTTGTCACGAATATGGTCATATGACCGGAAGTCCTGATCTTTATGACTATAGTTCGTTTCAGCTTACCCCTATCGGATATTATTGTGTTATGGGAACATCTAACTATAAAACAAACTTCTGCGGCTATTTAAAATGGAGGATTTATGGGTGGGTTACTCCGGAAGAAGTATTTTCAACCGGGACATATTCTGTAGATGCCTTAGGTCTTGCCTCGGTTTCAAATCCAAGATTATATAAAATAAGTATTGAATCTCCGGACGAATATCTTCTGCTAGAAAATCGGTATAATGGTGCAGATTCAAATTATGAAAATCTTAGTGGAAGAAGCAGCGGGCTGCTGATTACTCATATAGATGAACATTATCCTGCTGCACAAGGAATGCCAGATTACACTTTTTACGGAGTGGAAGCGATTGTCCCTGGTTTAGATCCTTTAATTACCAGGCTTGAGGATTACGCTAATTATTATGGAGAGATGGTCTTTGCCTCAGACCACGGTTACACCAGTTTAGGCCCTGCAAGTCCTGATGATAAAGCTGCCGGATCCTATCTGACTCTTACCAATGATGCTGCCGATGACACAGAACATGTTATCTACAGGAATACGCAGGGCCACACAAGTTCTTCGGGAATTGACATTAGCAGTATAGGTAGCTCAGGGCAGATAATGAGCTTTACCGCTACCGTTTCCTCAACGTCTCCTGCTATATCTGGCTTAGTAAAAACTCCAGCCGACGTGGGAATAGCAGGCGTGACAATGACCTTCTCTGCTGGGGGCGGTTCAACAACAACAGATGCTGATGGACATTATGTCCACACTGTATCTTCTGGCTGGTCAGGTACAGTGACTCCTGCTAAAACAGGCTATATATTTGATCCTTTAAGCCAGAGTTATTCGAATGTCACCAATAGTGAGGTAGATCAAGATTATTTTACTGCAACATCCTTTCTCAAAGGGAACGTAACAAACAGTGTTGGTACTGCGGTTGAGGATGTTTGGGTTCTGGTCTATTCCTCAGCTGGGGGCTATCTTACTAACGTTTACACTGACAGCAGCGGTGATTATGTTATAGGAGGCCTTAGTACGGGCGACTATAAACTGCTTTTTAATACAAGGATGGCCTCGGGAATGTTAGCAGTGGAGTGGTATAACGATAAGGATTCATTGGGTGCAGCAGATTTAGTCTCGGTTACAGCCGGGAGCACAACATCAGGTATAGATGCTGTGCTTGCGGAAGGAGGAGGTATCGAGGGGAGAGTGACAAACAGTGCTGGCGCCGGAATCCTGAGTGTTGTTGCCTATGCCTATACTCCTACAGGAGGCTTTGTTTCCTATGATCACACTGACAGCAATGGTGATTATGAGATTAAAAGCGTAAAGAGCGGAAGTTATAAAGTACGTTTTTATGCTTCGGCAGATTACGTCTCAGAGTGGTATAACGATCAGGATTCATTGGGTAATGGGAATTCAATCTCAGTTACAGCCGGGAGCACAACATCAGGTATTGATGCTGTATTAACCGCCATACTTCCACTTATCTCTGGGACTGTAAAAGACTCCGCAAGTACAGGCATAGCGGGAGTAATCATTACTTTCTCTAATTCAGGAGGTACAGCTACTACAGACTCCAGTGGGAGTTATTCTCTTAACGTAAGTGATGGATACTCAGGCACAGCGACTCCGGCTAAAGCAGGATACACTTTTTCTCCTACCAGTATAGATTACACTAATGTAACTTCTGATCAACCAGCTCAATACTACACAGCCACTATGTTGACTTACACTATCTCAGGCAACGTAGGTATAGCGGTAATTGCTGCTTCTGGAGAAGTACGAGCAGCGGCAGCGCTGAGCGGAGTCGTGATGGATGGGTTGCCTGGTGATCCAACAACGGATGTCTCCGGTAACTACACTGCTACAGCGGATTATGGTTTTTCAGGGACTGGGACTCCGACCTTAGCCGGGTACTCTTTCTCTCCTTCCAGCAGGGATTATACAAGCGTGACATCTGACCAGCTGGATCATAATTATACTGCTGCAATAATTCAGCATACGCTGACAATAATAGCAGGATCAAACGGAACAACAAGTCCAACTGCAGGAACTTCCACACATGACTATGGAGCACAGGTCCAGGTAACAGCAACACCTGATAGCGGATATCAATTTAGCAGCTGGACTGGTGATGCAACAGGGTCAACCAACCCGATAACCATCACCATGGATGCGGATAAAACAATAACAGCCAATTTCATTGTGACACCTTCAGACGATCATGGGGATGAAGATGGAGACGGAGGTGGAGGTGGTTGCTTCATTGCCACAGCAGCTTATGGCTCTCCGTTACACCCTCATTTAGATATTCTTCGGGATTTCAGGGATAAATATTTAATGCCTAACGGATTTGGCCGGAAGCTTGTCGAATTGTACTACAGATATTCCCCGGGTATTGCCAGTTTCATAGCCGGGCACAAATTATTGAAAGCTGCTGTCCGGGTCAACCTTCTCCCGGTGATTGCTCTCAGTTCCTTGATGGTGCATTTTGGTCCGGCAGCAACTGCTATCGTGCTTGTATTTATGCTCGTATTCTCAATCTTGTTTATACGGTTTTATCCAGGGAGGGCGAGGATTCTCTAGTCTAAACGCCTTCAGGTCAATTTAATGTCTTCAGAAAGAGAAAAGAAAGTATACGAAGCCCTGGACAGGCTTGGTATTGCCTATTCCAAGCTGGAACATCCGGCTGTTTTTACAGTCGAACAAGCTGAGAAGCATTGGGGAAGCATAACCGGCGCCCATTGTAAGAATCTTTTTCTCCGTAACAAGAAGGGCAACCGTCATTACCTGGCTATTCTAGAAAGCTCGAAAAGCGCAGATCTTAAAGCACTGACAGAACAATTAGGTGAGGACAGGCTCAGTTTTGCTTCACCAGAGCGGATAATGCGTTACCTTGGACTGGAACCTGGCGCGGTTTCGCCCTTCGGGTTGATTAATGACAGCCAAAAAGAGGTCCGGGTAGTTGTCGACCAGGAATTAAAAAATGCGGAACGCATAAATTTTCACCCCAATGTCAACACAGCCACAATAGGGATTGATTTTACGGATTTTGAAAAATTTCTGGCCTGGTGTGGAA
>LAZR01001222.1_pt1 | contig 16699 bp, 13 predicted proteins | sample 329461 | NCBI WGS metagenome assembly LAZR01 (sample SAMN03002196, study PRJNA259156) | marine sediment metagenome | biome: sea floor; feature: Hydrothermal impacted sediments; material: marine sediment; isolation source: Loki non-amplified sample from Loki's castle hydrothermal vent sediment ...
ATACAACTCGCGCACTTGGTTGGCGACGTCGTCCCCCGGCCGGTTGTTGAGCTGGTAAGCTCGGGATTCAGCGTTCGCAGGGCCGGCACCGGAAACCAGTGCCAGCACGAGTATGAAGCAAAACAAGAAGGCGTAATTGCGTAGATTCAGTGTCATGTCTGGTTCCCATTTTCCCGAAAAGTTCGGCTGGTCTGCTGACTTGTCTGCTAAAAAGTCCGGTTTACGGGTTGCCAAGTTGAAAACCCGGGGGGTATATTGGTTAGCATGAATACGACACAAGCGATCTGTCAATTGAATGTTCTGCAAGCTTTCGGCCAAAAACCGATGGTGGCTAGCGCGAGTGTGTTTTTTTGGCGGTTTGGATTTGGCTTTTATTTTAGCCAGCGCCAGGGCCGCCCGTAACATCTTCACCGAACAAACAACGAGGATGGCAGCCCGGCGAAAAACCAGGCTGCCATCGGACTCAGAAAGCCCCGATTGGTAGCCCACCAACCGGGGCTTTTTTGATTCTGACGCAGGGAAACGGAAACACAGATATGAACATGCCTTTGGAAACGGCCAAGCAAGACCCGATATCAGCGCCAGCAGCGCGTCGGCAGGAAACAGCCTTGCCGACGCCGGCGGAATTGAGAGCGCGGCTGCCGGTAGACGAGAAGCTTGCCGGGCAGGTGGCCAGGCACCGGCAATCGGTTCGCAATGTTCTGCACGGCACAGACGAGCGCACCCTGATTGTGGTCGGGCCCTGCTCTATACACGATGAGGTCGCGGCGCTGGAGTACGGGAAAAAGCTCAAAACTCTGGCTGACGCCGTCAGCGACCGGTTTTTGATTGTCATGCGCGCATATCTGGAAAAACCCAGAACCACCGTCGGCTGGAAAGGATTGCTGTACGACCCCGAACGCACAGGAACCGGCGATCTTAACGAAGGCTTGCTGCGCTCCCGCCGTTTGCTGTTGACCCTGGCCGAGATGGGCCTGCCACTGGCTACCGAGGCCCTGAGCCCGTTCGCTATGGATTATCTGGGGGATCTGGTGAGTTGGACAGCCATTGGTGCACGCACAACCGAATCCCAGATTCATCGTGAGATGGTCAGCGGCTTACCCATGCCCGCGGGGTTCAAGAATGGCACCGATGGTGGAATCAGCGTGGCGATTAACGCCATGAGCTCCGCTGCGCACCCGCATCATCATCTGGGCGTATCCGCGGCCGGCACACTGGTTATGGTCAGCACCGGGGGCAACCCGGATACCCATCTGGTGTTGCGTGGCGGCCGGGGCATGACCAACTACGATGCCGCGAGCGTTGAGCAAGCCGTCCACAGCCTTTCCAGTGCGGGTGTGTGTGCCGCCATCATGGTGGACTGCAGCCACGACAATGCCTGCAAGCAAGCCGAACGACAGATAGACGTCGCCCGTGAGGTGATGCGCCAGAAACGCGCAGGTAATGCCAGCATTCGCGGACTGATGCTGGAAAGTTTTCTCGAGCCTGGCCGGCAGGACGACGGTGATGATTTGCGATACGGCTGTTCTATTACTGATCCATGCTTGTGCTGGAATCAGACAGAGGCTCTGCTCCGCTCACTGTAGAGAGCAGTAGCTGGCCCGCCAGAAGCAACAGGACACCGCCCATCAGCCGGTCCAGCCAGTGACCGAAGCGGTTGAATCCTTTGCGAACGGCGGGCAGTGTAAAAAAGATGGCAACCAGGGTGAACCAGCCCCCCGTCGCAACGGCCATGTAAACACCGTAGCCGGCCTGAATCGCCACGGGCGTGCCCGGGCTGATGACAACCGAGAACAACGAAACAAAAAACAGCGTCGCTTTCGGGTTCAGGGCGTTGGTCAAGAAACCCAGGCGCAGCGCGGCAAACCCTGACTGCAGAGTGCCAGGTTCGGTTTGTACATGAATGCCACCGGCCCGGGCTCGCAAACAGTGCACGGCAATCCACGTAAGATAAAGAGCCCCGGCAATCTTGAGTATCGAGAACAGCAGGACGGACTGCTGGATGATCAAGCCAATGCCCAGCAACGAGTAACTGACGTGCACCAAAATGCCCCCACCAATGCCGATGGATGTGATTATCGCGTTTTTTCGGCTCTGACACAGAGCCTGCCGAAGCATCACGGCGAAATCCGGTCCGGGGCTGGCAACCGCCAGCAAGTGCACTAGAGCGACAGTGAAAAATTCTGGCCAGTAACTGCTCATAGAAAAGGATCTCGATCTATCGGGTTTACGGGTAAAGGCTTATGAATAAGAGTTCAGAAATTGTCAGACTCTGTGTAACCATGTCAGCATAAAACCAATCGCGGTTTTTTTCACGCACCACGCAAACCAATCCCGGCTTCTACACTGACGTATACGTAATTGAACGTTTCACCCACGCTCCCGTTTTGGGAATTTCGGTCTGGAGACTGTTTTATGGAAAAGCGAGAAGTTGATGTTGCCATTATCGGTGCGGGAACTGCAGGGATGGTGGCCTATAAGAGAGTAACAAAGACCACAGACAAAGTGGTGTTGATTGAAGGTGACCAATACGGCACCACCTGCGCCAGGGTGGGCTGCATGCCAAGCAAACTGCTGATTGCGGCCGCAGAAAACGCCTATCAGATGGCACAAGGCGAGCTGTTCGGCGTCTCGGCCGGGCATATTACCATTGATGGTAAACAGGTCATGGCGCGGGTGCGCTCAGAGCGCGACCGTTTTGTCGGATCGGTTGTCCGTTCCGTCGAGGCGTTCCCTGAAGAACACCGTATCAAAGGGTCTGCCCGCTTCGCTGGGCCCAATCGCCTGATCGTTGACAATGAAATCGAAATTCACGCACAGCGGATTATTATCGCCACCGGTTCACGCCCCAACATTCCGGGTTTTCTGAAAGAAGCGAAAGATCGTCTGGTGGTAAACGACGATATTTTTGAGTGGCAGGATTTGCCGGAGTCGGTGGTGGTTTTCGGGCCGGGCGTGATCGGGCTTGAGCTTGGGCAGGCGCTCAGCAGACTTGGTGTTCGGGTAAGAATGTTCGGCGTAGGCGGTTCCGTAGGCCCGATTCAGGATGACCGTATCCGCGAGTATGCGCTTCAGCGATTTAATGAAGAATTCCCACTCGACCCCGATGGCGATGTAAAGCAGGTTGAGCGAGTGGAAAGCGGCGTCGCAATCACCTTCACAGACGGCAACGCTGGCGAAAAGACGGAAACATTCGATTATCTGCTTGCGGCGACGGGGCGACGGCCCAATGTTGACGGTCTTGATATCCAGAATGCGGATATCGAGCTGGATGACAAAGGCATGCCCCTATTTGACCCTTACACACTGCGGTGCGGGCAGAGCTCTATTTTTATTGCCGGGGATGCCAACAACGCGTTGCCGCTGTTGCATGAAGCCGCAGATGAGGGTCGAATCGCGGGTAACAATGCTGCCTCTTACCCGGAAGTTCTTACCGGTCACAGGCGCACACCCTTGGCGGTTGTGTTCACTGACCCCCAAATCGCGACGGTGGGATTAACGATTAACGAGGTCGATAAGCACTGCCAGGGCCGCTTCGCAGTGGGCGAGGTGTCGTTTGAAGACCAGGGTCGAAGCCGGGTGATCGGCAAAAACAGAGGCCTGTTGCGGGTCTACGGTGAGCATGGCAGTGGCTTGTTCATGGGCGCAGAGATGTTTGGGCCGGCGGCCGAGCACCTGGCCCATCTCATGGCCTGGTCTGCTCAGAAACGGATGACGGTCAGCGAGATGCTGGAGATGCCGTTCTATCATCCGGTCATTGAAGAGGGGCTAAGAACGGCCCTGCAGGACCTTAATCGTAATCTCAATATCGGGCCGGTGACAGAAGACGATTGTACCGATTGCGGACCGGGCGTTTAACGTGCCGTGCGGGGATTAATCCTCACTATAGCCGGCATTGGATAACTAAACTTCACAGGTTTATCGACCCTGGGATAAAGTAAGCCTAACTTGGATATAACAGCTTCGGATATAACAGCGTCAAAGGAGACAGGTAATGGGCAAGAATTTCATTGGTCTGGATACGGAAAAAACGGTAAAAATGGCCGATTCTCTCAACGATCTGCTATCCAACTATCAGATCTTTTACATGAACGTGCGGGGTTATCACTGGAACATCAAGGGTGATAATTTCTTTGAGCTTCACGTTAAATTTGAAGAGTTGTACGACGATTTGCTGTTGAAGATTGATGAAGTTGCAGAGCGTGTTCTCACGATCGGGCACCGCCCGGCCCACGCATACAGCACCTACATGGAGCGTTCGGACATACCTGAGCAAAAAGATGTGTCGGATGGCAAGCAAGCCATGGAGAATATACTGGACAGCTTTGCCAAGCTGATTGGTAAACAGCGGGAATTGTTGAGCCTGGCCGGTGATGCTGAGGATGAAGGCACGGTCGCGTTAATGAGCGATTACATTGCCCAGCAGGAAAAAACGGTCTGGATGTACCGCAGTTACCTGGGGCACTGAGGCCTGCGGGCGTTTATCTGGCGGCCATTTGGCCGCCTTTTTTTCATCGGTGTAAAACAGGCTGATTTACGTGCCAACGGTCAGGGGCTTTACTTGCTGGTGTAAAAACCATCGTTCGGTGACGACCTGACGCGTAAACCAGTGCGATCGCATCAATGTGCTCGCCAAGGGCATTTTGATCCAGTCGGGCACTTGAAAGCTCTCTCGAAAGCCGTCTTTAAGGCTCTCCTCAAAGCCCTCCTCTGTGACCGGCCTGCGATGACCAAAGCGTTCTGCAACCGCATCACCGTATGCCTGCAAAGAGGCGGCGGAGACATCCGGAGCCTGCCGAATGACATCGGCCGCCAGTAATGCGGATTCGATCGCCGGGCGAATACCCTCTCCGCTTTGTGCATAGGCAAGCCCGGCCGCATCGCCAATCAGCAGCAAGCCATCATTTACCAGCGGTCGTGCTGCATGGTCGTAGAGTAAATAAGCATGGCCTTTGAAGCGGCCGGGCAGCGCCTCGGGAAGTCGGCCAGCGGCGCTCATGGCCGCCACGAACTCCTGCAAGTGTTTGGTCAGCTTGTGATTGTCTTCCCGCCCGAGGCCAATGTTCAAATAGTTACCTTTGCGAAAGATCCAGGCATAGCCTTTGAGATCCCGGCAAAACCAGAGCTCCGGTGTGTCGCCCCGGGCTTCGCAGGTTCTTGCTTGTTCGTGAGTCATTTCGAACTCGATTTCCTTGGCGGCCACAACGGTTTCATGGCTTCCCGGGCCATCGCCAGTCAGCATGGCAACCGGACAGAAATGCCCGCCGGCGCCCACCAGTAACGGCGTTGACCAGGTATCGTTGATCAGCCAGTGACCCGCTTTACGAGTGATGCTTTTAATCGGTGTGTCAAGTTGTTTGGGCGTGTTTGTACGGCTTAGCAGGTAGTTGTCGAACTCACACCGGCGAATGCCGTAGCTGACGACCCTGCCGTGATCATTTTCAACGGCAGGCTGCCCCATCATCCCGATCCGGAAGCGCCGTATGGGTTGAAGCGTGAGGGCATTTGCGTATTCGGCGAGATCAATATCCAGGGCTTCCATCACGGCAGGTGTGACCCAGCCAGCGCAGGTTTTATCCCTGGGGAAATGCGCTTTATCGATCAATAAAACGCGTTTTCCGCTGCCTTCAAGCGCTTTTGCCAAGGTGGATCCTGCGGGGCCTGCCCCCACAATAATCAGATCGTAAGCGTCCATATCCAGTAACCTCAGGTAGCTTCGGCGGCAGCGGGGACGCTGTAGAGATCCTGACGTGTTGCGGGCAGTTCGTTGTTGTCACCGTGGGTAAACACAACCTGAAAAAGCTGCAGCGAACCCGCCCGGAAGGCCGCGACGGAACCGGCAAGGTACATGCGCCAGGCCCGGGTAAAGTACTCATCGTGCATGTTGCAGATGGCCTCTTCCGCTGCATCAAAGCGCTCGATCCAGGCGTTCAAAGTGCGGGCGTAGTGAAGCCGGAGATTTTCGACATCCAGCACAGAAAAATCTCCGTGCTCGCACAGCGCCATGAACTCGCCAATGCTGGGGGGGTATGCCCCCGGAAATATGCGCTTCTCGATCCACGTGTTCATCAGCATGGGCTGGTTACGGCCAATACTGTGAATGAGCGCGATGCCCTTGGGCTTCAGTGAACGTTTGATGGTTTCTGCCAGAGCGAAGTAGTTCTCCTTGCCAACGTGTTCCAGCATGCCAATCGAGACGAACGCGTCGTATTGGCCCTTAATATTGCGATAGTCGTCCTCAACATAGTCGATCAGGGTGTCCAGGCCCCGTTTGCGAGCCTGTTCCCGGGCATAGACGGTCTGCTCCCGGGAGATGTTGTACGCGTGGACCTTTACCCCGTAATGTGTCGTGCCATGTAGCGCGCCAGTCCGCCCCAGCCGCAACCCGCCTCCACCACCGTCATGCCAGGTTTTAGCCTGAGCTTTCTGCATACGTGTTCCAGCTTGGCCAGTTGAGCTTGTTCAAGGCTCAAGTCGGGCCGCTCATAGTAGGCGCAGGTGTACTGCATTTCCGCCTGATCGAGCCAGAGCCGGTAAAAGTCATTGCCCAGATCGTAATGATGGTGGATGTTCTCCCGAGCTTCGGAAAACCCGGCCGCTCTGGGCGCATGATTGCGCCAGAGAGCCTCCAGCCAGCGCGGCCATTTTTGCTGGGCTTGATGAATCGTTCGGTAAAGCGTCTCCATCAGATCCGACAAATCGCCCTCTATATCAAGACGACCGGCACTGTATAGATCACCGAATGCCAGATTAGGGTTGGCGACCAACGCGTATAGCGCCTTTGGATCAGCAAGATGCAGAGTAAACTTGGCGGGTTGTTCACTGGGCTCAATGATGTCGTCGTTCCAGAGCCGGAAGCGAATCGGGGGCGATCCGGCCATGCGCAATAACTTGGCCACCAGCCAGCGTTCATGGGTGTGAGGCGCGCGATCCACGTGAGTGCTTTGCAAAGGCAGGTTCAGGATGCGGGATTTTTCATTGTGTTCATTAAATCCGGCGTTTTCGCCAGGTTTGCGAACGCTTTTCTGGTTCACGGATCTTGTCCCCTTTTTTCACCTCAACATCGCTGTTCAGGCTGGCGGCTGGGCGCAGGGCTAGTCCCGAATACCTGTCTGAGAACTGCCGGCTATCCGTTCAGTATAGGAAATGTTTTGTCTTTGTCAGGTATGTGGGGTAGGGAGGAGGGAAGTCGGCAACCGGGCCAGTCGACCCGGTTGCGCGATAAATCAGTAAGAAGAGCTCATACCGAACCATTCAGGGAAAATTACGATCAGCGCCAACACAAGCACCTGTATGAGGATGAACGGCACCACCCCCTTATAGATATCGATCGTTCGTACTTGCGGTGGTGCGACCCCTTTAAGGTAAAACAACGCGAACCCGAAAGGCGGTGTCAGAAAGCTGGTTTGCAGGTTCATGGCGATAAGAATGGCAAACCAGAGCATGTTTATGCCCATGGCCTCAGCTACCGGCGCCAGAATGGGCACAATGATGAAGGAGATTTCCACAAAATCTATGAAGAAGCCCAGCACCATGATGACCAGCATGGAGAGGATGATGAAGCCCCACTTCTCACCGGGTAGCTGCAACATCCAGTCTTCCAGCAGGTAATCGCCACCGGTGTAGCTGAAGACCATGGAGAATGCGGTAGCGCCGATCAGAATGGCGAACACCATGGCCGTAACCTTGACCGTATCTTTCGACGCATCCCACACCATCCGGAATGAGAACTGGCGGTAGATGATGGCCAGAACAAGGGCACCGACACCGCCCAGTGCGGACGATTCCGTGGGTGTGGCAATGCCGGCAAAGATTGAGCCGAGCACAATGATGATCAGTGCCAGTGGCGGAATGATCGCCAGCAGCGCGTTCATGACCTCTTTTTTGCGGGAGATGCTGTTGTCTTCCGGCATGGGCGGGGCGGTTTCTGGCCGGAATCGCGTCATGATCAGGATGTAAACAACATAGAGCCCGATGAGAACCACGCCCGGCCCGACAGCAGCCCTGAACAAATCGCCTACCGGAAGACCCAGCACATCACCCAGAATGATCAGAATGATGGACGGCGGAACGATCTGGCCCAGCGTGCCGGCAGCACAGATGGTGCCGGTTGCCAGGCGTTTATCATAATTGTGGGCAAGCATAACGGGCAATGAGATCAGGCCCATAGCAACAACGCTTGCGCCCACGACGCCAGTGGATGCCGCAAGCAGGGCGCCTACCAGAATGGTCGAAATCGCCAGGCCTCCGGGTAGACCGCCAAACAGACGACCCATAGAGGTTAACAGTTGCTCGGCCAGGCGCGTACGTTGCAGGATAACACCCATGAAAATAAACAGGGGCACCGCCATCAGAACGGTATTTTGCATAACGCTCATGATGCGATAAGGCATGAAAGCGAACAGATCCATGCCTTGGGCATAGATGCCAAAAACCAAAGCAACGCCGCCAAACGTAAAGGCGACAGGGAAGCCCAGCATCAGCATGAAAAGGGCGGCGAGGAACATAATCATGCCGATCATGCGAGTCCCTCCCCACCTTCCTCTACGTCATACTGTTTTTCGCCAGACATAACGCGCAGGGCGAACGTCGCCATATTGAGCCCGGCAATGGCGATAAAAAATGCGGTGAGAGGAATCACAGATTTGATAATCCAGCGTTGGGGCAGGCCACCGGGGTCGCCGCTGCCTTCGCCCATGGTGTAAGAATCCAGTGCGAAATCGTAACCGTAAATGCCAATCAGCCAGGCGAAGGGTACGACAAAAAACAGGGCGCCTGCGAGATTAATCCAGGCCTTGGTTTTATCGCTCCACTGGGAATAGAGCACGTCTACCCTTACATGACCGTCTGTACGCAGAGCGTAGGGAATGCCGAGCAAGAAAACGACTGAGTATAGGTGCCACTCCATTTCCTGCATGCCGATGGACACTTCATTGAACGCATAACGGGCAATAACGTCGTAAAAAACGTTACCGGCCATCAGCAGCATGGCAACGCAGGCCACCCAGCCACAAACCATGGACACTCGGGCAAGGCCTTCGTCCACTTTGATAATCCACTGCATCCACAATCCTCTGCCAGCCGGGCTGGCGCTTATACTCGTGCTTTAAACAACAAAACCGGGATCACCTCAGAGCGAACCCGGCTCCATTTCAGTCGGTATCTTACTCGACTGTTGCCATGGTGTTTAGATAGGCACGCAAAGAAATATCCGTATAAGCGCGACTTTGAGCGAGGTAGTCCTCTTGGGATTTTATAATTCTGGCGGCCTGCTCGTTGCTTGCAGCAGTCTCTTTCAAGAGCTTTTTGTTGGCATTGTACATGGCCTGGAAGACATCCTTGGGGAACTGCTTGATCTGCACGTTCGGATAATCTTTCTTGATGGTGGCCCAGGCTTTTGCATTTTCGTGCTGTGAAAGTACCAGCATGTTGTAGGACGACGTGCGCATGGCAACGCGCATGATTTCCTGCAAGTCGGCCGGCAGCTTATTCCAGACATCTTTGTTGATCAGAAATTGAAGCTCAGTAGCTGGCTCGTGCCAACCGGTGTAGTAATAGTCTGCAATTTGCTGGAAGCCAAGGCGGAGATCCAGAGCCGGGCCAACCCACTCAACGGCATCAATGGTATTGCGCTCAAGCGCGGTGTAGAGCTCACCCGGTGCAATGTTGGTCGGGTTAACGCCCACTTCTGCAAAGACCTCACCGGCGAAGCCCGGGATGCGCATTTTCAGGCCCTTGAGGTCGTCCAGTGATTTGATTTCCTTGCGAAACCAGCCGCCCATCTGAACGCCGGTGTTGCCACCGGGGAACGACAGCAAGTTATGGGGCTCATACACTTCCTGCATCAGCTCCATGCCGCCGCCGTGATAGAACCAGGCGTATTGCTCGATGGCGTCCATGCCGAATGGCATGCTGGTGAAGAACAGAGTTTCGGGAACTTTTCCCTTCCAGTAGTAGGACGCGGAGTGGCCCATGTCGTACTGGCCGGCTTTGACCATATCAAACACGCCCAGTGGGGCTTTGTGTTTGTTGGCAGAATCGATGCGGATTTTCAGGCGCCCGTTAGACATTGCCTCGACGGATTTGGCGAAATTCTTAGTGGTTTCGCCGAAAATAGGAAAGTTAGGGCCCCAGGTTTCTGCCAGCCTTAGGGTAATCGTGTCCTGAGCCAGTGCCTGGGTGGAGGCGAACGTGGCTGCCACGGCGAGGATGGCCGCGGAAAAAACGGAACGAATCTTCATTGCTCTTGTGTCCTTTTGTCATTTTTTTGGTAGAGCTTAGAATGTCTTGAGGAAGTCTTACAACTTGTTCACAGTAGCAAGTAATGGAAACCGGTGAAAAGAAAAATCATTCAAAGTACGACATAGGTCGTAGCCTGCTCAGGCAGTCAGCAACACGGACGGGATATACCATTCGCTTGCCGCAGATATACCATGGGGTAATACACCGGGCTTGCGCAGGGAGAAAGCCATGAGCACAACGCTGGGGATTATTGAAGGCTTTTACGGACCGGTTTGGAACTGGCAAGAGCGACAACAACTGGTGCGCGCCCTGGCGCCTCACGGCTACGGCTTTTATCTTTATGCACCGAAGGCCGATGCCTTTTTACGCCGGCGCTGGCAGGAGCCTCATCCCCCTGCGATGGTTGCTGAGCTGGCGGAGTTCGGTCGGTTTTGCCGTCAACACGGGTTGAGATTCGGTATCGGATTGAGCCCTTTCGAGATCTTTAACCGTTTTGATGATGCTGCCCGGACCGCGCTCGCTGCGAAGCTTGAACTGCTTGATCGCATCGGGATTGATGAGTTGGCAATCTTGTTTGATGACATGCGTGCAGACACCCCTGCGCTTGCGGAGACCCAAGTGGACATCATGCATTGGATCCGTGAGCGCACCCGGGCTCGCCATCTGTCAGTATGTCCCAGCTACTACTCCGACGACCCGGTGCTGGATCGTGTTTTCGGTGAACGACCAACAGCCTATCTCGAAACCCTCGGCCGCCTGCTGGACCGGAGCATTCAGGTATTCTGGACCGGCGAGGAAGTCTGTTCCAGAGAGATTTCTCCCGGGCACCTCAAGCGCGTGAGTGATCAACTTGGGCGCAAGCCTGTGCTCTGGGACAATTATCCGGTGAATGATGGCGATCGTATGTCCCGGCATCTTCATTTGCGGGCGTTTACCGGCCGCCCGGCGGCCAACAGCGCGTATATAGCGGGGCACGGAATTAATCCGGCGTTACAGCCGGTGTTAACCGCCATTCCCGCAATAACGCTGGCTGAATCTTACCGTCTGGGCACGGAATACCAATATGGGCAGGCATTTCGCCATGCTGCGAAGGAAGTGCTCGGGCGGGAACTTGCAGACCAGCTTCACGCCGATCTGCTGGTGTTTCAGGACGCCGGTCTTGGGCGTATCAGCGAAGAAAAGCGGCAAAGCCTGCTGCGCACGTATGATGTTTATGAGCACCCCGCAGCCAGCGAAATCCTCCGCTGGCTGGAAAGTGAATACCAGGTAACCGACGAGATGGTTCAGACTCAGTAGCGCCGTGATGCTTTGCTACTTTACTAGGCGAAGCGGATCTACCTTAAACTACGCGAAGCGGTGCTATCTTGAGTACTATCTTAAATAGTACTCAACGGTTGAAACCACGCGCACGGTCTTCCCCGGTTGCTGTTGTTCGGAAATGCCCGGGGCCTGATCCCGGGCGAGTATCTGGAATACGCCCTGATTGGCCCGGCGCAGTTCACCCAGCTCGGTTTTTGCATCGTCCGCAAACTGACTGGCGGCTTCACGGGCCGATGCGGTTGCTTCGGCGATCATGTCGGGTTTGATGTCATTCAGCCCGTTAAACACATAGGTCGGGCCGCTCGGGCCATAGTCGGATGACAGCACGACGCCCGAGTCAACCAGTTCGCTTACAGCCTGTGCCGCCTGGCGGATTTTTTCTATATCTTCACTGCGCACCATCAGAGTTTGGCTGATGATGAATTTCTGTTCGTTGTTATTATCCTGATACGGGTTGGCGCGCGTATCCGTAACGTCCAGGCGTTGAAGTTCCACCGCGCTGTCGCTGATGGCCTGCAGCTTCAAAAAAGCCATGATGGCGTTGCGGCTGCTGCGCGCCTTTTCCTGGGCAACGCTGAGACTTGCCCCTGTAGCCACAAAACGGACCGGCCACAAAGCCAGGTCGGCATAGACATCCCGCTCAGCCACACCTTTTACGGTTACGTAGCGATCACCGGTTCGCAGATCGGTCAGGCCGTCACTGATCAGCGACGCAGAAACAATGGCGCTTAAACCCAGAATAAATGCAGCAATGACTTTCATGGGGTATCTCCCTGACAGGTGTCTTTGATAGGTTGGCGGAATCGCGCAAGCATCGCCTTGTGTTCACGGGCTTCATCAACAAACTCATCCGGCAGCGGCTGCACGAAGTAAATAAAATCGCCTTTTTTGCGATTGTCCTGCAGCGGCGCCTTGTCTGAGTTCTGTGGCCATACTACCGGTGAAATAACCACAACCGAAACGTCTGGCGCCCGCCGCTTGAGTAAAGCAACGGTGCCGAGGCGCTCTTCGCTGTGGAAGGTGCCGGTGGTATGGATAATCTGATGGTGCGGGTATGCAACACGGGCCGCCAGTATTTGGCTTGCCATGGTGTTATCCCGTAATAACTGCGCCTTATAGGTATTGTCCAGGCGTTGGCGCATGGTTTCGTTGGCCTCGGCGTGGCTGGAAGTAATCGCCGCATTGAACTTTTCGCGGTAGGCGGGGGTATCCATAAACGGATGCTCAGGCAACTGGGCCCGCTCACCGGCAGGCAGTTTGCTTAGATAATCCGGCCCGGTACGGCCAACACAGCGCACGATCGACGCGGGCGCATTCGCAGCAATAACCGGCAATGTGTGTTGCCGTGCAAACTCCACCAGAGGGCGGTAGGACGCACGGTAATTGTCCCAGGCTTTGCTGTCTTCAATCATTTCAGTTTCGCCGGTTGCACCGCTCAAATACGCGTCGACTGCGGCCTGGTGGTCCAGGTTGAACTGCTCCATCGACAGTAATTGCCGAGGTTGCCAGCGGTAGAGCGCAGCCTGTATCTGTGACTGCAGAAGATGCGAGGCCTGGTGGCCGTGGTATTCCCCAATCACTACCACATCGGTGGACGCCAGTCTTTCAGCGAGTGTTTCTACAGTAAGCACAGTGTCATCACTGGAATCAATCAGCAGCGTTTCATACAGAGTTTGTGGCTTGGGCGCGGCGCTGTTGGGGTGCATCATGACGGCACACCCCGTGAGTTCAATGATCAGTACAACCAACACGGAAACCAATAATTTTTTCATGGAAAAATTATATATGATGTATGGCCTCTCCACCTGTACGTATTCCCGGACCTGAGGTCAGTATGCCCCATCGCGCTCACCTTTTTTCACTCCGACTTGCTCATGCGTTCAGAGAAGCCTGCGTTGATCAGCCTTATAATAGCCGCCGCTTTCTGCGCGACCTCATGGCCGGCGTTACGGTGGGCATTATCGCAATACCCTTGGCCATGGCGCTGGCTATCGCAAGCGGTGTAGCACCCCAGTATGGTCTTTACACCGCGTTTATTGGCGGTTTCGTTATTGCGCTTACGGGTGGAAGTCGTTTCAGTGTATCCGGCCCTACTGCGGCTTTTGTCGTTATTCTCTATCCTATCGCTCAGGCCTACGGCTTGGGTGGGCTGTTGCTGGCCACCCTGATGTCAGGCGTTCTATTGATCATTATGGCGATCATGCGCCTTGGCCGATTTATTGAATACATTCCGGAATCCGTCACGCTCGGATTCACCGGCGGCATTGCAGTGGTTATCGCAACCCTGCAGGTGAACGATTTTTTCGGCTTGTCTGTCGAGACTATGCCGGAGCAATACTGGGACAAGCTGGCCGCGCTGGCGCAGGCTTTTCCGGCTCTGGATGCGATGAGCGCATTGGTGGCGGCGGTTACGCTTGCGGTCATGCTGTTCTGGCCGCGCCTGAAAACTCCGGTACCGCCCCATCTTCCGGCGGTAGTGATCGGAAGTCTGCTGGCCCTATGGCTTAACGCAAACGGCGCTGAGGTGGACACGATAGGATCACGATTCAGCTATCTGTTGCCAAGTGGCGAAGCCGGCGCGGGCATCCCGCCCTTTCTACCAGAGTTTATCTGGCCCTGGCAGCAGGCGAATGCCAGCGGCGAGGCGATCGGGTTGTCATGGAGCATGGTGCGGGAGCTGTTACCGGCCGCGTTTGCTATCGCCATGCTTGGTGCTATTGAATCGCTGCTTTGTGCGGTGGTGCTTGACGGGATGACGGGAAAGCGCCACAGCGCAAACAGTGAATTGATGGGGCAGGGGCTTGGAAACATTGTCGCGCCATTTTTCGGGGGCATTACGGCAACTGCGGCCATCGCGCGCTCCGCTGCTAATTACCGCGCCGGCGCAGAGTCGCCCGTGGCGGCCATGGTGCATGCAGTCGTTGTTTTGCTGGCTTTGGTATCGCTGGCCGGCGTGCTGGCCTACCTGCCTATGCCAGCAATGGCGGCGCTGCTGATCATGGTAGCCTGGAACATGAGTGAGGCACCCAAGGCGGTTCATCTTTTAAAGACAGCACCGCGCAGTGACATTCTGGTCTTCCTGACCTGTTTTTCCCTGACAGTGGCCCTGGATATGGTTATTGCCATTACCACTGGCGTTTTGCTGGCCACAGTTCTGTTCATGCGTGAAATGGCAGAGATGACCAAGGTGACGGATATCACCACCGGTAAACGCGTTAGCGAAGAAAACCTGCCGGGTGGATGGCGGGTGTTCAAGATTAATGGCCCGCTGTTTTTTGCAGCGGCAGATCGTATCTTTGGTGAACTTGCGGCACTATCCCGGAACGTTGATGGTTTCATTCTGTATATGGATGGCGTTACCCTCCTCGATGCTGGCGGTTTGTCTGCCCTCAACAAACTGATTGCCACCTGCCAGAGCGATGGCACCCGCATTGTGATTGCAGATTTACAGTCCCAGCCTCAACGAACGCTGATGCGCGCAGGTCTGGAGTCAGTTGAGGGTGTTCTGCAATTTGCGTCGTCGCTGCGAGAGGCTCTGGCATTGCCCTTATTGCCCAGGGTGGAACCTGGCCCAACGCTTTCCAGCATCTCCGGATCTGACTCATGAAAAAAACTGCCATCCTGCCTTTTCGCGTCGTCGACCGTGTGAAATTTATTGTTGAGCGACAGCTAGTGAAGGGCGCCGGTTTCCAACTGATGGTGGTCGGTATTTTTATCGGCCTGATTTCCCTGATTGGCGGCTTGCTGGTTGTGCCTCAGGGCGGCGATTTTGCTGATCCCGGGTCGGCCGTGTGGTGGGCTTTTCTTCGGCTCACGGACCCGGGCTATCTGGGCGATGATGTGGGTACCTGGCAGCGAATTGTTTCCACGCTGCTAACTATCAGTGGTTATGTTGTGTTTATGGGTACCCTGGTAGCCATTCTTACCCGTTGGTTGATTGCTAAAATGGCCGACCTTGAGCGCGGGCTTACCCCGGTCACCTTGAAAAACCATGTGGTGGTTCTGGGTTGGACCAGCCAGACCCTGCCGCTGCTGTGTGAACTTTTGAGTTCATCTGGACGCATGCGCCGGTTTCTCGAAAAGCACGATACCCAGAAACTGAACCTGGTGGTGCTGTCCGAGGAGGCTTCCGCAGCGCAGGTTCATGAACTGCGTAACGAACCGGGCATTGGCCGGCGCTCGCGCCAGGTTATTCTGCGTTCGGGATCGGCCATTCAGCCAGACGCCTTGCACAGGGTGGCCTGTCTTGATGCCTCTGCGGTGATCGTGCCCAGCGCCGCCTATGAAGCGGGCAGTTTGATTACGTCGGATGTGGAAACGGTTAAAGCCCTGCTGTCGATAGCGGCGCAGGCAAGACAATACCAGGCACCTTTGCCCTTTGTGGTCGCAGAGATTCAGGATATCCGGAAACTTCCGGTGGTTGAGCGAGCGTATCCCGGGGCTGTAGAGGTGGTGGCTGGTAACGCCACCATCAGCCGTTTGATGGTGCAGAACGTGCTGCATCCGGGCTTGTCGGAAATCTACAACGAATTGCTGACGGCGGGCCAAGGCAATGAAATCTACGTTCGGGGAGGCGAGTCCATAGCGGGCCTGTCGCTGGGAGAACTGGCGTCCGAGCGCCCGGGCGTGATCGTATTGGGGCTGCTACGCTGTTTTGATCGGGATTGTGATCAAGGTTGTGAACAGGGTTGGGACGTTCGGTTAGCGGCGCCATCCGAGACCCGGATCGAAGCGGGGGACCGGGTTGTCATGATGGCCCGGGATTACGCCGAGACAGATGCAGACCCCAAAACGACGGCGTTACCCGAGATCAGCCGGGGTGACGCAAGGCTTTCTGCGCGCGAGAACAAGCTGAAAGGCCGCCGCATTCTGCTGCTCGGCTGGAATCGTCGAGTACCCAGTTTGATGGCTGAGTTTTCCAGTTACGGTCCCGGGCAACCTGTGTTGGACATTGTTTCCGTTGTGCCCATTTCTGAACGTGAGCATGCGCTCAGTCGTTATTTCACCGGAAAACCGCTCGAAAGTTATAGCCATATCGAGGCGGATTACATGGTTGAAGACGAGCTACGCCGAATCAATCCCGCGAGTTATGACACCATCATACTGCTTAGTAGCGACCGATTGGCTTCGGGTGAAG
>LAZR01001223.1_pt1 | contig 16692 bp, 9 predicted proteins | sample 329461 | NCBI WGS metagenome assembly LAZR01 (sample SAMN03002196, study PRJNA259156) | marine sediment metagenome | biome: sea floor; feature: Hydrothermal impacted sediments; material: marine sediment; isolation source: Loki non-amplified sample from Loki's castle hydrothermal vent sediment ...
AAGTCATAAGAGAAAATCCGGAGATTTGGCAGGCTTTAAATAAATCGGTTAATACAAGCGAGATGCTAGAATTCGATAAACCACCTGCTCTTAAAACAGTGATTAATGATATTTTTACTCAATAAATTTTGCCGCGAATTCTCTTTTTATTTTAGCAGTAAAATGGTACTGAGAAAAAAGAAGCGGGGATTAATACGATTCAAGAAAGGAAAAATGATTCTCGCCAGAGATCATACTATATTAATCCCCACATGGTATTTTAAAGAATTAGACATCACGTTAGGTTCCTACTCCCACTTAAGAAACTAATTGAATTACCCATAGTTTCTCTCTATAGTATAATTCTTGACCTTGCTATTTAAACCCCATCTGGAAATAAATTTTTCAATTTGCCTATTTAATTCTTTTTTTACTATTTTTCCTTATTTGTTCTCGGAAAGACTTGATCAAGAATTTCTGGGTGTTCCTGCTTTAAAAATTGAATCATAAAAGACCCACTAACAATATGGCCACTATATATATTATTAAATTGGTAAGTCATTTCTGGGATATCCCACAATTTTACCAAGCTCTCGTCCTTAATTCATGATGCGGACATGATAGCCAGTCATGATTATAAGATTTAAATAGTTACTTTAGTTTAGTTGATATTTTACAATTTGATAAAATTAAATAGGTAACAAAGAAATTTTATACTTATTTAGTTAGAATAAAAAAAGACAAAAATATGGAAATTAAAAAACTTCCTTTAATTTTATTAGGATCAAGTATTATTGTAATATCTTCTCTTTTTATCGTAATATTTTTATTAGAAACACCAAATAACACAGAAGAGCCAGATGAGCCAGATAACCCAGATACAACACTCCCCCTAGTGGAAATAACTAGCATTACAAATACAACTTATGCTTCAAGAGGCCTTTTATTAGAGATCACAGCAACAGATGACGTTGCAGTAAAAACGATCTGGTATAACTGGGATGCATATAATTATAATACCACATACACTTCATCACAATATATCAATTTTAAGCAAGGTCTAAACACTATACGTGTTTGGGTTGAAGATTATGCAGAGAATACGGCTACGGCAGAGGTAACATTTACAATCGATACAATATTCCCAATTGTTGAGATAACAAGTCTTACAAATACAACTTATCCCGAAACTACTCATTTCCTTGAGCTTACAGGAACAGATAACATTGCGGTAGGAGAGATTTGGTTTAACTGGGATGGATCCAATAACACATATTCATCACCTCATTATATTACTTTTAACCCAGGTCTAAATACAATATATGCTTGGATTAATGATTCTGCAGGAAATATAGCCACATCAACAATTACTTTTACCGTTGATATAACACTCCCTATAGTTGAAATAACTAGTTTAACAAATAAAACCTATAAATCTCCTAAGTTATTATTGGAGATTACGGCAACAGACAACATTCAAGTTGATACAATCTGGTATAACTGGAATGGTGTGAATGTTACTTATATTTCGCCACAATATATCACATTTAACCAAGGTCTAAACACTATATATGCTTGGACTAAAGATTCAGTAGGAAATATAGCCACAACAAATGTTACGTTTACTACTGTGAATACAAATTTTACATCTAAATGGGACACAAATCTTATAAATATTGGTACTAGTTTGAATAATCAAGTTAGATTACCATTGACACCGGAGGGTATTTATGATTTTACAGTTGATTGGGGTGATGGAACTCAGGATATAATTACTAATTGGGTTCAACCAGAGGTAACTCATTCTTATGCCTCAGTAGGTATATACACTATTACAATAAATGGGCTATTTATAGGATGGAATTTTCGTTATCTTGGGGGTAGTGGGGATGGAATAAAGCTTCTTGAAATTAGTGAATGGGGTCCTTTACAACTAGGAAATTTAGGGTCGTATTTTGATGCATGTAGAAATCTAATTCTTACAACAAATGATGTATTAGATTTAAGTGGAACAACATCTTTATACCGAGCTTTCAGGCTTTGTCAATCACTTGGTAGTAGTGGAAATATTAATCAGTGGGATGTCTCGAGTGTTACTAATATGGAAAAAATGTTCAAGGAAGCAAGCTATTTTAACCAAGATATTGGAGACTGGGATGTATCGAGTGTTACAACTATGAAAGATATGTTCTTTAGAGTAGGTCATTTTAACCAAGATATTGGAGACTGGGATGTATCGAGTGTTACAACTATGGAAAATATGTTTGGTTCAACATATAATTTTAATTATTACATTGGAAACTGGGATGTCTCGAGTGTTACAACTATGAATGAGATGTTCAGAGGAGCAACTTCCTTTAACCAAGATATCGGAAGTTGGAATGTCTCGAGTGTTACAACTATGAATGATATGTTCAGTCATGCAACTTCTTTTAATCAAGATATTGGAGACTGGGATGTATCGAGTGTTAGAAGAATGCAAAGTATGTTCTATGGAGCAACTTCCTTTAACCAAGATATCGGAAGCTGGGATGTCTCGAGTATTACAGCTATGAGTTCTATGTTCCTTCAGGCAAGTTCCTTTAATATAGCTATTAGAAACTGGAATACGTCAAGCGTAACAGACATGACTTCTATGTTCAGGCAAGCAACGTCTTTTAACCAGGATATTGGGGACTGGGATGTCTCGAGTGTTACAAGCATGCTGAGTATGTTCAGTAGTGCAACTCTTTTTGACGGAGATATAGGTAACTGGGATGTATCGAGTGTTACAACTATGAGGTCTATGTTCTCTATGGCAACTTCTTTTAATCAAGATATCGGAAGTTGGAATGTATCGAGTGTTACATCTATGCAATACATGTTCCGTGGAGCAACTTCCTTTAACCAAGATGTCGGAAGTTGGAATGTATCGAGTGTCACAAGTATGACTAATATGTTCTCTGGAGTTACTTTATCAACCCTTAATTATGATAGTCTACTAATCGCATGGTCAGTTTTACCTTTACAAAATGGCGTCTCTTTCAACGCGGGTGTATTTTCTGAATACAGTCCAGGTTTAGCTGCAACTGCAAGACAATATATAATAACTAATTTTGGTTGGAATATTTTTGATGGTGGGCTAGTTGGATAACTAGAATTGTTATAGAGTTTGTAATATTTTTAAAAAAAATAAGTGAAACTAATGGAAAAAAAGAAAATTCAATTACTTACTATTCTCGCTGTTTTATGTATTTCCGGAGGGCTTATTAATCAATCGAAAAATCACCCAAAATCAAACCTAGAGAAAAGAGAAAACGACTTAATTCTTTCAGCAACTTGGATCTTTACAAAAATGATTATAGAGATCGATAATCTTGATCCGAATAAAACTTGGAGTAAAGTTGCCTTAGACAATGCTTGGTGTTCTGGTTCTGGTACATGGAGTGATCCATATGTTATTGAAAATATTTCTCTTAATTCACAAAATTCGGGTAACTGCATTGAAATAAAGAATTCAAACGATTTTTTTATTATCAGAAACAACTATCTCTATAACTCAACATTTACTGCACTATATCTCTCAAACACCACAAATGGAAGAATAGTAAACAACACACTCACAGATTTGTTTTGGAAGGGTATAGAATTGGATTATAGTAATAACAATACAATTATCGAAAATATTGTGACTACTAATGGATACGGTTTTTATCTCGACAACTCTCAAAATAACACGATCATTCAAAATAGTATTGTGAATAATGTTTGGGATGGAGTTAACATGCAATATAGTAGTAATAACACATTATTTCTAAATAATATTAGCTCCAACGGTCATGATGGATTATTTCTTAGTGCAAGTAGCCACAATAATCTTTCTAATAACATTGTTAATTTCAATCAAGAAAATGGGATATATCTATATTCTTACTATGGTTCCTGTGATTTTAATAGACTCCAACAAAATAATGCATATTTTAATCAGAAATCGGGATTTAGGATTAGCGGAAGCAATAACACGTTATTAAAGAATGTGGCTAATTTTAATTTTGACGGTGGAATTGAATGATCCATTAAATCACGAAGCGGGGGAACAATATTTCCGCGCTTTGAAAAAGTTCGAATCTAAAGCGGCAGCGTGGACAAAAAAATACGCAATGGACTAAAAAACAACTCTTTCCCTTTTATTTTTAAAAAAATTAATAGTCAAAATTTTTGATTAATTAATATATATCTTTCGCACCTAAAATATAAAAATAACTAGCCCATTTATCTTCAAGTGTTTTGAATATCGCTTTAAAATCTTTTCTAAATTCCCCTGTTTCTGGATAATGTCTCGTTCTCCGTGCTTGACCTCCAGCAGTATGTATTATAAAATCCGCGACTTCCAATCCTGCATTTTTACTAGTCTTATCCATTAATCCGTATGTAATCGGTTTTAGATTATTGTCGTATTTTACCCTATAGGAAGCAAAATAATTTCGCAATTCCTTTCCCTGAATAGAATATTCAAATATGATGAAAATTTGAGTACAATATATCCATCTTATAACATGAACAATTCTTTCCCATAAAGATCGAGAAACAATTAAATATGGCTTCAAACCTTTAGGAAACAGAGATTTTTCTCCTGTTAGGGATGCAATTCTACCAAATTTATATTTTGAGAAAAAATTATTCAGAGCATTAATTTGTTTATCTGTAGGATCTCTAAGATACGCTGCATGCAAATCCTTATCCGCTCCATTAAAATACCTCTTCTTCATCTCATTCCAAGGAATGGAAATTTGGTTATTGAAATGCTTAACCTGTATTACACAGCCACCAAGCCCAAATATTGGAAATTTTTTATCAGAAAATAATTGATTCCCCGTTTCATCTAAAAATATTAAAATAGTATTCTCATCACACTCTAATCTGCCTTCAGGAGTCTCAAAAATCATTTTAGTTTTCATTCTTTCTATATGGAAGATTTCTTAAGGTCTAAAATTTAATTGCTTTAAAATAGGGAAGAATATTCACTCTAATAAATATTCCGTTCATTAAATGTGAGAAACCTTAATTATTAAATTGTTAATAAAACCTTTAGATCGTTCCGACAAAAATCCTAATACATCCTATATCGCAAAATTCGAAAATTTCTTCAAAAAAATTCCTTGAAATTTCAAAAATAGTAAAATACCCATGGAATCCTTTACATGTTGTAATGTTATGCACAAATATGAGGCACCTTTTTTCAACCCTGATGATCCATAAATATTAAAATGTATCTTCGACAATTTTTCCCAAAAATGCTGAGATTAAAATCAAGGGAGCTTATTATTTCTGAAAAAGTTTTTAATTTCAGTCCAAGTCATATCGTTGTTTAACCTATTCCGGATATATTTGACTGCAGCCCTCCTATCAGTAGCCTTCGAGCCTAAATCTTGAGCAAGTTCAACTGCGGAATACTCAGCTCCCCCTAATTCCACTTCTCTTTCTTTTTGATCAAATAAGTTCTTAATTATTAACCAGTAATTTTCTTTTGGTGCGTAATCGCTGATAAGTGTATTCCACCCACCCAATCTTTTTCGGACAAGATGCTTCACAGCCTGAGTATTTATAAATCCAGGAAGGACGCTTAAGATTTGACCGGGAGTTATATGACCTTCAGCAACATATTTTATGATTTTTTCTGTTAATATTTGATCTCTAAGCCTTCTATAATCTAAATTTCTGTCTTTATAAATCTCATCCTCAATCCATTCAACAATATCATGCCTCTCCGCATTAATTTCCTTAGAAATATATGCCGCTTTAAACCCTTTTTCAAATAAATCTTTTATTATCTCCAACCTCTTCAATTTTATCGCATTTATGAATTTATCTTTTGTAAAACCATACCAAAATTCAATGCTATTGTCAAGTATCCTCTGCTGCGTCTCTTTCATGTCTAGTTTTTTAAAAACATAACTTTCTCGACGAATATCGCCAACTCGAGGTAATTTACTCGCTTCAAACAACGCTGTATCCAATTGATCAAAAGGTATAATTATAGACTCATGTACATCAGACCCTCCTGGTTCAATATTCCTTCCAAACTCGTAGAAATTTGAATGAAAGAACCCTATCCAAAAAGTTTCTACTTTATTTGCTAATTCCATGGTTAGTTTCTCAGAACCTTGATATTTGATAATCTGGATAACTTCCAATTTAAAAATTTTTTCAGCTCTCTCACGGTTTACCCCATACTTCCTAATCGTATACTCCATCGCGGTCTGAGGATTAGAGAACGCTTTATAAAAGTGTCCCCCGTTTCCATACGTGCGTTCTTCGGCTGATTTCGTGGACAAACCCGGATAGAAAAGACCAGGGAATGGAATCCATTTATCGTGAGAATCTTTTTTCAATGAAATACGGTAAATAGTAATATCCCCTGGAGCTTTAGTTTGATCATCTTGCCATAATTTGGCCCTTCTTGCTCTGGATAACCCTGAAATGTCATCATTCAACAATTCATATCCACAATGCTTACAAATTAGTTTCATACTTTTGGATGATAATTTAACCGGAATATAATTATGTCTGATTATCGAACTACCTTGACTTCTTTTACAAAAGCCAATTTTCTCAAAATAATAACTTACGACTTCCCAAGGTTTTTTTATTCCTTCATTAACCTTGCGAATTTGCGAAATTCCTATAGTGCCAAGACCCAGCATCGTAGCACTCAGAATCGTTTTACGTGATAATTCATTTAATCCGGTGAGTAAGGATTCAACTCCTTTAAAAACAAAAACACCACCTACGGCAAGTCCGGCATACATCGCAATCTGTTTTTTATGAGTTTTTACCCATTTGTATGTTTTTTGTAATAATTTCTCAGACTTACCATAGCTTTTCTGTTCTTTCGTAAGTGAACTAAATTCTTTCGTTATTATTGGGCTTAATTCTTGGTTAATTATACTGGTCTGGGAATCAGAAATTTCCCTTGAGGAGCCTAAAATAGAGATAAGGTTCTGAACATTAGCCTTGGAATGTGAGTCAATAAACTTACCAAGTATTTTTTTATAGCTTATCTTTTGAACAAATTTTATCACACCCATCCCGATACTTGATGTATATGATCCGAACACAGATAAAACGGGTGACATCGCCCCTGCAAATAACATGAGAGAGGATAAAACTACTTGCGATATGGTTTGTGTTACGGTAGAGTCACGCTCATTTTTCAATTGTTGGGCTGATTGTACTGATTGAACTTGTGACTGAGACTGAGTCTGCAAGTTTTGAGAGGTTTGAATTGTAAATACCGAACGTAAACCGCTGCTAACAAAACTTCCAAATGTTTCTCTTCCGCTTTCAGCAAAACTGACACCTAAGGCCTTTTCTAACCTACTCCAACTATGTTCATCGGCATATCCTGACACATAAGCTTCAACCCAAGGATCAATTAAAATTTCCTCTAGAACTTCGCCTATGACCATCTTTGGAAGGGTTGTCCAACTTTTAGCAAAACCAGCCCCTATTGCCAATGGTAGTATGCTCGCGGTGGTAACGAGTACCGTATAAGCTAATTCACTCAATTTCTGCTGTGTTTTAGTGGCAATTGTATGCTGGTATACATATTCCAGAATACCTGCATGAGCAGATTGCATGATAGCGATTTTATTTACTTCTTCTTCTGTTAGATCTCGCAAATCATTGATTGATCGATATTTTTCGATGTAAAATTCAAGGACTATATAGGGCTCTACTCCCTCATAATTTTCCAATAGCGAATTCAAAGTGTTTTGAGTAAAATCATTGAATGAAATTACCCCTGAACTCTTGTTAAAACTAAAAGATTGATGTACTTGGGAGTTATTATAATTTCCAATAAATTTCTCGCTTCCTTCTGAATCGCAAAGATACACATCAAATGATACAACATCCGAATGTAAGGTATGAGCACTTGATTTAGGGATCAATTGAATTGTATCAGATTTCTTAATAAAGATTTTATAAATTGAATAATAATTATCTTGTAATGCAGTGTAGTGTTCAGGTGAGACAAATATTGGATATTCCTCATAAAATTCAGGGATTGGAACTTGTCCTTGCGAATCGGCAAATTGCAGCATCGGGACAAACATTCCATCACCGTATACCATATAAGGCACGATAGAATCGTAGTGGGTATCGTCATTTTCAAGAGTCATAGTATGAATCGAATCTTCTAGAAACATAATTGAATTTGTCATATACATATTCTTATCATTCCTGGGGACAATTTCAGATTTTATTCTGATATTTCCGAATGCGTCACTAACAAATTGTCTCTTTTCTTTATAAAAGAATGAAATAAATCGCGGATCATTAAAATCTGAATAATAAAAGTAACCACGTGTTTGTAATGGATAATTTAAAAGTGATTCCTTGTAGGAAATATCTAAGGTGAAGATATTAAAATCAGTTTTCAGCTCCCCCCGAGGTGCAAGGATTACCTGACCTTCATAAGATTTCTTATCTGTTTCCACCTTTACAGGTGCGTAAATTCCATCACCACTACCCCATAAAACTCCCGTCATCATATCCCCATAATAGTTATCCATAGTTAATTTGTCAGAAAGTTTTTCTGTTCCTTCATAATGAATATTATGGAATGTTTGAGAGCGAAGCCAATAATCTTGATCTCTATCTTCTATGTATGAGTGAATTGCATTACAAATAGCATAGGTAAGGAAATGTCCCACGTAATAAAGTACTTTTGATAGAGCAATAGCAGTCCCTCCCGATAAAACTGTTACAATACCAGACAGAATTCCTCCTACGATAGCAGATGTCGCCTGAGCTTGTATTTGCCAACTGATATCTTCAAGAATTCTCCCCTTAACCGATTGTACAAATTGATTGGAAGTAATTGTCATTGCTTCCTTGATTAATTTACTCGTACTCGCAGTGTATTGCATTTTCCAGATATCAAAATAGGAGTCAGTAAAGGTAGGCTCTAAGAAATAGCCGTCATGACTATCTTTATCCTGAAAGTAAATTAGTTCTTGATTGGTGTAACTCTGGAGCCCAAATTCAAACCAACCTTGAGAAGAGCTGCGAACGATATGTTTTTGTACAAGTGCTCTTTTATTTGGTTCAAAAATTAAATTTTGGTCATTGTCAAATCCTATACCAATAATATTATTATTTGAATCCGAAACAAGTATCGTGGAATATTGTCCGTCATTATTTTCATCTAAATAATAATATTTCCCGGGGATTTTCTCTGGGCCAAATCTCGTATTAATATCATAGTATACTCCTTCAGAAGGTATTACTTCGATTACATTTACGGTTTCTTCATCCGAAGAATCTAATCCCGTAATTTGATTATATATTCCTGGTATTGAAATGCTTCTATTAACTGCTAAAATATTTTCGGTGGTGAAAGTACCATTTTCATATATGGATACTTGATCAAATACTGCAGGAATACCATCCCGTTCATGTGATAATGAGATTAATCCTTCTAACAGAGGAATTTCTTTGTTGATAGCGTCATCTGAGTCTTGCTTGTTTAATGTTGTTGATGCTGAAACGAGGTAATTATCTAGATTAGCTTGTTCCGACAACTCATTTGGGAAAACATCGAGATAGTATCGAGTACTATTTACCTTATCATCCTGAAAATCCCTAAACATAAAAGAAATAGAGCTTTTTCCTAAAATTGTAGTGGAATTTCGCAATTCTGATAAATATCCATCATGCTCTCTGCCGAAGGGATTATGAATCGTTGGTTTGAAATGTAAGTAAGTAGTTTCATTTGTTACAGTGATTAATTCTGTAATAGAAGTTGTCATTCTAAATAAAACCTCTTTATCAGGACTTCCATCACCATTTAAATCCTTCTGAATTAATTTCCCTCTTGAATAGACTGTATTGAATGAAGTTGTATGTGTAGTGCTAATTCTTTGAGCATAAATATAATATTGACGCCATATATTTTGCCAATTAATTTGATACTGCTCGCTGATTTGAGTATTGACGGTTTTATCTTTATAAATTTTAACTGATTCAGCTTCTTGAATTAGAGTATGGAATGTAATTTCACCTGCGGGATTAACTTCACCATATTTAAAAGAATCAAACACACCATCTCCACTAAGATCATCTTTTTGCACTACAAATTCATGATGTGCATCTAAATTATAATCATAAAGCTCTAATACAGATCTGGGGTCATTAAATTTACTAAAATCCTGAAAATTTGGTGCTTTACTTCCCTTAATAAAGGAATTATCCCTTGTAATAAACAAATCATTTCTTACATATTCAAAATACTCAAATGAGGAATCTTCTGAGCCAACAGCATAATCTTCTAATAATAAAAAATAGTCAACGTCATTATATTCAAAATCAACATAAATCGAATCATTTTTAGTCCATACTGGTGCTTCTGGATGATTATCAATTGCGGCTTGCATCAACCTAATTTGTGTATAATCGGAATTAGCTCCATTAGTGAATTCAAGATATACGATTATCTTTTCAAAATTATTTAAATTTAGCCCAAGTGGTGCTGTAATCTGAATTGATTTTTTATCGGGTATTATTTGTGCAAGATTCAGGCTAAACCCTTCCTCAGATTCGTTGAAAGAATACCCCTTAATCATCAAAATATCGAGGTCTTGGGCATCACCATAATCCTGAGACAATTCAAAAGTGGCTGTTCTTTCATTCAAATTATATGGATAAATTGTCTCAACAGCAATATTTCGGGCTTCAAACTCATTTAAAGACTGATCATAGAATATTGATTGATAATTCCCAAGGTCTGATTTATAAATTTCTCTGGAAATAATTTCGGTTCAATTTCTTTTTCTTCAAAAATAGGAATAGAAATTTCTTCCACATATATTTTATATTTCAGTCATGGTTTTTCAATCTCCAAATAATCCTAAATAGCCAAAATATGTATCTGAGCAACCAATTTAATTAACCAACATTACGTCTTTTTATCTATTTATTTTCTTAAAAAGTTTTTAGGAATTAGTTAAAATTTGAAAATGGAACTCCATATGCTATGCTTAAAGGAATTTAACTACTTTATAATTCCTATATTTATCCTTTAATATTTCATAATAATGGAATAAAAATTTAAAGTTTTAATCTTAAGGTTAAAATATATTTAGAAAAAGGTTTTTAAAAACTAAATACGGTCAATAATTCGATAATAGCAAATTAGGTCAACATAGAAAAGTACGAATAAACTTTTTCTTTAAATATTCAGTGTTGTATTGAAGAATGTGATTGAAAGTAATAAAAAGGATTTGATTAAAAGCTTATTTCCTGGCTACAGTATTTTCGAATTTATTATTCTAAATGAACCAATCACCGTTTTAGAGTTAGACAGATATTTCTCTAGAAGCAAGAGCACTTATTACAGGCTATTAAATAAACTTGTTGACTTAGAGTTGGTAAAGAAGATAGTTAATATTCCAAAAATCAAAAAAAATGCTCAATTTTTATATGTTAGTACCCCCCAACTAAAACTTATTCTTAATATGGTCTTCCATTGGATTGGACTATATAAATTACACTATATAGCTACATACTCTATAGTTAATTGATTAAATATATTGATATAAACTTGAAAATTATCACTGGAATATCCATGAATTTCTATATAATTTGTACTATTACTATATACAAGCACAGATGAATCAATATTATGATAAAATGAAGAATCTGCTGCTGAGTAATAAAGATCAAGATAACTTTCGAGAGTACCATCTTTAAAAAGTGATATATAATAAGTTTTAATTGGACTAATAGCACTCAATGACGCAGAGAGGTGAATTCGATACCAGCCAGATTTTAATAGTGTAATACGAGTATTATTGTTTGAAACAGAAATATAGTCAGAATTATTTAATTTATTTTCCAGAAGTTCAAAAAGCCAATCATTCAGCAAATTATAAGGCACAAAATCATGATTATCATCAAGGCCATCCCATATACCTACAAATATATTATTTGTCAAATTATTAAGCTCATCTATCAGATTATTAAGTTCATCTGTCAAATCACCAATATCTGAGTTAGGGGTATTTTGACCATTCCACACTATAAACGCAAATCCAATAGCTCCAGCGGATAGAATTATCCCTATTATCCCTAAAACTTTTCCGCTTTTTCCCATTTTTTTATTACCCTTAATTTTTTCTTAATTTTAGAATTGTTTTATGTTCCTAAATATTTAAATTTCTACTAAATATTGGGAGGCAACTTTTTTTTTAAAAAAATTTGAATTAAAAAAATTCTATAGTCAGTCCAATTCTATCTCCTAATTTGTAATCTAACGAGATTTTGAGAAAGATTGGGGAATGGTCTCTCTGGGAGTATGATGCTGTCGATGACTTAATGGATAAAGAATAAATTGATACAAACTCCCCATATAATCCTCCCGTTAGAAAAATTGTAAGAAGGTTTAAAAAGGTGGAATGTGTATCCCTTCGCTTGGAATCATAATGAGTGAAATGTTTAATAAGTAAATAAAAATGGATCATAGTTAGAAAGTTAGAAAGGTAAATTCAGCGTCTGATTTTATTAATTTAGTTCAGGAGCTTTAAGGGTTCACTTATCTGGAATTAATTAGTCAATCTTCTTTCTTTTGAGATTAAATCATGGAAGTTTCCTTGTTCATTTTCATCTCAATCTTCTTCTAAAAATCTGATATAATTAAATAGATTTAAATATATATAGAAGAAAGTAATAAATATCACTTTAGATATTTACAAAAAACTTCTAAAGAGATAATAAAAAAAGTATTAAATAACACAAAATTTTGTGAAAAAAATATGGTAGATTTTAAAAAGGATGCTTGGTTGTATGCTCTAATCGCAGCAATTTTAGGCATCATATCATTGATGACTCCATGGGGAAGTGCTGAAGCATTTGGTGTTACTATTTCTCAATGGCTTGGTGGGGCTGTTACCTATTGGGGTGCTCCTGTTGATGGTTGGGGCGGTGCAGGTGGATTGAGTCTTTGGACTTTGGGACTTTCAGTAGCTTCGATAGCAGCACTTCTAATTTACGGTATTAATAATTGGAGAGGGAACGAATTTAAGTGGGATTGGTTAATTTACGCTGTGGCTGGAATCTTAATGCTCATCTTGCCAATTTTAACACTGATATTAGAAAGTACCTCGGGTGCAACTATTGGTTTTGCTCCCATTGGTCTTATAATTGCTGGTATTATCGCTATTGGTGCATTTGCTGTTGATAAATTCCTTGGCGGAGAATAATCCCATTAGATTCATGTAAATTATATATAACTAACTTTTTTTTTATTTTTATTTTTTTTTTTTAATTTTTTTTATTATTATTTCTGTGTTCCTTTACGTTTACCTGTTCATTTATTAAATTTCCCCAGATCTCCTCAACTCAGATATGTTTTATAATATAAATATTTTTAAAAATGATTTACTTATAGAAAATATCAAAGTAAGACGTGTATTTATTGATTAAGAAGTCAAAAGGTTTAAGAGCTAATTATATCGACCAAACCAAATTTAACATATCCACATTCAAGGGTGATTTGGCAAAAAAAGCGTCAAAAATAATTCCGAAGATGTTTATTGGTATTCAAAAAGCCCGGAGAGATTACAGGGAAGAAATGAAAAACCCACCAACAGAGATTCAAGGCGCACCCTCAGAGTTCTGGATTGAAATAATAGAAAAAGCAAAGTCTCTCGGGATTGATCTTATTGGTTTTGCTCCAGTTGATGAAAATTTAATATTTGAGAAAGATTACATAGGAGGAATTGAATGCCTATATAAAAATGGAATTGTTTTGGGGATGGAAATGGATATTGATGCAATCAACACTGCTCCGAATCCCCCAGCTGGTTTAGAATCTTTAAGAATTTATGCGGAATTGGGGGAGGCTACGAATAAATTAACTGACTTTATACGATCTAAAGGTTATCGAGCTATTGCCTGTCATCCTTTGGGGGGTCCCATTCTTTATCCTGCTATGGCCGTTAAAGCGAAGATGGGAAAAATAGGTAGACAAGGACTTTTAATCACTAAAAAGTTTGGACCAAGACAAAGGTTATCTTTGATCTCAGTAAATATAGAAAACCTCCCCGAAAATCAAAATGAAGATTTTGACATTTCTAACTACTGTGAGAAATGTAGGCGCTGTATTAATTTTTGTCCTGTAAAAGCTATTTTGGAAGTCCCTATTGTTAATGAAAATGGGACAATAACACGCATAGATAGTGAAAAATGTTTTGAGTATTTTTATAAAACTACAGGATGCTCAGTCTGTATAGAAAAATGTCCATTTCACAAAATTGGGTATCGAGTGATGTTTTATAGACAAATATAAAAATATTTTAAAAAGATTTGGACTAATCATGAATAAACTCTCATTTAAAAGTAAAAAATTTATAATTTTTGATTTAGATGGAACAATCGTTAAGTTATTCGTAGATTGGGTGGCATTAAGAGAGAAATTATATAATAACTATAAAAAAATATACAGTGAAAATTGTTCCTTTGAAAGCATTTCAGCTTGTTTAAACAAAGTCGTTGAAAAAAATGACGAGGAAGTATTAGAAAAATTGTTTGAGATTATTCGCCAATATGAATTAGAAAATATTTACGAAAATCAACCAATTAATGAAACGACCTACTTTATAAATAATCAAGCAACATTTGGATTACATGAAAGCGTTAAACTCGCAATTCTTTCTCTCAATACAAGAAAAACTATTTTTACTTCTTTAAAATTAGCCCACATAATAGATAAATTCGATTATATTATAGGAAGGGAAGATGTAAGAAAATGGAAGCCAGATCCTGAAGGCCTTTTGAGAATCCAAGATTTTTATAAAGCTAAAAAGAAAGAAATGATATATTTTGGAGATTTAAACAAAGACATCTTAACAGGAAAAGCGGCAAATATAGATGTGTTTCTAATTGAAGATTTAATTAATTATATTAATAAAAAAAAGGGGAATCTAGATTTGACTAAAATTACATAAAGGTAACAATTACATTATATTTTTTAATCTCTGATTCCACTAGAGCCTTACCTAACGGACTTAAAGTTACGATTTCGTTACTATTTATTTTTAAAGAAGTTAATTTGATATTAGGGTCTTTTAATGAGGGCATGTATGGATTCCAATAAATCTCTTTAGTCATTGGGTTTGTAATCATCCATAAATCTGGTTCAAGTTTATGCTCTGATATTTCCATTGCTTCAAATATATAACCAACATTCGCATCAAAAGGAACTACGATATGGACATTTTCTTCACCTTCAATTTTGCCACATGCAAGACAGTCGTCCCTCTTTAATATGTTTAAATGATCAAATTGACCATAAACTCCATTATAATTCACATATGGAGGATCCATAGGTTCACCAATATTTCTTCCATTAACTCTAAATAATAACTTTAGAGCTTCCTGGGATTCTATGCTTGAGATGACAGAGCTAACCGTTTGTATTGCAGCTATTTTATTTCCTAAAATATTCTCCATTTCTTCAAATTTGTAATTAGGCCCAAATGTTTCTTCGATATTTTGTTTCCAATCTTCAATTTCTTCTTTAGTTAAAGATTCTCTCTCATCGCTTGGGATATTCTCATTAAAAACTCTTTCTCTTAACTGATTTAATTCCTCTTGGGCTATTTTTTTTAATTTAAGGACCTCATCATTCAAATTGAGATCTGGTTTATGTCCATATTTTTTTTCGAAATTCACTTCAGCTTTTATTACACAATGATTTCTATTACGAGGTAATCCCTTTAACGTGCAGGCTGCCACTAATTTATCATCAGCCGGAGGTATCGGTACGAGACATCTGTAACAAGGTGTTTGATCCAGAGATTCTGGGGCATATTTCCAATCAAACACCATTTCAATTTCTTTTCTAAATCTCTTTATTAATGGATTTATCTGGTCTTCCCTAATTTTTTCTATCTCTTCCTCTAATACCTCAATTCTCCTTTGAGCTTTAAAATATTCCGGGAATTCCATCTCTGTTATTTCCCAAAGCCTTACATCCACTAAATTATCGATCTCCCTTTCTTTTTTTTTGTAACTTAAACCAGATCCCTCTGGAATCACTATTTGTACATGTCCTTCAAAACCAACAGTACCACCCTCAACCATTGGTTTTTTTAATCTCAGACATATTTTGTTTAAGTCTAATCGAGCGTTAAAATTATCTAGAGCGGCAATTACGACGTCAGTTTCTTCATAAACTGAGATTGGTAATTTTTGGAGTTTTTTAAAATAAAAGTCAATTTTTAAATAAGGATTCATTTCTTTCAAACGTTCTGCTGCAACTTCTGCTTTTGGGCGCCCTTCATCCCCTACTCTAAATAACATTTGGCGGGATAAATTTGAGGTTTCAATTGTATCCAAATCAACTAATATTAACTTCCCTATCCCCATAAGAGCAAAATCTTTAGCAATTTCGCATCCTAAAGCACCTATTCCAATAATCATTATACATCCATTATCTATTACATCTTGATCCCACCCATCAATTAACTGTTGTCGGGCGTACATTCGTGCTTTAATAATATCTTCAACCTTTTCAGTCATGGATAATAACCTTATTTTTTATGGATATAGTATTATAATTTATTCACCGAAATTTAAATCCTTTCAGTTATAATTTTGAGGTAAAAGCTAATAAAAATTGTTAGGAAATCCATTTATTACTAAAATAGGAGAATTCATACCTTTTTTTTT
>LAZR01001224.1_pt1 | contig 16685 bp, 38 predicted proteins | sample 329461 | NCBI WGS metagenome assembly LAZR01 (sample SAMN03002196, study PRJNA259156) | marine sediment metagenome | biome: sea floor; feature: Hydrothermal impacted sediments; material: marine sediment; isolation source: Loki non-amplified sample from Loki's castle hydrothermal vent sediment ...
TTGTAACCTGCCGCAGAATAAAGTAACTTTGCCCGTTCCACCGCCCATTTTACGGGGTCCATTGATGCTGGCATTCTGGAATAAGCATCGTCAATTACGCGTGATACTGCAAGCATTATGTCATCGGGGCAAGTGCCTGTACCTGTACAAATCAGACAATTGGGGTCAGCAGGATAAACAGCAGCCATATCCACACAGCTACAAGTTTCTCCAGGGGGCAACCCGATAACTTCCATAACCTTATGCCAATTCGTACCATATCTCAAAGGTTCCGATTCCACATCTTTACGTATGTGCTTGATGTACTTTAAGAAATACTGGAAAGGACACGTTTTGAAACAAGCTATTGATGATGCTGATAATTGCCAATGTTTTCTGTCGCTCATAACTCTACCTCTTTCAAGACTTCTAAAATTTTTGGCTCAATTTTTTCAAAAAGAAGAGCAGCTATTTTTTCTGCCAGCGACACCCTAACTTCCGCTACAAGTTCATGGGGGCGAAGAACTACATCTGTTCCATTGAATTGTAATTGCAGTATGTAATCGCGGTCAGCATTATGCGAATCGAGTACCCTTGTCTTAATCATATTTTTGTTTCCCTAAATTCAATTCCCAAATCAGTAGCTAATTTTATTGCAGCACGAATTGCTCCCCCGATTGTCCACCAAGATTTTATAGATTGACTTCTTGCTATTTTATTTGCCGTATAAATAGCGTATTCATACTTATGCCAAGACTTTCTTACTTTAATATACATAGTCATTCTTCTTTCTGCATTTTGCCAATTGATAAAATTTCAAACACATAACCATGTTGATTATGTGAAGCATTCTGCATAGTCTTTTGTATGCTTGTTAATCTTATCTTACCCTCAAATTCAAAGACGACATCACAGTCATCATCAACAAAAGTTGGAGTATCAATTTCCGGTTGATTATCTCTGCGTATGATAATTGATTCAATGAATTTTCCGTGATTTGGCATTAGTTTTCCTTTTTACTCTATTCAGTTTATACTTTTGCTAAAAAACATTGAGTTAGTACATCGGTCGGGGTAGATTTCGTATAGCGGGGGTGTTGGCATATTGCTACGGGCTACTGCTATCATTGAAGCCTTTTCAAAACAAACACATTGATGGTTGCAATTTGTTTTAAGCAAAGGGCAGAATTTATCAAAATTCTTTTTCCGTAACCCTGCAACTTTTTCTTTAGCCTCTTTTTCTTTACAATCACATAACTGCATAAGCATTTCACCCCTATTTCTTATACGTCTCCGATATTTCACCTTCAGCAGCCAAAGGCAGGCCGTCAGCCCACTCAGGCCCATTACTCATAATATCCATCAAGGATTTTAGATTATCTTCAGCATATATAGTAGACGATACAGCTAAAATCTCGTCATAAATATGTAAGACAACTGACAAACCAAATTCTTCTGCTTTCAATATCCAGTGTACAAGCAAGTCACGAGCTATAGCTTGCACTATATTCTCAATAAGAGAACCACCCCACAAAGGACCATGATGATATTTTAACTGATTATCATAATCATGTTGATTCATCTTCTTTTTAATGGCAGCATGTGGATAATACAATACACGACCGGAAGGTAGCTGGACATTTACGGTTCCCCCGTTGTTCCAGAACGTCAGCAAGTCCCCTGGACCTACTGTACTACCTTCCGGTGCATATCGCATTATTTCATGGGGGTATTTTACGACTAATCGGAAACATTTTTCGCACATTTTCCAGAACTTTGGTATCATGGGATAGGTGTTCCGATACCCGTAAATTAACTTTTCTACGAATTTGCGATCATACTGCCCGCTGTCGAACATGGGGCGTAACCCAGGATTTTGAAGACAGTTATTATAAAACCTGTTCACCCCCAGGCCATATCCTGCACCGAGTACCGTATCTTTAGCAAACCCACGACGTATAGTAAACAATTTAGCAAGTGGCGGGGGGTCGGTCTTTCTGGCTTTTCTTAATCTCGCGGCAAATAATTTGCTGCCAAACTCACTGTAGATGTCCCGACCTTCCGCAAATGCCTCTAACATATCTTGCTGACCAGCAAGCCAAGCCAATATGCGGGCCTCAATCTGTGCTGCATCTGCAATTAAAAGTTTACTATCATTAACACGTAACATTTGTCTCATTTTAGTTATCAATGGATTAGTACCAAGACCAGCCCTGCCAGCACCACCCAGATTGAGTAGGTTAATGCCACCACCACCTGACCACCGACCTGTATGTGCTCCATAATAATTTAGGGGTACAGGCATTCTACCGCCACAAGCTGTTGCCAATGTTTTCATGGATGCAATACGTTTAAGGTGTAGCGGCCAGGACTTAACAGCTTTTCTCGCTTCCATTAACTTACGCACTTCATCTTTAGAATGAGCAAGTAACATCAGGCAACCCTCATCCGTTTTAGCTAACGCAGGCCCAACTCCCGGCGTCCCAAGTAAAGCGGTCATCTTTTTGCCCGGACGTTTGGCCGCTTTTACTGGTACGTTTTCACCAATAGGCAATACGCCCTGTAATGCTCTTACGAATGAAAGGTTACCCGATATTTCATCTTTTGTCAGGCCGACTTTTTCACAAGCTTCATCAATATACACCTGCATATCGGCGGCTATACTATCAGCCAATTGAAAATCGAATTTTAGTTTTGGTTTGAGATATAAGTCCAATGTATGTCGAGCTATAATCAATTCCTGTTCTTGATTGGATAAATGCTGTAGAAGAATTTCGAACAATTCATATTCCAATTTGCAGTCATGTTTGCAATATGACTCCATCGCCAGCCGTTGTTCTTTTATCATATCTTCTAAATGCAGTCCCAGAAAACTCATCGTGTCGCCTTTGTCCTGGAGTTTGTTTCGTTTCGCCATGTCTTTTAGTCTATGGGACCGGCGACTATCAAAATGAGCATCCAAATGTTTGAGGTCGATGATATATTTCGGGCTGATGTTGTATTTTTCCTGGAGAATCAGTGCATCAAAGGGGGCATTTTGCATCACTATAGTAATGTTTTCAAGGTGCTGACCGTATGTGGCTTGTAAATCGGCGAGATATTTGGGTAAGTCATCAGCCCAAATAAACCATGCACAAGGATTCTTATACGTTGTGCAAGGAACATAATTAAACTTAAACCCACAGCCGATTGTTTGGTATCGTTCGTCAGTAATATAAGGCCAGGGTTTCATATCAATTACACTGTAATCTTTATCAAAATAAGTCTCGAAGTCTATGACAACGAAATCAGTGGGGTAGCCAGCAATTTTTAAAATTTGTTTAGTTGTCATGTTTTACCTTTAGGATAAAGCGTCCAATTTAATTTCTAAATCCTCAATAAGTGCTCTGATATTTGATTTAGCATGTTCAACGTCAACACCCATATCATTATAAAGTAAATTTATAGCATCTATCGCGTCATCATGTAATTTAGAATTTTTTTCATCTGCTGTCATATTATAACCCTTATACGATAACCTATTTTAGGCATGCCGAAGACTTTCACATTTTGGTATCCATCAAGTAATTCATCCAGTTCAATCAATGTTGATTCAACTTGTCCAGGAGTTTTTTCATTGTACTTCCACCACGTCATTACTAAATGACGTATCATTACCAACAGACAAGCAATCTTATCGGGAAACCGGCTCATCTTTCCGATTTTTTGTAAGCCACCACACGGTATGCGTCCTGGGTCTTCGATAGCCGGGGTTTTTAAGTTTTCCATAAAGTGAAGTATTCGCAGCCGATCACAAGGATTGGGCACTGTATTACTTGCTGTGAGCAACGTGTGTTCAATCCAAGCTTCATAATATTTCCGCAATCGGTAAGTTTTATGATCACCGAATGTTATTCCTCGTGGCATTATTCTTCCTCGTCAAAATTGACAGGTATAAATTTGCAATCATCAAATTTTTCTGCTAAGGCATCCATAGCCGTATCTCTATCGTATTCATTTAAGAAAATAGCTATAACATCTTCTTTTTCATTTATTATACTAAAATTAAATGATGCTGATGCGTTTACAAGTCCCATTATTCAACCTCCTTAAAGTTCTCACACAAATCATGTCGATGATGTTTCGATGAATTCAATCGGCGAACAACTGAATAGTTATATCCGACTAATAAACCATCTGCACATCGGCCACAAGTTCCTAATGTTTTTGCTTTGTCAGAATCAAGTTTACACATTGCTTTGTAGAATTCCCGATAAGTTATTTCACCTTGAACCAGTTGCCATCGTAGACTTTCTTCGGCACGGCTAATCAACGCAGGGCGACGTTGGCTACCTTTACTCACAGTTTACCCTTGCCCATTCATCTTGTAATAATTGAACGTAATCAAGAAACAAAATAAATACCCCACCTATATCATAATCACAATCATCATAAGCAACATACACAAGTTGCTTACCTAAATTTTCTCGATATTTATCAGCGGGCAATGAGCCACAAAATTCTAATTCTGGTATAGAATTATTTCCCATCATGGTATCTCTCTCCCTTGCCCACTTCCATCATTATATGTTGAGGCATACCATTAAGTACCACGCCGCATGATAAAATAGATCGGTAAGTTTGCTCTTTTGCGTAAGAAAAAGCAAAGGCAGAATCGTCAATGCCTGTGCCGACGTCCATCCCGAACCACCTGCGAAGAGGATTCACTAACCATTTAATACCTGCTTTACTATGAGTATGCCCCATGACAACAGACATGCCCATATTTTTAGCTGTATTATACGCAGGATTGATGCCTGCACCTTTACCATCACCATGACAATAATATACTTCATCGATAATACACGATGTTACCCATTTCCATTGAGGGGTTTTCCATACTTCATCATAGTTACGAAGTAATTTTGGAAATATGCCTTCTTTTTCTGCTTTCCTATGTGGTCTGCGATCATGGTTTCCAATCATAACCATAGCTTTAGGAAATGCTCTACGCCACTGTTGAATACACTGTAACGCTAACCGATATTCATCAGCAGGACCAGGACATTCGGGATTAGTTACGTGAAAACTGATACTGGTCCAATCAACAACATCACCAATGAACACTACTTTATTGCATTTGAATTTTTTGTACTGGTTTTTACAGAATCGCAGATAGTGTTTTCGCGTTACCGGGGCGTGAAGATCGCCGATTACTAATACCCGACTCATATTATACCCCCAACTTCTTCTTCAATTCGGCTGTAGTTTCAGCATTAAGTTCAATTGTTTTGCCGTCGATGTTGAGAGTGGCAGCGATAGCGGGATATAATTTTACACTAAATACATCACAACTATCTATTTGAGCCATCTGTGGTTCGCCGATACTAGAATTACAATAAGCTATTCTTTCTGGACTTTGACAAATAAGGTAACGTGGACTAAAAGCAGCTTCACAAACTATATGCGGAATGAGTTCATAGCGGAAATTTTGCTTACTGCGATAGCCCAGTTTTTGGTCACTATACATAATTATGAATATTTTACCATTTTCCTCTATCAGTCTCGCTTCTTCATATTCAGGATAATTAACCCCACCAGGATTGTGTTCATATACTCTTACAGGAACCCCAAATTTCCACCCGATAAAATGGCCCATTTCTTTTTGTGATTTCATATTATCTCCTGATTTTGAAATTGTATTTACTTCAAGTTCACCATAATGGTTACAAACCTTTTTGGTTACATAACTGAGAATAGCGACACTACTCGTTCGGTTAATTGGTGCAAACAGATATTAAGTACAAGAAATTTGCCACGCCGATAAAAAGGCTCTTGATCAACGTACTCAAATTCAGTACCGGGTTTAAGATCAAATAACTTCATATCAGTTCCCTTCTATATTGTGCTTCAATATAATCGACTGCTTCCTCTACTTTGTGGAAGATACAAACTGGTTTATTTGTCCTTATAGCATGATTGTATTCGACAAGTCGGCCACCTTGAAGTTCATCACCATTAGGTACATAGACTATTACGACATCACATTGGTCTACGATTATGCAATCCAATTCAAGAATCTGCTCTATGTTCAAATAACCCTTCTTGTAAGCCGCACCTATAAACGGTTCACTTTCAGCTGGAACGTAGATGTAAAGTTTGGGGAACAGCTTGCGTAATTGTTCGGCTATCCTCATAGCGACTTCACAATTTTCGTTGTGCTTAGGAGTGTTAAGAGCAAAATTAGGCTTGCCCCTCATGGCGTGGCTAAGGTATACTTTCATCTTAATTATCCTCCACTGGAAAAATTTCGTTACTATGAAAGCCCCACGTCTGCGGGGCACCATTTACGTTTATTTGTATAAAATGTGGGTAGGTTGCGGCATTATCAAACCATTTATATACCCCGATATTCCCAGCTTCCATTACTCTTTTATATAAAAAGGAATTATCCCGTAGCACAATTTTCACTGCATCATTAACTTTGAATTCGGGGATCGGCCCGTCAATCTCAACTGCGTTATAATCACCCGCTTTATCTTTTAGGTGTTCGTGAAGATAGCCCATAACATTAAAAAGCAATCCGCATAGACTTTCCTCAATGTTTTCTTTAACTACATCACCAACGTGTCGGTGATTGGCCCACCAGCCAAAAAAATGTCGAAATCCAGATTTCATATACACAGCCAATGGTATGCCCTTCTGCCAATTGTCCGAATCACGGAATTTACCATCGGCCTGCGTTCGATGTTTATTCAAATACTCAGCGTAACGGTGTAATACAAGTGGGCTTAGGAAGCCTTCCAGGTCTAATTTTTCATCGTCCACATTTCTGGTTGCACCAGAATCAAAAGTTCGCATTTTATCCATTGTATTTCCTTTCTCGTTTGGCTTTAAGCCATGCTTTACCCTCACTTAATTTTGCCATAGCAGTAGTTGCTTGATACCGCTTCTTGTATGACATAAACGGCCATAACTTATTTATGACTTTATGCACATCTTTTTCTTTGCTTATAAGATACTGATGCTGGTTAATTTCTTTACCTTTTCGTGTTTTTCTATATATTTTTCCTACACCAACGGCCTTTTTGAATCTTTCCAAGACAGCAGCTATTTTATCTCCATCATTTTTCTGGCCTATACCAAGCTGTATTCGTGTTTGCGGGTTGCCATTATTTGATCCGCAACTAACTGATCCTTCGCCATCATAAAATCCTGCCGCCCACGCTATCTCTAATTGATGCGGGGATGCAATTATCTTACCCCCCTTTGCTTCTTCCACCCAACTCATCTTATACCCTTTCTAACATCAGCTGACCACAAGTGGGTCTTATATTTTCTACCACACCCGCATCGACACTGTTTATTCCTGCCGATTTTTCTGTGTTGTCTCACAATAGGCTTACACTTTTTACTTGACGTGATGATTGCGTCAAGTAAATCTCTAAGCCATTTTGGTAATAGTTTGTTTTGGTTCAAAATTTTCTCACAATTTGGCCATCCATCCACGGCTGGTAAGATAACATTTTTATTGGCCTACCACAAGTAATACCCCGTTTTTCATTGATCGAACCAATGACCTGGCTTATTCTGCTAAGACTTACTTGTAATTGATTTGCCATATCTGCATTTGTACAATCTTCTGCAAGTAAAACCTTTACTTTCACTTCTTGCTTAGTAAGAAGCGGAAATAATCGGGGACGTAGTTTTTCTGCACGTTTGAGTAATCTGTTCAAAGCCTGGACAGTTATAGACATTTCCTTTGCTGCATCAACAGTGGACAACCCCTTAAATTCGCCGCTAACTAATCGATATGCTCGTACTTGTTTGTCCGAAAGATTTTTTTTCATAAAATTTTATTTCTCCGTAAATACCGCCGAATTTAGCTTGTGGAAACCTTTTTGCCTGTAAAAATTGTAATTTTTGTAAAATTTTTAATTTTCTTTGTCCCTGTATCTAATGTAATCCTTAGATACAATCTTTTTTTTACCGGGGGGATCATATAATTCAACCTCAATTTGTCCCTTTTTCTTACCTTTTACAATTGTACGATAAAATTTAATAGGTCGCCAACAGGCACATTTACCACCGACCCAGGCCCATGAAAATAGCCGATTTTCTAATCGGGCAAATGCTCGACGGCAGGCTAAAAATTTTCTCATACGTATGCTCATTTTATATCTTTTTTCATATCGGCAACTGCTCTGCCAATTGCTATGCCAAATTGTTTAAGTGCAGCAAAATCGTTTTCATTAGTTGGCGGCACAACATATATATTATAATTATGATAGTCAGTTTCAATACTCCAATCACTATCTTCACAACTATAATGATAGCCCATTTTCTGTCGTCGTATTTCATAATTCATAATTTACCTCACACTTTCTATTTCACCATCTTTGCTAATATAACCGCCGTCGATCAATTGCTTTGCTGTTCTACCATAATGACCTTGTAAAGTCCATGCTTGCCCGGTTTTGATAAGGTGGGCTAACAGTTCAAGTATTCTGGTATCACTTATTTCTCCGCTTTCGTATTCTATGATGTATCCAACTGTATCAAATTCTTTTGTGCCGATTTTACTATTTGCCATTTTCAACGCTCCAATTTTCTTAAACTTGACTTAAACCTTCATGTATAGTTTCTACAAACGACTGATAATCAGCTTCGTTACCACTAATTTCTTGTACAATTTCTGCTATTACTTCTGTAATCTGTTGATCTGATGCTTCAAGAAACCACTGAACAACTTGGTATTTCATCATTTTAATTCTCCGTAAAAATCAGAATAAGTGGGTTAATCCACGTCGATTAAAATTTCACCATCTTCACCAATATGACCAACGTCAATCAATTGCTTTGCCGTTCTGCCATAATAGCCCTGCAAAGTCCATGCTTGTCCGGTTTTGATAAGATGTGAAAACAATTCAAGTGCTCTGGCATCCCCCATATTACCACTTTCAAAATCCATTATGCCGCCGACTAAATCAAATTCTTTTGTCCCGATTTTGCTATCCATTTTTCATTCTCCCAAAAAATTTTTGTTTTTAATTTTCCACTACTTAAATTATACCACAAAAAAATCACAAAGTCAAATCATTTTTTGAAATTTTTCACAATTTTCTGCTAAAACTTCACCCGCGTTTATTGTTATCACCATTTGATAGCAATAGTTAATCAGACATTCACGTTCACAATATGTTCGAGCATCTATTTTTTCACTTTTCCAAAGCGGGCAATATCCGTTATTGTTACATTGTGTACAATTTATCATTTTATTCTCAAAAATTAAGATTCCTCACAGGCCGAAAACTATTTGTCGTTGTTTTTTCAGTAACCACAGTAAAATAGTCATCATTTTTGAGCATTTTTCGGATGGTGATTTTTTGTTCAGGTGTTAAACTATGATATTCAAAAGCTGCAACATTACCTTGTTGTCCAATACGAAACATATAACGGCATACTCCGACTTCTAATACATCGGCCAATTTCGTACCCATATTTTTACAAGTACGTTCATGGTTTGGAGTAGGCATAACAGAACCATCCGATAAGATGAACCCGCCGCTGCCACTTTCACGAGCATTGCTAAATTGATAATTTGCTCGAAACTTTTTTTCGATTTTCTCAAGGTCCATGATTTTTTCCTTAAAATGTAGTCTCATAAAATTCTCGAACCATATCATCAATTCGGTCTGATATTGACAAAGGAATATCTGTATCAAATTCGATTTTTTCACCAGTTTCAGTTTCCAATACAATACGCCATATCGTAATTTTATCATACTTGCTCTTTTTCATCATTTTCTCCCTTAATTTTATTTTCAATTTCAAAAATATCATCGCCGACCAATCATATTTCATTGGCCGACAATAATACTTTTAGTCCCGAACCTTATTTTCTTTCTGCAATTAACATTGTGCTAACTGTTTCCGATGTTACAAGACAACATTTTTGATGGTTATCGGAATTTATTTCTCGACATATAGCGGTTATATCTGCTTCACTAATGGCAAAAGCAATGATTTCGATTACAAGGCACCGTTCCTGTTTATCATCATAATGTCCAATACCACTGAACATTGAGTAATCAGCAAAATACTTGCTCACAATTTTTGCAATATGCCGAGTGTGGATATATTCAGTATAAATACGCCATCGTGTCTTTTTCATAATTCATTTTCCTTTCAATTCTACTCTAACAGCATTAGCATCGGCAATCCAATCAAAATCTTTTACAATTTCAGATTTACCATTAGATTTACGAATTATCAAATGCTTAAAAGCATTTAATCCATTGCCCATTCCTTGCCAAATTGTTGATGACCATGCAAGTCTATTTGTTGATTCAAGCATTTTATCCCCTTAACATAAAGCCAAATAACATAACATTGCTGTTACAAAATACTCCCAGATTGTCCATTGTTTACCCACGATTAGTTTCTTTTTTCAAATTCTTCTTTACAAGCATCTATAAAAGAATCATTATTTGATATTTCTTTCGCTAATTGTGCTCGACCAATTACAATACCGTGTTTTCGTCCGATTTTGTATGCCCACACCCCAAGCCAGACACCAAGCATAAAAAACATAATTACAGCTATTATTTCAGTCATTTTTCAATTTCCTTTTATTAAATTCCTTCTTTTAAAAATTCATCTTTTAAACTTTTTATTATTGTAGTTATATCATCTAACCGGTTCCATTTTTCTAATGAGTCTATATCACCACGTTCAACAAATTTGCTAATTGCTTCTATAATCTTTTCATAATCCATTTTTCAATTTCCAAATTCAGTTTTACATATTATCAAGACCAACGGCATGACCATCGTCCCACCCTTCAGAATATCCATTATCTCTCTGTTCAAACTGTAAAATTTTTGCAACCGCAACAAAATCTTTTTTCGATACTGACATATCATACCCCATTTTCACTATAAAATACTATTCAAAGTCAGATAAAATATGTTTTAGTGCTATTTCAATATGTGAGTCATCAAGTTTATCATATATTTCTTTGTGTGTTTCACCAAATTTACTGGCGTGGAACATCGACCAGCAAAATGCTATAAATTGGCTTTTTACAAACTTTACAGTTTGCCGATATTCTATCAGAACCTTAAGACTATGCTTAGACATAACATCATCAATGGCGTCCGCTAATTCACCATATGTTTCACTTGTCATTTTCATTTCCATTCCATTTTCTTTCAATAATTGGGTGAGGCTCTCAATAAGCCCCACCCGTATCAAGTACCCAATGGCAGGAAAAATTTTCCCGCCGTTCAATGAAAATATACACCGGGTCAAGCAAAAAGCAAATATATTTTTTCAAAAATCGTATAAATCCTTGTGAATAAACGACTTCGCGTAAAATTTAGTTTCGGACGTTAAAAACAAACCAACCTATTGGTATGTTTTGTAATCCGCGTGAATCGGCTGTTTTATCGGACCATAAACTTTTCTGTCCGATAATAACCTGGCGTGAGCCTCAGAAACGACGCCCGATAATTGTGATTCAGTCCGATAATATCGAAAATCGGCTCATTTGGGTCCGATAATTCTGGCCGGTGATTTGGCCTCGCAGGTCCGATAACTGTGCAAATCAGGCGTGTGAGTCCGATAATACACGGCCTGTGATCCAATCCTGAACGTCCGATAACTGCGTGAGTGTCCGATAATAGCCTACTTTGTGATTTTATCGGACTCTGGCCCGATCCTAAGCTGCCGATAATGTCGTGATCCTGGCCCGATGTGGTGTGATATTATGGGACGTAAAATATACCGACCAGTTGGTTTGGTCCAATAATCTTAAAACTGCAAAAATAAAAGATTTTACTTGACTTTGGGCTATTATATGGTATGCTTTGGTTGTGGGTTAAAAGTTTTTTATAATTGAAAGGGGACAAAATGAATAGCTACATTGGGATTTACAAAGGCAAACAGTACGAAACACACGCCAAAACGATGTATTGTGCACAACAACAACTACAAAAACAGATACAAGCAACCACACGCTGTAAAGTTAAAGGATATGATATAACTATTATATTAAGTGAATATAATGGTAGTTAATAGTATACCACCACGGTTGGAGTTCTTAATGGGCTTTAGCCTCACTTCTTGCCTATGTGTCTTTATTATCGGACTATAAGAGTGTCAAGTCCGATAATAATGTGGCCTGGGCATAAAAAAAGACCATATCCCTTGTGTGGAATATGGTCCGATAAAACTGATTACTTTAGATATGCAAGTGATACAATATCTGTATCTTTTTGGCCATCAAAACGCACAATTGCTGTGTTTGGCTTGATTTCCAAAACCTTGCATATTGCCCCATTTTTGATATAGGGTCTACAAAAATTGTTTCTGTTTTGAGCACAAAACACTGTTTTTTTCCCTACAGTCGCCATTTTACAATCTCCAGATTAAAAAAGACTGCGACCAATAAAAGTCGCAGTCCAATGGATTAAGAAGTGATGATTTGATAATATCGGTATGGCCGATACTATTTTTCAGGTGCTACGTAATCGGCGTTGTAGTAGTAGGCATTGACCTGCACGTTCAAGATTTCGTCGCCATACGTAACCTGCTTTTTACCATTGGCGACGATAATCGTTTTCCCGGTCGTGCTTTCACGCTCAATCACGGGACACGTTACAGTCAACACGCCATCCTTGATTTTCGCCGTAAACGCCTTTTTGCTTGCATCACTTGCGGCTTTGTGTTCCGGACTCTGTACTTTCACTGCTGTTGCTGTAGGCATAATACGCCTCCTTTTCGAAAAACCCTTATTCACTTATAAAATACCCCAATGCAACCGTTTGCATCGTGTATAGTATACCACGTCTTAATTAAAAGTCAAATGAAAAATAAAAATTTATTCGGTTAATAGCTTGCCGACTTCATTATACGCTCTCCAGTGTCTTTGAACGTATGCTTTATTTTTTCTTGCCTTTTGTTGTCTGATAATGCCTATACACGTTTTGCATTTTGTTGACAAGTGATCTTTTTTGCTTATATCCAGACCAAAATACTTTAATGATGCCTCAAATAGAAAACCACAGCGTATACAACCCTTATTGCCATTAGCAGTATTGCAGTCTTCTCCCATATCTCTACAGAAAACTACCCTACCTTTTTTTTTCTTCAGCTTCTTTTTTGCCGGTTGCCCCATATTATCAAAATCAGCAAATCCATATTGTTTTTGACAATCTTGACACCACCCACAATATCCATCCGGTTGCAATTTGCTCTCATTAAAAGACGGCAGGGGTTTTGTTTGTTTGCACTTTGAACAAATTTTCAACATCTTATTTATCCTTTTAGTAAAAAATTTATTCAGCCTTCCACTAATAGACGATAATTTAGCATTCGGAAACCTTTTTACTGAGTTATTTTGAAAAATAACGTCAACTCAGCATAAGTGCTGTCGTAACAACGACTTATATCGACTATTTTCTCGAATTTTCAACTATGAATTTAATCATAAACTCTTATAGACACTAAGATTAAGTTTCTTTTTATTGAATTTTGAGTTAATATCTTCTAAGTAGTATATAAGAAAAATATATATAAAAACAGTAAAACACCCTAACAAAAACCGAACAAAAGTAAAAAACAAATATATTACCTATAGGGTGCTATGAAGCGTCAAATGGTGCGTGTTTTCAGCTTTTTATAACATAAATCTTTGCAGCATAACAGTTTACAATCGAAAGTGCGGCTTTCTTATAATTATCCACTTGCCATAATTCCTTATCGTTGCTTGAGTTATAAAACCCTATCTTTATTATCTATTGGCTTTCGACTGATTGCTGATAACTCAGCTTGCCTCAGTGTATCAGGTTATAACGATTATTGGGTGAATGTTACAAAAATGTAACTTTTCTCACTATTGAGAATGTTTTGGATTCCGGGAAAGCACAAACGCACTGCCGATTCTCAATAATGAGAATAATCATAAAAATAAAAGATTCTACTTGACTTTGGATTATTGTGTGGTATACTTTGGCTGTAGGATGAAATGAAACGAAACGAAATTGAAAAGGGATAAAATGAGTACAGTGAGAGCAAACGTCGACGTCTTATCAGCATATCTTCAATCAATGCAGTGTGCAATAGGCAAGGCAAAAAGAGGAAGCGATGTAGAGGATATGTATTTCATCGAAAAATTGGAAAAAATGGCTAATCGACTTGGGTACAATCTAATTAAGTCTGGAGGGGAGTAAAATGGAAGTTTCAGAGAGAATCAAAGAACTTCAAAAGAGTTTAGCAAATGCTACTGTTGATTCGATTAACAGGACAGTCCTTCAAAATCAGTTAATCCTGTTTGGGGCTGAAATCGTTGACGCCCTGCGAGTTACAAGGCAGGAGGCCTGGGGGGAAGGTTATCAGGCGGGCCTTGATTGGGCGGAAAACAGCAAAGGAGATTAAAGCGGCTACCAGGTAGCACACCACACAACACACCACAACCACACGCACGGGCTGGAGTCCTTAAACGGGTTCCAGCCCACTTCTTGCCTACATTTCTTTATTATCGGACCACAGGGCACGTCAGCGTCCTATAACAGCATCTGATGGGCAGCACGAACCGCGATGTTATCGGCCCGGGGGTCCGGGTAGCACCCTTTGTTATCGGACCTGGGCGGTGGGCAGACACACTTATCGGACAAATGACTTTCCTCCTTCCGACTATAGCGACAGATGCGACAATGTTCCCGGTCTATTACCCAGAAATGAGGTTTATTGTAGTGGTGGTGAAGAAGAGTCGTTTATCTATGTACTAATTTATTACTAATATCGACAGATTTAGTAGTTTCCTATGTAGGATAATGGAAAATTTTAGGAAATTTTGAAATATTTTTGATTTTGTTGGTGGTGAAAGGTTTCCAGGGGCTAAATTCTGCCGTATATATGGAGAGATGAATATGAACGATAAAGAAAAATGTATTCCTGAATGTGCCTATCGTGAAAAAGTAACTGAACTTCAGGATGAAAATCAGAAATTACGCCGAGGTATCCGCAAAATTCTTAAAGTTAAAAGATTGTGGAGTTCTGTAGTAAACCCCGACCATAAAATAATACTGGCTCAAGTATTTGTCATAGTGAAACAAATTTCAGAATAACTTGTTGAGGGGATCAAAAAATGAAAATTTACCAAAGTGAAGATGACGGAGTAATTGGCGAGTTTCTGTATCAGACTGTGGAATTTACCCAAAAGGAATTTGCTGACAAAGGGATAGGAGTTATATCCCAGGTTGCAGTTAGGCAGTATTTAGCAGAAGAACAACCCGATTTGAAGATTAAGAAACTGGGCAGTTTTAAGTTTGATAGTCAAATGAATACTGTCACTGTGAGGATTGCAACTATCAATAAGATAGTACCAGTGGCGTTGCTGAATCCTGGGTATGATGAGTTGAAGGCGAAATACGATGAGGCAGCAAATGAACTGAAAGCTGTATATGATGCTTTGCCCGATACTATATCAGGTAATACGCCTTTATCAAAGTTGGTTGCTGAGTTGATGAAGAAATACAACCTATCTGTTGATAATTTCAGCATCCTTATGGGCGAGAAAGTTAGGTTACAAGAAAAATACGACGCCCTGGTAACAGCAGTCAGCAAAGATGCACAGAAGTTCTCCGATTTGTTGGTGGAGAATGAGAAGTTGAAAGCTGCTACTGATAGTGCTTTTGCTGAATGCCCTCATTGTGTGGAGAATAAGAAACTGCGAGCGGCATTGCAATCGGCACAGACATATTATGAGAATGACGAATACGGTAATATGGGCAGGATATTTGAGCAAACTCTAAAAGAAGATTCTGCCGATCTCGGACCTGATATTGGCAGTAAAGAAATAAAAGACATTGCTGATGCTATGTCAAAACCGCCACGTATTAAACCATTAGGCCTAAATTCAGCGGGTGAGTATTTAGGCCTGCATGGTTCTGACTAATGAAAATCTTCGCAGTGATAGTCGTAGTATGTGCAGTAATTAGAATAGTATACCTGGTAAGGAAGATTAGAAATGGGCGATGACCTTGATGGAAAAAAATGTACAAAATGCCATCGGTGGTTTCCAGTAGCACTTTTTAGCCGTGATAAATACACGATAACTGGGTTGAAGTCATGGTGTAGAAAGTGTGTTGCGGTGTATCGGCAGACTGAAAGCGGTAAGGCCGCTCAAAAGCGAGGTATAAAAAAATTCCTGGCAACTGAGAAAGGTAAGACTTATAAGAAGGCTAAAGAGAAAAGATACAACTCCAGTGAATATGGTAAAGTGGCCAATAAACGGCGTAATCAAATGTACATTGCCACTGTTGAAGGATATTTACGATGTGTTTATCTCGGAATTCGTAAGCGTTGTGATAATTCAGAAAGAGCCGATTATAAGTACTACGGTGGTCGTGGTATTCAATGTTTATTCACTTCAGCAGAAGAGTTTATAAACTATGTCATCAACGAGCTTCAAGTCGATCCACATGGACTCGAATGTGACCGTATTGATAATGATGGAAACTATGAACCGGGTAATATACGATTCGTAACGCATGAAGTAAATATGCAGAATAGTAGGTGCTGCCATGTCTGATGATATAAATGATTATCAAATAACCCCAAGCGATCTTGGTTGTGGACCAGAACCTGAGAACGACCCCGGCGTAGTTGAGGAAGCTGTCGAGTCAGGTGCTGAGAAGAAGGAAGTTCGCAAGTCATTTGCAA
>LAZR01001225.1_pt1 | contig 16682 bp, 47 predicted proteins | sample 329461 | NCBI WGS metagenome assembly LAZR01 (sample SAMN03002196, study PRJNA259156) | marine sediment metagenome | biome: sea floor; feature: Hydrothermal impacted sediments; material: marine sediment; isolation source: Loki non-amplified sample from Loki's castle hydrothermal vent sediment ...
ACCCTGGCATGGTGAGATACAATACTGCCCCCACCCGGCTTCTTGGTTGAATTCAGGCGAATGGCTAAACGAGTACCCGGTCTCAAACGAATTCGGCAAGCGCATGACGGCGACAGAGGCGTTGAGGTTGGTGTCAAATGATTAGCGGGTCAGATAAGACATTTCTTTGGTTAATTGCGTCAATTATTTTTGCTGCGTTCTTGTTTGGTGGCACGCCTGATTTGCTTGACGTTTTGATAGGAAATTTAATGGGCGAATGTCCAATTATAATTGGAACCCCAAAATGATTTCCCCCTCCCCCATTTTATATGCTATAAACGGTAATGCTCTGTGTGGGTGTTTGATTGAGAAGTGCAACGTGCGTGACCGCTGCGGCCTTACGCGGTGGTTTTCTTGCAAGGCGCACGGTCGGGAACAACGAACGCTACAGCGTCCAGATTATCTCAGCATGCCGGTGTACAACGGTCGCTTCTCTACCAAGCGCCTGCAAAGGTTCGCCCCGCAAGTCGGGGAGACCCACGGGGCGATGTCCGTATACTTTGGCAAGGTCGGACGTTGAAAAGAGTCTACTTACTTTTCAGTTGCTTTACAAGACAAATCCTCGCCGCACATATGGAGCCTCTATACCGAGAGGTCGCCTTGAGACTGCGTAAAGCGGTTGGAACTGGTGTGGCTCCCAAATTGCGTGTTGACGGTCAATGCTTGGAAATGCTGGCGCGCAAGGGTTAAGGCCCTATCAGGAGATACGTTCATAGGGGCAGGGTTACCGAAGCACACAAACCCGGACGCTTGAAGATGTGTGCGTGCTCGCGACGAAGGCTCTATATCGCAAGTGCATGGCGTCCCTTCTTCGGAAGGGAACCTATGCCCGAACTCAGGATACTCGAAGTGCATGAATGAGAAGAGAAAGAGGAATGCAGAAAAAAAGAGATCACCAAGGCAGGAAGAAAAGTATTTAAAAAAAGAACTCAAAAAACTGAACCCAAAACGTAATCGAATTAAAGGATGGCTGGAATTCACGGGTGTAGAAGTTCCAGATACAATCGAACATATTGATTTGATTAAATTAGCCTACAAGGAGTTTAAGAATATACCTGAAAGAATCCCGGATAACCCAAGACCTATTGATCTACACTCGTGTTACAACGTCATAATAAATTGGGATAAACGGGTCCGTGTGAAGCCAAAAAAGAAGGAGAAAAAACAGAAGAAGCAGAAAGGTTTTAAGCCGAGGGCGACGGGAATTTTTACCACGGATATGAACGCAAAAATCGCGGCGTTTTACCGGAGTTATGAATGGCGCAAATTGCGAATGGTGGTTCTGAAAAAGTACGGTGCGCGTTGTCAGTGTTGTGGAGCAACGAGAGCGGATGGCGTTTCGATTCATGTGGATCACATCAAATCGCTGCGGAAGTTTTGGGAACTACGACTTGTTGAGGGCAGTCTTCAAGTTCTATGCGAAGTGTGCAATCATGGTAAGGGAAATTGGGATGACACGGATTGGCGCGATACCCTGACAGCAGAATACAACGCTATGATGGCAGAAGGATAGCGGTCCCCCTCACAGGGGACGGGTTGGGCTTATGCCTGATGATGAAAGGATATTGAGATGGAAATCAAAGAACGGGTTGGAATTGTTCGAGAGGCAAAACAGGCGCGGTTGGATGGGGATATAAGTCAGCGATTGCAGGCGGCTCAAGTTTTGTTATTGGTGGAAATATTAAAAGCGATTAAGCTTGGTGGTCCGCTTTAAATGCCATGATGACAGAAGGAGTTTAGAATGAAAGACGTAATAAAGTTTCCATCAAAATCGAGTTACTACGTTGGCAAGACGGTGAAAGTTGTACGACATGGCGAATCATTGTGGCTTGAGGTGAAAAGCGCCCGACCTGATGGGAAATTGGTTGCTGTGCTGGCGAACTCGCCGCTGTTTTGGCCGGAGAGCCTTGGTGATGCAGTTGAGATTTCGCCCGATGAAATCTTGCGGGAATATGATGAGGGGAAAGCAGAACGAGAATATCAGGAGAATGCCAAACGCAATACGACATGATGACAGGAGAATGAGATGCGCCGCCGCCGCAGGGATAGCGTCAAGGGAAGGAAGAAACGTCTTTCGCTTTGCAGAAAGCAAGCCTGGAAATGTGCTATATGCGGCGATGAGATGATTTGGATACCTTCTGGATATGAGGGCACGCCAGAAGATAATCATGCAACGACAGAGCATGTAGTGCCGTATGCAAATGGAGGATCGTTTGCCCTGACGAATCTAGTCGCGGCGCATTATAAATGTAATCACGACCGGCACGCTAGAGGACGAAGTGGGTAGGGGGAAAAACAATATCGACACTTTAGAATTGTGCGCCCGCGCTGGCGAAATTCTCAAGCGTGTCGGGTTTGTTCATCATCAAACTTCGATGACCACGCCCGCTGTTTATTATCGCTGGCCGGATCGACAGCACTTGTTGCGCGTTGCAGAGCACAGCGGGAAAAAGACACGCAAGAATGGCGGGCTTGGGTTGGTGGTGTCGAGTGTCACGTTTAACGGTACCCATCTTGACCCGCCGGGTAAAATGAACATCAGAGAGGAAAAGATAGAATCCACGATAAGCGCGGCGATTGGAAGATACTTTATGAAAAGCGCCCCTGACAGCACACCAAGGAACGGATGATGGACAAGACGCACGATAATGTAATTTCGTCATTTACCTTCGTCATTTTGCGGAGCATCCAAGAGGCTCTTCGCGGCGAAATCGTTAAATCCACTGTGTCGCCGGAGCTTGTCAGATTGGCTCGGGACATTGGCGAATGGGAAGAGGCCGATGGACAAGATTTGTGAGTTGTGCCAATGGTGGGAGCGGCGCATGTTGGTTTTGGATGAATTCACGGGCACTACGGTTTCACTGGGGCATTGTGCAACACGAATCATAGGCGGTCTGACAGCAGAGGATTACACCTGTGGACAGTGGGGGGAGGTCCGTGATGGACAAGACGTGTGAGAGTTGCCGGTGGTGGCATATGGATGAACATATATCGGGTGAGTGTCACCGCTTCCCGCCTTATCCATATCCTGATGGTGCTGCATTTGGCGAGCAAATATTATATCCGAAAGTTGGCCCACAAAATTGGTGTGGAGAATGGGAGGAAAAGCCGTGAGTGAGTTAGCTCGTTTTAAGCATGACCCGCGCTCTTTACTTGATGGCCTGCCAGACCGGTGGCCCGGCGAGGCGTTACGCGCGGCGGTTATAATCGTGACTGATGCTGAGGGCCGATCGATATGGGATGCGTCTAGTTATAGCAAGCAAGAGGTTCTTTGGGCGATGGAGAAATTCAAGCATGAAATCCTGTTTGGGCGTGATGATGACTGACATGACCAAGCGGGTTGCCGCCGCGCTTCTGGAACTTGAGGGCCTGCCTTTTCCCAAGGTTGGGTCGTGCGATTACGACGCTGCGATGCGCCGGGCGCGGGTTGCTATCGCCGCCATGCGGGAGCCTACGGATGAAATGAAGGACGCCTTTCGAATCGGCGCGGACGTTCAAATCAAAGCCGGGCAGATTGTTTCTGGCAAGGGGTGGACACACGGTTGGCACGCAGCTATCGATGCAGCTCTACAGGAGGACAAGCCGTGAGAGCAATTGATTGGTATTTGGTTTTCCTTATGGCGCTGGTGCTTGGGCTGAACGTTTATAATTTTGTCATGGGCCGCCGCGATAGACGAAAAGGAAATCCCCATGACTGACAAGACGTGTGAGACGTGCCGGTGGTGGAACCAGCGAATGCTGGTTTTGGATGAATTCACGGGCACTACGATTTCGCTGGGGCATTGCGAAACACGTACAATAGGCGGTCTGACGGCTGAGGATTATACCTGTAGAGAATGGGGTGGGAAGCGCGATGACTGACATGGTGGAGCGGGTAGCGCGGGCGATGATTGCGGAAGAAACGCGTATGAAAGAAACATTAGCTGCAAATTTAGGACCAACATTTACGTGCTGGATGCCTACATGGGAAACGGCAAGCGAGATTTATTTAGTTCGCGCCCGCGCCGCTATCGCCGCCATGCGGGAGCCTACGGAGGGGATGTTAATGGGTGGTGTTACGGCCATGAGTGCGGAAATGCCTGGCGGTAAACCAGTTACATCTGCTGTTATTTATGGACAGCCAGGGCCGGTGTTCCAAGCCATGATCGACGCAGCTTTGCAGGAGGATAAGCCGTGAGTGACAAACTTGTTGCGATCAGCGCGCGGCTGGAGGCGGCAACGCCGGGGCCTTGGAGGGTTGTGGACAAGGGTGATTTTTTGGAGTCTGACGCCGGGCCAATTGCTGACCTTCGTTATTTTCATATACCTGATAATGAAAAAAACGCTGATTTCATCGCCCACGCCCCCACCGACATATCTTGGATGGCCGAGGAGATAAAACAACTACGTGCTGAATTAGCAGCCGAACGGGATGTTTTGACGGGCTTGGGAAAAGAGATAGACCGCCTTAGAAAAATAGAATCCGAGTTTATTGCACTGGTGGATTTGCCATGACTGACAGGAGAACGCGATGAGTGAATGTAAGAATTGCCACGATGAATATTGGGTATGTGAAGTTCACCCAGACATGGTGTGGGGCGGTACCAGTGCTCGCGAAGATGCTTGTCATTGTGGTGGTGCAGGAATGCCGTGTAGGATTTGTAATCCGTGTGATTATGATAATCCGCCACGAGACCCGCAGGCTTTAAAGTGATTCAAGAGGCTGGCGATGACTGATAGGCTGGCGGAAATACAGCAGTGGTATGGAGAGCGGACTCAGCCCGGCAGGGTAATTCCGTTTGATGATGTTCCGAGGGGCTACGCGCAGAGTGTGGTTTACATGGGCTGGCTGCTTGATGAGGTTGAGCGGCAACGTGCAGAAATTGAACTTTTACAGCGCAACCACGCCGATGGCTTGAAGGTCACTGGTATACCGTTGAAGGGGAATGTGACATGAATACGCGCACACGTTTGGAGCTTGGGCTGTGCCAAGAGGACAATCGTCTCCCGGACGGCACCCATGAAGGCTGTTTGACGGCGTGTGTCCATGCTGGCCGAGATAGTGTTTGCCCATATGCGCGGGATGCTGATGTGGCGCTTGATATTCTCATGGAGCCGGGGGAGGCCGCGCACGCGGCATTCGAGGCAATGGACAAGCCTACATGCCACGGCGACCCGAAGGCGCGTGCGTGGGATGTTTTGCAAGGATATCGCGCCATCCTCACCGCCATACGAGAGGGCAAATGAACCGCCGTGGCCGACCAAAGAAATCCGGTCCGCGAGAATCCGATGGACGGGTACAAAGAAATCCACAAAGAGACTACGGAACCCCGGAGCATCAATTAATGAGGCTGAATCTGGCGCAAGGCGGCGACCCTTCAAAGACATCCTGTCCACTGGACTTGTTACATATCCGGGGAGTAATCAGTTTAGATATGCTCTCTGCGGGGCTCAGGTTCGCCAGGACGTACAAAGCAGTTCACAAGGTACATCCACAGGCAGTTGACGCCGACAGGTCGTCCAAGGGCACCGGAGAGGCTTCACCGGAAGAATTAAGGAAACTGATAAAGCTGGAAGCGAGGTTAGGCAAGGCGTTGAAGGCATTATCGAGAGGGTGTTATACTCAGGTATTTAATGTCTGCGTGATGGAGCGGCAGAGCTTCCCGATACCGGCAATCACGGGGAAGCACAAGAATCGACAGAGGAAATTGACGGATGGGTTGAAGGCGCTAATTGCAGGGACTTGACTTTGTAGGTGGAATTATGGTATTGGTTTTAAATGACTGTGAGAGTCGCGTCTCGCGTAGGCGCACACTCCGGGTCGGCATTGCCGATACCGATGATTACTATACACCGCCGAGTGTGGTAGCTTGTTCCCGCGTTACCAACGCGAGGATTGTTCGTTGAAGCCGTGTTCTAGAGACGGTGGAGGGCAGGCGGTATTATGAAGGTAAGCGCCGGGCCAATGCAGAGCAGCTGAGAGGTTGCGGGCGAGAAATCGCAATCATGCACCGGGGACCAGATCGGGGAGGCTTTAACCAGCCTCCCCTTTCGCTGGTGTGGTATACATACGAGACATTACGGTTTCGGCTTGCGCCTCGCTTTTGAACGGCCCTTCGCGTTTTGATTGTGCGCCGTTCTGCCAGTCGATATGAGCAAACCAGCCATTAACCGCCTCGTAAATCCAAAGTGTGGGTCTGCGGTCCATCATTTCCCTCCTTGCAGGCTCTTAGCCTGGGTGAGAATTTCTTGAGCTACGATTGCAGCGCCTCGCGCGTCAGCACCACTAAAACCGCCTGTGTATATCAAGAGGTTGTCCAAGGCGTCCAGAAGCAGTTCATGACTTGCAAGCAGTTCGTCATAGGCTGGCGGTGCTGACTTCATTTTATCGGCGTGGGTACGGTCAGGCATTGTCAGTCTCCTGTGCTTTGGCTAGGGCGTCTCTCATTCTGCCGTACAGCGGGTCGGTTGATGGTCCGGCTCCGAACAGCCTGAACTTGGCATCCGCCAGTGCCTCCAGCAGTTCCGCGTTGATGGTTTTGAGGTTGTCAATGATTGCGTTGGCCTCTCTTAATTTGTCGTGCATCATTCATCCTTTCCGGGCCACGACCGAAGCCGTGACCCTGTTAGGTTAGGTGGCTGCTTTGATGGCGGCGGTCATTTGTTCGTACCACGCGGTATGCCATTTCCACGTTGCCCGCTGTACCGGGGAAGTTTGTTGATAGACCTCCAGCGCCTCCAACAGTTTCGGTGCGGCGGCTATGAGTTTGGCGTTGGTTTTCCAATCTGGCGACATTCTGTCGGATACCGAACAAATGTGTTCGACGGTTTCCGGCCCTTCTGGTTTGACATAGACCGTATAATGGCGTGGATTTGTGGGATTTGGCCCGCCATTTAAATTCCATGGCCCTGGTGTATGTGTCATAGTTTACTCCATAGGTTAATCACTAAAGGGCAGCCCGAAGGCTGCTAGTTGATCCGATCTTCAAGAATTTTGATTTCTCGTTGAATGCGCTGGCAATGCTTCGGGGAATCTGGGTGGCTGTTGTTGAACCAAGCCTCAAGTGATTTGCGGTAACGGTCAAGCGCACCAATGCGCCGTTTGTTTTTTCGTCCGGGGAAATTCATGCGTTTCATCATTCCATCCTCACTGGTTATAAATAGCATGGTTGAAAATGCCCGCGTGTTGTGTGGGTTAGTTGAATCCTTCGATAAAGCGCCTTGCATCCTGCGGATTGCCAGATGTTAAAGCAAACATGCCTAGCATGGCACAGCTTTTACCGGCTTGTGTAGTTTCAGGATGTTTGCCCAGGTCTGACATCATGGAGGTGATTGCTTCTTGCGGGTTATAGTTCGCGCCGGGTTGCAGATATTCGAGGGCGCGGTCTTTGCACCATTGCAAATGTTCGGCTCGTGTCATATCTCTCTACCTTTCTGCGGGCATATCCAATCATGCTTTCACGTCTTATGCGAGACCACGCCGTAACGTGGTCTCATGGGGTTAGTTTGTGAGTGCGTTGATTTCGCTTTGCGACCACACGTCGGCATCCAGGCCGCCAAGCCATTGAGTGATATGTTTTGACGTTGTGGTGCTGTATTTAGTGGCTGTGCGAACGCATCCCTTGCCGTCAATCATGGCGGCGACGGGTGTTTCGTATGAGAAGAAAACAACATTCCCGTTGTTCAGGAACAGTTCAGTTTTATTCGCGCCGAGTGATTTTATTTTAATCATTGTAATCCTCCATGGGTTTGATGGTCTCACAAAAGACGTGAAGCGGGCTAGTCTGTGCGAGCTTTGCCGCATGTTTTGCAAGTCATGCGAGGGATGATTTGAGTGTGGTAGCGGTTGTCGTGATAGCCTGAAAGAAGTTTTTGGGTCGCGCCGCAGTGCTCGCAAACCATAATGGCCCTAAAGTCGTTACGGTGTTCCGACGTGATTTCCTTTATTTTCATATTCCTACCTTTCTTGTGGCATATTTAAACTGCGTGCTTCGCTTGGCGGGTTTGCATGATAAGTTTTGTGGCAGCCCTGTATTCTTTGATAGTAATACAGCGCCCATATCGACAGCGGTTCTTGAAACTGTCTCGGCATACTGCCCAATTATGGCCAAGCACGGCGCATAGTTCATCGTTTGTTGGGTGGTCTTTGTACCATTCTTGATAGAGTGTCATCATTCCTCTCTTTGTAGGTTCTCGGCTTGTTGAATTACATCGCGGACGTTTCTGAACTTGGTTGTTGTGCTTCTAGCACTATCGGTATCGTTTGGGTCGGTGCGCGCAGCATCTTCAAGTGTATTAACCGCTATGTCGGAGAGCAAGGCCTCAACCGCCGCCTCATTCCTTTCGTAGCACGATTGAAAATGCCCGAATATTATGGGGTTAGGTTTGGGTTCTGGCAGCGTTGATAAGGGCACGCGCTGCTCGACCGTAGGTTTTCCAGGTTTCGCTATCCCAACCTAGTGGGCTTTCGCCGTAGTGGTTGGCGTCGTTCATCAGCTCGGCGAAATGTGGGTGGTTTGTGTTAATCCAGTAATGTCGCCGGGTTGCTTTTACGATATCCGGTGCCGGTAAGTCGCGGTCAACGTGGTCATTGTAAAAGCGTTGCGGTATTCGGATGATAGTCATGTCCGTCACTCCTATTTAGCGGGCCTGTTCAAACCATTCACGTCTCGTGAAGCTGCATCGCCTCGAAAAAGCCCGTTAGGGCTAGGTTGATGGGATAAGGTCTCGCGCTTGTGTTGCGGCACGGATTATCTTGTCCAATGTGTGTCGCACACCATACTGCGCATCTTCCTCGGTCATATCAAAGTCGCCAATATCAAATTCGACGCTGTTTGACTGGAACTTGATAAAGGTTGCCAAGGATTTCAGAATGCCAAGATCATTCTCAGTCATTGTATTCACTCCAGTTGGTTAAACGGACTTTCTGGAGGCGATGCTGCAATTCCCTTGAAAGTGCCCGCTATGTGCGGGCGGAGTATCAGTAGGTGTCGATGTGAATTTGACCAATGGCGTTGCCGTTGATGTCGCGGATTATGCCGTCGAGCATACCCTCTTCAACTGCCTCAGCCAAGTCTCGTAGGATTCGCGCGCATTCTGGTTTGTGGTCTTCGGCGAATGCCCCGTTTCGTAAGTTAAAGTTGATTGTAAGCATTGAATGCACTCCAGGTTAAGTGGACACATTCAAGAGAATTGCTTTGTGATCCCCTTGTAAGCCCGCTGTTGCGGGTTAGGTCCATGCGACTTTGTTGACTGTGTAATCGTTTTCACGGCACCAGTCGCGCGCCGCCTCTTCCGTAGGGTAATATCCGCGCTCTTCGTAGAATCCAGCGCCGCCGTTATCGTTCGTTTGCAAGCGCCAATGATAAGTGATTGCTCTTCCGTCATCCGAACACATGCCCGGCGTTCCAACGATTGTTGCTACTTTGGTCATATTCCATACTCCAGTCAGGCGGGCTAACAAGAGGATCACTGCACAGTCCTTGGGTTTGCCGCGCCGAAGCGCGACAAGGGGTTAGGCGTAAATCAGGCCGTCATCTCCGAGATAGGGCTGGAATTCACCATATTGTTTTGACCCGGCGGTTAACATTTCGCCATATGGCTCATTCCAATCACCATCCCAAAACCCCGCGCCGTGACCGTTGCGGGTCAGCCAGAAATCATGTCCAGCTTGTTTGTCGTCTTGTCCGCCGGGCACGAAATAGTGCGAATATCGACGATAGAATGACCGGCAGTCCGCCTCTAAATCAAGCCGGGTTTCATCGGACATTTCAGCGCCCGTTGGGATTTCGTCGTCAGCGCCCGTATCAGTGAAATACAGGGCCTCGAAACATGCGGCTGTAAAAGTTGAGATAGTCATAACATTCTCCCTTGGTTTACAAACCAAAGGACTGTGCTTGTGCCCCTGCGGAAGTCCGTCTAACCTCCCGAGACCCGGCTTTCCACCGGGATTGATCTATGGCCCTCTGTTGCCTGTATCTGTAATGTAGCATCCTGCACCATACCACGCAAGCACTATCTGTGAAATATTGTTGCTTTCTGCACCATCATGGTTTATATAGATGTGATGGAAACAGTGACATTCGATTTGAAGGCGTGGCGTGGAGAGTTTGACTGGACGGTCAGCAAGCTCGCGGCGATGTTTGGCGTATCGCGCTGGACGGTGGCCAGGATGGAGGCAAAGGGCGAGGTACCGCGCACGGTGTTCCTGTTGTGCGGCCTGTTGAAGGCCCAAAAGCACGGCCTGAAAACGCCCATATGTCACAGGGCATTGGAGGCAGAGAAGTGACACCAAGCGGTAAGAAACTGGCAAAGATGCTGGCACGGGTTAATGCGCCACGGCTAAAGGACTGGAAAGCTATTGTTGAGGGCCACATAGAGCGCTGTTCCGGTAGCCTGCTGTTTGCCCTACGGAACCATAGAGAATGACCTACGACGACAAGATAGACGCCATGCACATGGCAGAGCGTAATTGGTCGCATCATCTTGTCATGTTGTATCTGCCAAATGTCGAATGGCGCGAACGCCTGAAAGTCGAGGACAAGCGCAACATTGAACGGCGACAGGACTGGCGATTCAGACAGCTTACAAATGACCTCGAACGGGACTTGGGGCGCACAAGGCAATGAAAGATGCGCTAATCTGGCTTGTTCTGGCAATCATATCGGCAATGTATTGGACGGCGGTTTACGTAGCGCTATGGGCATAATTGTCACGGCTCTATATGGCTTGCTGATTGCGCTATTCGCGTTAATGGCCATTATGGCCGCGTTTTGCACCGTGGTTTTTGTTCTGCTATGCATCGAGGATTATGGGGATAGCAAGCGGGATAAGGCAGACAGGTAGTTACAAATCACTGCCAACTAACTGTAGTTTGGATTAACAATCATCGGGTAATCATATGAGCATTGGCGGTAAGCGTGAAGGCGCTGGAAGGCCCTTTGGTGCGCGCAATAAGTCATCGGTAGATATCAAGGGCGCATTCGCCAAACACGCGCCTGAACTCATTAAAGCCGTGTTAAAGCTATGCCGTAGCGCTGACGAGAATATACGCCTGAGGGCGCTTGCGTTGGCCCTGGACAGGGGGTTCGGTAAAGCCCCGCAGCCCTTGACTGGTGCTGACCTTGAAGGCCCTGTACTGGCGCGTATCGAACGCGTAATCGTTGAGGACAGGCCGGTTATAACGGGCGATGTTGTCGAATCAAGGCCAGGCCGCGTGGTTATGGTGCCAAGTAAGCTAACACATTGATATCATTACATACTGATGGGTAGGTACCTGGGCACAAATACAACCCGGTGGCTGTATCCTATGGTGGAAGCCAAACAGGGCTTTCCATAATCAATGTTATGAGTTTAGCTTTGTCTAATATACAAGGGTTTGTGCGGGGTAGGGGTACCCCCGGAGACAGAGGCCGGCCCCCGATCCTTGGCCCACCACGACTTCGAGTAAGTTCAAAATTTTAAAAACCTAAATTTCCAGTTCGTCCGTTACTTCTTGACATCCGTTACCGTTGTCCGTTACTGTCCGTTACCGATAATCTTATGGAGCAACGGACATGAATCTAACGGAATTTGGATTGTGGATTCTCGGCGTTTGCCTTTTAGCCGTGATTTTGAAATTGGTGTTAAAAAGGTTTTCGCCTATCCCGGAATTACCGGATGATATTCGTCGTCAGCCCACATGGGGTGTGACGAGGGATTGGGAATTGAAATGGGACGGTTTGAGATGGGAGTGGGTTCGTTTTTCCAATGCTCCTGGTCCGTGGGATCATCATGTTGAATGGTGGAGTCCGGCGAAGGGTTACAAGCGGACGAACGACTGTCGTGATCTTGAGGGCTTTGGTGGGTGATGTTCGGGCTTTTAGTTTTTGGTGTTTATTTTTTCGCTACCGTAATGTGGGTGGTTTGGATGTTCACTTACGGCCCCCTGAAATGAAGGCCCCTCGCTGTAGGTTATGCGGCAAGGAGCATTACGGGCTTTGTCCTTCGGGGTCGTTAATCCCGGCGTCGAAAAGTGAGGGGCGCAATGAGGCGAAGAAGTCAGCACCGGCCAGTACGACCCCGCCACAGGAGATAGAGCGGGCAACGTCCCAATCTGGCCCCCTCACCCCCGCCCAGAAGACCGTAAGGCCCGATGTTGAAAACCACGTCTCTGAAACAATTCCTGAGAAGTTTTATCGAAAGGCTGCCGAACTCGGATTCAGGAAGTTAACGCAGGCCGAGAAACAAAAGAAGTACCGAGAGAAAGGCGGCGCTGGATTACGGGAGCGCGAGCGGTTAAGGATGGCAGCGAAGCGGAAGGAGTTACGCGATGCGTTACGTGACCCGTAGTTACTGGAGTGACGATCTGGAGATGGAAATTCTTGATCCGCCTCGACTGAATGTTTTTGAATCCGCCGGCCCAGTTTCGACCGGGCTTTTCGATTCTTCAGGGAATGAGTTGTTTCGTTTTAAAGACCCTATTGGTTATAAACCCCGTTAATGCCTGAAGTCCTGAAGATTCCCACTGCCAAGGTATTCTTACCGCTTTTATCGCCATCAAGATACAAAGGAGCTTTCGGAGGCCGCTCCAGTGGGAAGTCTCACTTCTTCGCCGAACTAGCTATTGAGCTTTGCGTGCAGAAACCCGGAACAAGAATTGTCTGCGTTCGTGAAGTTCAGAAGGCTTTGAAGGAATCTGTGAAGCTCTTGATGGAGGACAAGATTGCCTCGCTTGAGGTAACGGGATTCACCATATTGTCTGACAGAATCGACACCCCCGGCGGTGGGATTATTCTCTTCCAGGGGATGCAGGACCACACTGCTGAAAGTATCAAGTCACTTGAGGGTTTTGATAGAGCATATGTTGAAGAAGCGCAGACGCTCACTAAACGATCTCTTGAGATGCTTCGCCCTACTATTAGAAAGCCCAAATCGGAAATATGGTTTTCGTGGAATCCCCGACATGCTTCCGATCCGGTTGATGAGTTTCTGAGAGGCCCTATTCCTCCACCGGATGCTATCGTAGTCAGAACAAACTATGACAGGAATCCGTTTTTTCCCGACGTTATGACGGAGGAAAGACTTTACGACGAACAACATACAAGAGACAGATACGGACACATCTGGTTGGGAGATTACGAACCCGCCGCTATTGGAGCAATCTGGAATCGTCTCATTCTTCACAATGGAAGAGTTGAAGAAGCTCCAGAAATGTCCCGGATTGTCGTCTCGGTAGACCCTGCCGTTTCTTCTGAAGAGAAATCGAACGAGCACGGAATAATCGTCGCTGGAATAGGCTCTGACGGTCGTGGGTACGTTCTGGACGACGTAACTTGTAAGGGCGGGCCTCAACAGTGGGCTGAAAGGGCTATAGCTGCTCTTGACCGGTACGAAGCGGATGCGATTGTCATAGAGATAAATCAGGGCGGGGATATGGTTAAGCACACCCTTAAAACCATTCGCCCGAATTTGAGGATAATCGAGGTCAGAGCCACGAGAGGTAAACACGTAAGAGCAGAGCCTATCGCTGCTTTGTATACCACGGGTAAGATTTCTCACGTAGGGGCTTTCCCTCAATTGGAAGATCAACTCTGTCTGTTTACCGCCGCCGGATATGAAGGGGAAGGTTCACCCGATAGGGCGGACGCTCTAGTTTGGGCCTTAACTCAGTTATTCCCGAATCTGACGAAGAAAACTCGTGATAAAGGCAACCGTCCCACGAGGGCAAACTCAGGATATAAACCTCATCGTTGGAGGCAACACGCTTGAAAGGATTCTAAATGGCTGTTTCAAACACTGTAACATACACGGCTGATGATGGTGGGGTTACGATCAATGAAGGAGGTTCTTACGGTCCTCCCGAGGAGATTGCCAGCAGCCGCCTTCGGAACGACCCGCTTGTTTCTGCTGTTGCACAGGAATTTCGTGAACGTCTCGCTGCCAGTGGCACAAGCATCAGTGCGGCCACTGCTGCTAATCCGCCAGTGATAACTTCCGGCGGTCATGGCCTTCAGAATGGTTCAAAGATACACATCATCGGCGTTTTAGGAATGGTGGAACTGAACAACAGATATTACACCATAAACAATAGGACGGCGACCACGTTCGAACTCCAGGAACCGGCTGCTCTCGGTGAATCGAGTTCCGATGTCGATGGTACCGGTTTCACGGCATGGACATCTGGAGGGACGGTTACCGTTGCTGGAATCTCCGGTACGGCGACTGTTTCATTGGGATGATTACCGAGGAAGACTGGAGAAAGCATGCTTAATCGTCGTAATTTCGTCGCCATAACCGCAGCGGCGGCAGTCGTCTCTGCGGTTCCGCTCTCTGCGAAAGCAAGGCCGGAACTCGGCACCCCCTTTTACGTCGCTGATTGGGTTGAGGAAGAGGCATCTTGTGATGATTTTGTATCAACGGCATTCCGACGCGTCGAAAAAGACCTCGGAATACGTTTGGGCCGCCCCACCCGTGAGGCAGTGCATTTTCCCGAAGGGATGCAAATGCATTCTAACCGTGTTTACCACTGGCTTATAACTTGGTCGGCTGAAGTCATTGGTTATGCCTGAATTGACCGACGATGAGAAGAAAAACGGCTGGACCGAAGAAACCCTTGAGAAATACGTGGTTGATCGTGAAAGGGCACAGGCAGGAGTAGTCATGTTCCATCCCGATCATCGCAAGCCTCAAAAGCCGAGATTTGCCAATAGCCATTATCGACCACTCCATTGGAGATAAAACCCGGTGAGGTTCTTCAGGTTGCTATCTGGTTGAACGGTACCGAAACCCAGAAAATGAAGGACCAGTTCCAAAAAGACATTCGTGAGGGCCTTGCGGCGACGAACTTGATTACCGGCCCTGTGATAATGACCGAGTTAAAACCCGGCGATGAGCATGTCCCTCCTGTTCCTGATTATATCCAAGGTCCAAATGTCCGGCTTCTCGTGGGTGAGTCTGTTGTAATTGATTACGTCCCGGAGGAACCGGATTACGAAGCGGGAGAAGGTAATTTCGTCGGCGACCTTGAGCCGGACGATTTAGAAATATTAAGAACGATTCTTCGAAGGGTTTATCAATCCTACAATCCAGGAAAACCTGAACTTTCAACGGAGCGATGCGATGAATACATTAATCGAAACGGTCCCGACGCGGCTCTTGAAGCCTTGAGGATGCACTGATGGCCCATTTATCAAGGGAAGAACTACAGGACGCCCGCGCCCGCGAGCAGCAGAGAGCAATCAGTGGCGGCGTTGGTCGTGGTTCCGGCCCTGGTCTTTCCCGTGGCCTCGACGCCCTTGCGAGGGCTATTGGGTCTCTTACGATAGAAGGCGGGGGGAGAGGCCCAGGGGTTTTACCACTGCAAAAACCAGCCCCAAGCGCGATTCCGGCCAATCAGGCTGTTGCGGACGCGAGGAAGAAACAGCGTGCCGAGGCTCTTCGCCGTAAAGGCCGTAGATCGACAATCCTCTCTGGCGGTGCTGGTGTGATAGGGGAAGCCCCATTATCCCAGCCACAGGCTTTAGGCGGGTAAATGCCTGTTCTCGGTGCTGGCTATATTGGTGACTACACCGAAGACTACGCCACGCTAAATCTCAAGTTTACATCGTATTCGACGATATGGGTTCCGACTGTTTTGGCTGGGGCTCCCGTTGTCAAGGTTTATGCGGCCAATGAAACCGGCACGGAGGTTACGACGGGTATCACGCTGTCGGTTGATTTCGATGGTGTGGCGGGTCTTAATAATGTTCTGGTAGACCTATCTTCTGCTGCCTTCTACGCCGTTGCAAAGGATTACCACGTTATCATCACGACGGGCACGATTGATAGCGTGAGTGCTATTGGGACGGTGATTGGGTCATTCAGTATAGAGAACAGGTTTGATGCGGTAGACGAGATTGTCGATGCGGTCTGGGCGCAAGCAATGACTGAATTAGGTTCTGTCCCCGGAGTTACCGGAACGACACTAGCGGCGTTGGAGTGGCTGTTCCTTCTGGCGCGCAATAAAGGGGACCAAACATCGACAACCAAAAAATTATATGCCGATGATGGGTCAACAGTGATTGCGACAAGTGCTATAAGTGATGACGGGGCGACATTTACCCGTGGAGAGTGGAGCTAATGGCTAACGATACGACACTTCCGGGCACAGGAGAGGTTTACGCCTCAGAAGATCGTGGAGGTGTAAACTTTCAGAAAGTCCAGATTGAATCTTTCGATAGCCATAGTGTTGACGCCTTTGGTCGCTGGCGGGTGTCGAACCCGAAAACAATTTTCGATTCCAAATTATTATATGGGGACAATGAGCCTCTACTGTGGGATGAGGAGCTTATCTCAGGAACAATGGCCACATCCGGTCCTACTGCTAATAAGCCTTTTATTGATTTTACCTCAACCAACACTACCGCCGGGCGGCGGGTGCGGCAGACGTTTACGAGGTTCAACTACCAGCCTGGAAAATCCCAGATGATCCTGATGACCGGGATTCTTGAGCTGGCCTCTGGTACGAAGACGGGGTGTCAGCGCAGAATTGGCATGTTCGATGACGATAACGGAGCTTTCTTCGAATCCGACGCAGGGACAATCGGGGTTACGGTAAGAACCAAAGACTCTGGTTCGGTGGTTGATACAACGGTTGCCCAGAGTTCGTGGAATATAGATACGATGGATGGCGATGCAGATTCGGC
>LAZR01001226.1_pt1 | contig 16667 bp, 10 predicted proteins | sample 329461 | NCBI WGS metagenome assembly LAZR01 (sample SAMN03002196, study PRJNA259156) | marine sediment metagenome | biome: sea floor; feature: Hydrothermal impacted sediments; material: marine sediment; isolation source: Loki non-amplified sample from Loki's castle hydrothermal vent sediment ...
TTATCTACTATAAATCTCTACAAAAAGGATCTGTTAAAATAAAGTACTATACCTATTGACATCGGAAACGCTTAGTTGGTCAAAAAAACAAGTAATGATCCGAATAATTTTAAATAAATACTTCGTTTTTTAGTAAAACCGTCAAATTTCGTTTCAGAAACCAAACAACTTCTCCAATATATCTTTAGGATCCTCCGCATGGCTTACGGGGTCTTGTAGAAATAGAGGTTTCACCCTAGAAAACGATTTGTTACTAGCTTACTTTCAAAAAGAGCATCATTTATACCATTTGCTTCTTGAATATGAGTTGGATTCTCCTTGAAAGTATTATTATCTCGACTATTTAACATATGCATCAATTAATCTACTTGTAACTTAATTTGAGAGTGAGAACTAACACAATTATAAATTTTTGAAGGATCTTCACATACGATAATGAGTGAAATATTTCTAAAACGGAATTCACTTTGAATTAGATCGTATAATACTTGCTCAAGCTGAACATTCATAAGATAATCATTGTCTCCATACACTTCTTCAATCTGTTCCTTTGTCAGGAAGTAGGCTTCTTCCTTAATTCTCCTAAAATAATTTCTACTAGTTTCATAATTTCTTCTATACTCATCATGAGGTGGTTTTTCCAGAACATTGTCTACGTCCTCTATAACTACAATCTATGTCTAGTTAATAAAGAACGGAAGAACTTATTATTCAATTCTTTCAATAACCTTTGTTTCAATCTATGTCTAGTTAATAAAAAACATATAAAGTTAAAAAAAGGATGGTAATAAAATTGAGTGTTTCAATCTATTTCTAGTTAATAAAAAACGCATTAAATAGTAGACGCAAATACGAGAGCACGAATAGTTTCAATCTATTTCTAGTTAATAAAAAACGCAAGGAAGAATGGGCGAAAGAAATAGAAAACCAAGTTTCAATCTATTTCTAGTTAATAAAAAACGTTGAAGTAATTAATGGTAAAGAAATGGCTGTCCTGGTTTCAATCTATTTCTAGTTAATAAAAAACATAATACGATAAAAATGGTAGATAGTGACAATTTTATGTTTCAATCTATTTCTAGTTAAAAAAAAACAATCTCAAGAACAGAGGAGGCATTGCAGTGGTGCATGTTTCAATCTATTTCTAGTTAATAAAAAACTGAAAGAATCATTATCGGAATTAATTCAGTATTATAAGTTTCAATCTATTTCTAGTTAATAAAAAACGCTAGACGAAGTGGCAAAAAGGATGGATTTATTTTCGTTTCAATCTATTTCTAGTTAATAAAAAACATCTAAATCTCAGATAGAAAGGATAATGAAGAATGCGTTTCAATCTATTTCTAGTTAATAAAAAACAAAAACTCTCAAAGAAGTTAAAAAGAGAGCAGAAAAGTTTCAATCTATTTCTAGTTAATAAAAAACTTAATGCAAATTCTTTCTTAGAGCGTTTTTTTTGAAGTTTCAATCTATTTCTAGTTAATAAAAAACGAAAAGAAATCGCCGATACAGAAAAGGCAATAAAGTTTCAATCTATTTCTAGTTAATAAAAAACTAAATAAAGAAACCAGAAAAGCTTTAAATTTCTGTAGTTTCAATCTATTTCTAGTTAATAAAAAACTTGAATTTCCTATGTTTGATTCTGCTACTTATATACCGTTTCAATCTATTTCTAGTTAATAAAAAACTTTAACAAAAGAGTTACCGTAGAGGTATTAAAAATAGTTTCAATCTATTTCTAGTTAATAAAAAACTTTCAGAATGTTTTGTTACTGTCATAGCTATAATGTTTCAATCTATTTCTAGTTAATAAAAAACAAGAGCAACTTGAGAATTTAAAATCAATAGAAAAAGTTTCAATCTATTTCTAGTTAATAAAAAACTAAAAGTTATCTAGAAATGTTAAGGAAAGATATTAGTTTCAATCTATTTCTAGTTAATAAAAAACCTCTTCTGGAAATTAAGAAAGGAAGCTATAACAATCGTTTCAATCTATTTCTAGTTAATAAAAAACAGGTACTGTAGTCCTTAAATATGGGGTCCTTGCCCGGTTTTGTGCATCACATTTCATGATCACGGGTGAAACCGAGTTCATTTATAAAGGTGAGCTTATCCTATTTAAATCTTTCTATTCATCACTTTGAGCTTTCTTTATATACTCCAACATTATTATTCATATCATAAATTTTTACACTAGGATTTACTTATTTGGCGTTTTGGTGTCTTTCCATTTGATAAATATGCTTTAATCTCTTTAAAACAATTTTGTAGCTTTTTCCGTAAAATTGGCGTAACATTAAAATGACACTTTCACCTTGAGCCTACATAAATTTAAACTCAATCCAATATTACGTAATAAAAAACTAAGTAATTTTCCAGAGATGCACGCATATATCGAGTGTTTCAATCTATGTCTAGTTAATAAAGAACTTTTATGGTTGACCTAATAGTTAGTAGATTACATGTCGTTTCAATCTATGTCTAGTTAATAAAGAACAAAGTAAAGGCTCGCCGAGAAAAACCAATGCCAGCGGTTTCAATCTATGTCTAGTTAATAAAGAACGAAAAAAATAAGAATTTAAAGAATGGTACTATGGAGTTTCAATCTATGTTTAGTTAATAAAGAACAAAAGATAGATTAGGAGTTGTTTCCGAAAATTATGTAGTTTCAATCTATGTCTAGTTAATAAAGAACGTAAGAAAGACAATGAAGAATTCATACATTATCAGGTTTCAATCTATGTCTAGTTAATAAAGAACTGGTACTGTAGTCTTTAAATATGGGGTCCTTGCCCGGTATTGTGCATCAAATTTCATGATCACGGCTGAAACCGAACCCATCTATAAATGTGAAGTTATCCTATTTAAATCTTTCTATTCATCGCTTTGAGCACTCTTTATACACTCCATCAATATCCTTCTTATGAACAACCCTTTCACCAGGATTTACCCTTTTGGCGTTTTGCTATTTTTCCATTTGAGTATTATGCTTCAATCTCTTTAAAATTATTTGTATTAAATTCAAGACTTTATATCAAAGAATTAGATGAGATGGTTTCAATCTAAGTTTAGTTAATAAAGAATTGGAAAGTGATGATCCGTTAGAGTTTGGCAAAGATGAGTTTCAATCTATGTATAGTTAATAAAGAACGAAGGAAGTTCTTGATTTCAAACCATAGTTTTGACCGTTTCAATCTATGTCCAGTTAATAAAGAACTATCCAGTCTTGAGATAGAACGATTTACTTTTCACAAGTTTCAATCTATGTCTAGTTAATAAAGAACAAAAATGAAGAAACTAAAAACTTTATTACTTACATGTTTCAATCTATTTCTAGTTAATAAAGAACAGGTACTGTAGTCTTTAAATATGGGGTCCTTGTCTGGTTTTATGCTTCACATTTCATGATCATGCGTGAAACCGAACTCATTTATAGAGGTGAGCTTTTCCTATTTAAGTCTTTCTATTCAAAGTTTATTATTGCTAAGTAGATAAAGTAATTGTGTTAGTTTTGGATTAAATCAATATGTATCTGGCACTTTACTTGGATTATTATCAGGAAAAATTATTCTAACTTCATACAATTTCTAACTTCGTTCTATAACGATCTTTATACCCATTCATATAATTTCACATCTTTCTAATAGTGAGTAAGTATTTATTTTTGAAATGCCCCATTTCGTTGTATTACCTTTGATTAGTATGTTTCACTTCACAAAAAAAATTATAAAAATAAGTAATAAACACTGATCCCACTATCTCATGAGAAAGAGAAAGTTTTAAATATTAAGATTTTTTACTAGATAACAGTACTCTTGTGCAATATTATTGCATTGATAAAAGATCTCTATATCTTTGGGGATGAAATTTTTGATAGAAATTTGTTAATATAATAAAATAAAAATTTTTTAGGCAAATAAATTTGAATAAAGATTTTAATGAAAAAATTGAAATGTTGAGTTCTGAAATAGAAAAGAACCTTAAGTTAATCTATAATCTTAAAATCTCAAAAAAAAGCCTTAAACCGATTGAAGATAAGGTATGGGAATTAAGTAAGGAAAAATACGTTTTAGAAACTAGATCTACGAGAAATTTTAAACAATATAAAGGGATAATATTCACAGTTGGATTTACACCAGAACCAATCATTTTAAATATTTTAGCAAATGAACCTCAAGCTGTTTACTTTATTCATACTAAAGAATCAGAGAAACATTTAGATAGAATTATTGAAGAAACTAACCTTAAGGCATCCCAATTTAAGCGTGGTATAATGCCAAAAGATTCAGTTCTCACCTCCTTTAGACTAGTTAAAAAGGGGTTGAATTTTTTAATTGAAGAAAAAGAAATTAACAAAAATGAAGTTGCTATAGATCCGACAGGAGGTACTAAAATTATGAGCGTCGGGTGTGGTTTTTCAACCTCAATCATGGATTTAAATATTATATATATTAGTAATAAAAAATATAATCCTATATTAAGACGTCCCGAACCAGGTTCTGAACATTTAGTAAATATTCCTAATCTTAAAGATATTTTACTAGGTGATAAATTAATTGAAGACATAAATATTTCTAAAAATAAAATAAAAAGAATTTCACAGCATTTTGAAGATGTTACAAATACTCATGTTGTCCTTTTAATGAAAAAATCTGGAGAGCACCTTTCAGATATTAGATACCTAGAGAGTCATAATCTTGATGGAGATATTTTCTCTGGACTTATTGCTGCTATTAGCAATTTGGGTGAGGAAGTGGGTGAACAAATAAGTTTTTCTCAAGGTGATACTAGCGCTCCTGAATTAACAATTAATTATAGAAAATTTAAAATTAATATAATGGATGGCGAATTTATAAGGGTAGCTATCATTTCAGATCAAGAAATTAGTGATTTAATAAAAGAAAAATCACAGGTCCTTGTTGATGAGTATGAGGAATTACACATGGTTGATCTTAAACTGTTTAGTGGAAATATAACACAGTTCAAAGATTTTCCAGCTATGGCAAAAAAAAGGCTTGATCTAGGGCTTAATGAAAAAAATAAGCTTAATATCAACCAGTTATATAAATATGATAAAAATTCAATGATATTATATGTTTTGAAAAACTGGTATGAAAAAATGAAAATAGAAAGTAATTTAACTTCATTTTATCCAGTAATGATCCCTAAAATTCTCATGCGAGAGCTAGGAATGGAAAAAGATGAAGCCCACTATTGGACCTACGATCTTTTTAAAAATAATGTAATAATCAATGGAAAAGGATTAGATTGATTATGTACTTATACTTCTTATTTTTAGTTTCAATTTCTACATTTTTAATGCGTTAAATTACAGACAGGGAAAGAAAACCGATGGAAAACACTTGAAATCTATAGATTCTGTACTTAAAAATTATCCTGGAAATAAGGGGATAATAGTTATATATGTGGTATTAAATTTGCTGACTTCCTTGAATCAGACAGAAATGCCTTAGAAAAAATAATAGAGCTTTCAAATTTCTAAGTTTCAATCTATTTCTAGTTAATAAAAAACTGTTTCAATTGATATTTATAGTCTAATACCTATTTAGTTTCAATCTATTTCTAGTTAATAAAAAACTTAATCATTAACGAAGAAGGAAAAGCTCTTTCTTTGTTTCAATCTATTTCTAGTTAATAAAAAACATACCAGTGTCAATTTGTGCGGACCAAAACGAGTATGTTTCAATCTATTTCTAGTTAATAAAAAACGCTAATGACGAGGACGTAAAAGAGGAACTTGAGACTAGTTTCAATCTATTTCTAGTTAATAAAAAACGCCGTATGATAAGTTTGAAAGCAAGAGAGGTTATGGGTTTTAATCTATTTCTAGTTAATAAAAAACTATTTTCTACCAAGAACGCAGTAACGGGATGAAAAGTTTCAATCTATTTCTAGTTAATAAAAAACTGGTACTGTAATCCTTAAATATGAGGTCCTTACCCGGTTTTGTGCATCACATTTCGTGATCACGGGTGAAACCGAACCCATTTATAAATGTGAGTTTTTCCTATTTAAATCTTTCTATTCATCGTTTTGAGATTTCCTTAAGAGCTTCAATAATTGTTTCCAAAGTTAGAAATCGTACAGTAAATTTCACAAATATTATGGTTTAGCTTTAATTTTAGGATTAAACAAATTTCTTTCTTCATAAGGAAAACTAATATTAAATTGTGGTTTTAATTTCATATTTCTTATTTATTTTATGGATATAATTGAGTTATGACCGAATCCCATTGAACTCCTCGTTCCTATTCCAGTGTATTCTGAAATATATAAAATCTTCCAAATGAGTTCTTTTATTAAACGGTTCCCTTTAATTTCAAAAATTATGTCCCCTGAAATGCCTTTCAGAGAGATAGCTTTATCTCTTTGCACAGTGTCTGTGAGATATCCCCAACTCTCGTGAGTATCTTCATAAATTGATTCAATATATGGGTATAATTGCTCTGGTTGTAGATTCATAATGCCAAGCCTTTTAAATTTTTCGCATTGAAAATTGAGGAAAGTTTCTGCATTAAAACTTTCATATAGATTCATGCTAGCTCTATAAAAATAGGTTGGAGTGTCAAACCTAACTTTAACCATGTTGATATATTTGGGTATTTTTTTTAAGTTTCCTTCTTTTATATTTGCATTTTCTATATTTAGTGTTAATTTCCCTAACTGAAATAAAATCTTTTTTGACGTAAACCTTTTGATTAACTGATATATTTCAGGATCAACAGTTTTGATATAAAAATATCCCCCAATTCCCCTTTTTATTTTATAAAAACCACTTTTTTCGGATAAATCAAAATTATGGTCAAATTTTAATAATGAAAATGACCATGGTTTTACATCTTTAAAATTATGATATCGTCGAGAAAATCCTCTATAAACCTGAGTAAACATATCATAAATCGCGCCTAACATCATCGTGTGATTTCTTAAAGGAACTTCTGCTTCATTTAAAGTAATAAAATTGATTTTACACTTTATGGGAGTTAATTTTTCTCTGAAATTGATCTTTTTTTCTTCAAGCATCATTATTTGGAAAATAACCTATTTAACCACTCCTTCAATTTTTTTAAAATGGTATTAAATATAAATCTATGGAGATTAATGACCTAGAATAATAAAAAGTCCGATAAACACATCAATTTTTTTTAATTTCTATGAGTAAATCTTAGAAATAATATTATTTAAATATTTCATTTTTCTATGATATTATGAGATAAATTTATATTTTTTTAATTTTAATATTCTAATGAAAATGGTGAGTTTCGAGTTTCATGAAGTTTTAGTGGTAGAATGATAATTTAGATCTAAATTTAATTATACTAATTATATTTTTAATATTCAGGAATGAATATTATCTCATATTCTCATGAATATATGAAAATATTTAAATACTACCAAAATGTTAAATTATATATAAAATGAAATCAAGATTTGTATATTCAAATTAATAATCCAATAAACAACAAGAAACAATAAAATTTTGTCTTTATAGATAAATATCTATCAAAATAATCAAATTTAGATATCCAATATAAAGATAAAATCTGATGATAATAACTAATTGAATCTAAAAACCGTAATTTTAAGGAAAATATAAAATTCAGAATTTACAAATTTGGATAGAAATAAAATGAGTGTAGATAAAATACTTGCTGTATATGATGTAACCGGTATTCAAAATTTTATTTTTTCAACAAACCGGTTAAAAGAAAATTTAGGTGGTTCGATTGCCGTTAAAAAGGCTTCGGAAGACATGTTAGAGGAAGCGATCACATCTAAGTTTAAAAATACTACTCTTAAAGAAATTGATAATGAAAAAATAAATTGGAACGAGTACGAGGCAGTAATTGTTTATTTGGGTGGTGGGAATGCCATGGTTATTTTTAAGGATAAAAATAAAGCGAAAGAAATAACAATGGAATTATCAAAAAAAGTTTTAGAACTTTCCGGTGGTCTTCTTAGTTTTAATGTAGCCTATCAAAAGATTAATTTGGATAATTTTAGTCAGGATTATAATAAAATATTTAAAAAGCTTGTAAGCAAAAAGAATAATTTCATCAAAACCAATCCCTTACTGGGAATTGGAATAACAAAATCCGAGTTGAGTAGTGGATTACCAGTACAATTCGGAAAAAATAATGAGTTTCTTTCACTCCCCACAAAAAGAAAAAGAGAAAATTATAACTCATCCCATTTTGATTATTTATTGGAAGGAATTCACGACTACATATTTCCCTTAAAACTAGAGAATTTAGGTCAAAAAACAGGGGAAAATTACATTTCGATTGTTCATATCGATGGAGATAACATTGGTAAAACAATTCATGATTTTTTAAATGAATCTATCGATGATTATGATTTTTCGCTCTACAGAATGAGTAAATTTTCAAGTTGTTTTAATAAAATGTATATAGATGCGTTTAAGGAGGTAATTAAAGATCTCGTAAAATCGTTAGAAAATCCCGAATTTAAAAAAAATTTTGATCTGAAACCTACAAATTCGGAAGTAAAATATTTACCAATAAGACCAATAATCCTAAAAGGAGATGATATTACATTCATAACAAATGGAAAATTAGGTGTAAATTTAGCTGCCTTATTTTTAAAAAAGTTATCTGAATCAAAACTAGAAATTCCTCGTAAAAATATTCCTCATTCTGCCAGTGCTGGAGTCGCAATAGTAAAAACTACTTTTCCGTTTGATAAAGCCTATACTATAGGAGAAGAATTATGTAAATCTGCAAAAAAAAAAGGAGAAATCATTCAAATAAAAGATGGTCTTACTAATAGGGGTTTTTGGCTTGATTTTCACATAATTCAATCTGGCTTTACTTCAGTTCTAAGTGAAACGAGAAAGACACAATATAACATTCAAGGTTTAGTATTTCCCCATGAATTAGAAACAAGTGACAAGCAGATGAGTTACAAGCAAAGTAGTCTGCTTTGGCGACCTTGGTGCATTACTGGAGATTCAAATTTATCTAGCAAATATTTATTTTCAAATCTTAGGAGCTTAATTCAGGGATTTGTAAGTGCAGAAGATAAATGGCCTAAATCTAAAGTCAAGAAATTACAACAATTTCTTACTGCTTCTAAGGATAAAGTAGAACATTTCTTATTAAGGATGGAGAGTAGAAAGATCATTCTCCCTCCCTTTCAAAAGATAACTCAAATATTCCATCAAAAAGAAACCATGACTCCGTATTATGATGCATTAGAGTTATTAGATTTTTATTTACCACAAATGGAGGAGATATTAAAATGAATTTAAAATTAGAATTAGAATTATTATCTGATGCTCTACCTGGATCAGGAGAAAGTGAAGCGGGTATCGTTGATAGAGATTCTTTATTTGACGAATACGGACTACCTTATGTTCTTAGCAAAAGATTGAAAGGAACCAAGTTAACCTCAGCAAAGGATCTAGCAGATTGGGAGATGCTTAATAATGACGTTGAAAAAATTTTTGGTGCTGAAGGATCGTTAAAAACGGTTTTTACAATATCAAATGGATACATTGAAAGATATAAAATTTTTCGTGATTTTCTAAATTCTTGTAATAAAGATCAACAATTATCAAAGATCTTTCATAAGAGTGTTGTTCAAAAATATTTTTCTTATAATAGAACACAAACTTCTGTAATGAGGAAAATATACGTATCTAAAGAAAAATCTTTAAGAATCTCGCGTGTTTTAAAGAAAGGTTTGAAATTTTACTTTGATATTGATGTTGACATTGAAGAAAGTGAAAAAGAGAAATTTAAGGAAGATATTGAAAAGATTTGTAAGGTTACAAGAAATTTTGGAAGCTCAAGAACGAAAGGATTAGGTGAAATTAGTTTAAAAATAATAGCTCAGCAAACTCAAAACATTCCCAGTGAGAAAGTAACTTTTGACGAGTTTAATGATGAGGATTATTGCGTAATTAACCTAAATCTGAAAAATGAAGAACAACTCATCGTGTCCAATTTAATAAATGGTCAACAAACAAGCGAAATGTTAATAAGGGGTAGTTATATCCTTGGAGCTATTGCGAGATATTATATTCAAAAAAGAAATCTTAAAATCCCCGCTCATGAAGATCCTGAATTTCGAAAGATATTTCTATCTGGAAATATTAACTTTACTAATTTTTATCCTAGTATTAATGAAGATATTTTCTATCCAATCCCATTTTCTATCATAAGAGAAAAAGGAAAAGAAAGACATTATGATCTATCCTATGGACCTGATTTGAAAACAGTAGTGAGTAGAGAAAGTGGTATCCAAACTGAGTTTGTGGGGGGATTTTCTTTGATTAAATCTTCCAAAATGCAAACCCTTTCATTAGCTACTAAAATTGAGAGTCATAATCGAAGGCCAAGAGATCGGAAGATAGGACATGCAATAAAAAATGATGATCAACCAGTTGATATTACCGGAGCTTATTTTCACTATGATGTTTTAGAGCCAAATTTTAAATTTAAAGGACAAATTATCGGAAAATATGAAGATTTAAAGAGTTTAATAGATATACTCCCTAAAAAAATTTCTATTAATATCGGTAAATCTAAAACTGCTCAGTATGGAAAATGTCTTCTTGAAGTTGGCTCTATAGATCATTATGAAAGAACTATTCAAAATAATAATGCTGCAGTTTTAGTTATTACATTAACATCTGATATGATTTTAATGAATGAAAGTGGATATATAAATCCTGAAGTAGCCATATTGAAAGAAGAAATTGAAACTGCATTAGGGATTAATTTGAGTGATACAGAGATTGAAAATTCTTTTTTAAAGTTCACCAAGGTTGGCGGCTTTAATTCGATATGGGGTTTACCTAAAATTCAGGGGCAAGCATTAGCAGCAGGTTCGGTGATAGTCTTAAAGAGGAAAGATAATCTAAAATTTAACGTTGGATCACTGAATAAATTAGCTTTAGGGTTGAGAACATCAGAAGGATATGGTCAATTTGCTATTAATACACATGGATTTTCAAGTATCGAAATGATTGAACCAAAGAAAGAAAATAACGAAAGCATTGAATTATCTCTTGACTTAATTCAGGATTTTATTAAATTTTGCTTTAAGGAATCTTTGGAATCTGCTATAAATGAGGAAGTTTTTAGGATGATTTCAAGTAAAAACTATAAGAATATTAATATTTCAGGGTCTTTTCTACAAAGATTGCTTATTTTTATTAAAAATTCTAATTCAATTGATAACTTTAACGAAAATTTAAAGGAATTAAAAAAGAAAGCGCTTAATCAGTTAAAAAAGATTGAAAAGGCTCTTTATATTGAAGATAAGACTGTAAATAAAGCAAAATTTGAAAGCTTACTAGAAACACTTTCAAAAAAACAAATCGATTTTGATAATTTAAAGGATGAAAATATGAAAAAATCCAATCTTAAAAATTATTTTACAAGAGATTTAGGAGAACTCTACAAGATTTATTGTAGAGCATTTCTAACAAATTTAATTCTTAAAATTAGGGGGAGCAAGAATGAGTGAAAAAAACGATTTGGCCAAAATAGACGATATTATTATTTTTAAATATTATGTGAAAGGAAAATTACTGTTTAAATCTCCTTTAGTTCTAGGTAGCGGAGAAGAATCAAATTCAGATAAAGATCTAATTCGGAATTGGTACAATAAAGTTTTTATTCCTGGTTTTGGTATTGCGGGACCATCTAGGCATTTTCTCGATTCAATTCTCGAGGATGATGGAAAAGAAGAGCATGAATTAATTCGTCAAGTATTTGGTGAAAGAGAGAAAGACTCAAGGCAAAGTCTAATCATATTTTATGATGGGGATCAAATGGAGAACGTAACAATAAATATTAGGGACGGTGTTGCTCTTGATTATCTTACTAAAATAGCAAAAGATACTGCTAAATATAATTATGAAATAATGGAGCCAGGAGCTCATTGCCGGTTTAGGATAGAACTAACAATTCGGGGTAAACAAGAGAAAGAAGAGGTATCTAAGATTGAAAACATTCTATTCTTAATATTAAATGGGTTCTCAAAAAGAGATATTCGCTTAGGAGCTAAAAATGCTCGTGGTTATGGGGAAGTTGAATTATGTGATGTTAAAATACTAAAATTAGACATTAGCAATGAAAAAGATCGGGATAAATGGATTGGATTTGAATGGGATGATTTTAAAGAGGGGAATATTCATATGGGTGAATTACCACAATCTCTTAAGACTATTCAAACTAGAGATGAAATTAAGGTAGAATTTAAAATTCCATATTCAATGCTAATTAGAGCTCCCAATCCGGATCCAAAAGAAGAAGACATGGTACATTTGAGTTCGAATGGCAAATCCATTATTACAGGTACGACTTGGGCAGGCGCATTAAGAAATAGTTTATTCCAAATTTCTCGAGAGATTGATAAACAAAAAGGAATAGAAGAAATAGTAGAAAAACTCTTTGGTTTTGCCAAAACGCGAGGAAAAGTGCCTAAATATGAAAATCGTGCACAAAAATCGCGAATCTTCATTAAAGAAAGCATAATTGAGAATAATGAGCTTTTAAACAACACCCGTAATAAAATAGATCGTTTTTCTGGTGGTACTGTGGATACGGCTCTTTTTACAGAAAAACCCTCATTTGGGGGTGAAGTGGTTTTAAATATAGTTATAAATAACGCGAAAGAATATGAGAAAGGATTAGTTTTATTAGGTATTAAGGAAATGTGGCATGGTCTTCAACCAATTGGAGGGGGTTCAAATATTGGACGTGGTATTTTAGAAGGTTGTAAAATTACAATAAATACATCTGAGGAATACGATATAAAAGATATAAATGTTGATTTTAACGAAAAATTGGAAAAATATTTAACACCATTAGTAGGTGAACTAGAACAATAAAAAGGTTAGAAATATCATGATAAGAAAAATTAAATCTGTTGAAAGAAAAGGAAAATATGATGAAAGTATAGATTTCAAGCAATTTCTTATAGAAAAAGCCAATGAAGAGTTAGATGGAAATTGTTTATTATTAGTTTACAAATATAACCAAGTTTATATCGGGTCAATTATAAAAGATAATCTTAATGTTCTTGGTGATGATCAATTCGAATTGAAATATATCACTGAGATAAGAATGTTCTCTGAAAGCGGGGAACTTCATTTATGGAAATATGGGGATGACTTTAAGTGGAGGCTCCGAATTGATGAGGAAGAGGAAGGTGAAGTACATATATATGAAGAAAAGCATGTAATTTGGGGTACGAAAGTCAATAATGAGAATCCAGATGAACTTGTAGAGGAACACAGAGGTATGAGAATCCAATTTCCTCAGGAAATAATAAATGAAACTTTACCATTAAAATATGAAGTTAGAAATTATTTTAATTTCGACGACGATGGAATGATAAAATTCTATGACGCTCGTTTAGTTAGAATTATTAATAGTAATGGGGGTGTAATAAATGGGTAAGGATAAGTTTGTAGAATCTGATGAAAATTTTGTTAATCCATATTATTTTGTTCCATTACAAGATAAGTGTGATAAAAAATATAAATTCGAGGGAAAAAATGCATTAACAGGCTGGATAGAATGTGAATTAGAAACAAAGACTCCTGTTTTTATTCCAAATGTTACAAATGATGATAGATTTCAATATCGGACAAAAAACCAAAAAGAAATTAGAAGCTATGATTTTTGTTCTTATAGAGATTTATCAGGTGAAAAAGGCAGTGATACCAATTTTCCAAAAGATGCTGTTTTTTCAGGAAGCGGAATTCGAGGGATGATACGCTCAGAATTTGAAGTTGTAACAAATTCTTGTTTATCAACCATAGATGATAAAAAGACCTTATTCAGAAGGGTTACTACTCCAGGACACCCGGGAAGAATTAACCAGACTCCGAATGGGGATTGGGAAATAATACCATGTAAAAAGTATAAATTAACAATAGCAGATTTTCAAGACGAAATACTTAGTTTTGAAGAAGGGAAAGAAATTTGGTTTAAAGCAAATCGAGATGGATATATCACAGAACTCGTTAATATAGATGAAGGAAAAAAAGGTTATTTTCATCAAGGGGAAAAAATATTCAATAAAAAAAATGAATCTGTATTTGTACCTAATAAAGACGTCGAAACTATTCTATTAGATGAAGATCATTTAACTAATCTTTTAGAAAACATAAAGTTATATAGAGATGATAAAGTCAACCTTGCTTATAAAGAAAAAAATGGTGAAAGAGAGCATAGTGGGTATAATAAGTTCAAACCAGAAAAAATTGAAGATTTAAATGAGGCTTTGGTATATTATTCTAAATATGGTAATCACATATATTTAGGTCTTGCAAACATTGGAAGGGAAGTGTTTCAAAATAACTTAAAAAAGATCATCTCTAACCAAGAATACGATCCATGTTCGTCTTTAAATAAGCTATGTACAGCTTGTAAATTATTTGGATTCACAGGAAAGGAAGAACAACTTGCCTCAAGAATTCGATTTACTGATGCTATTCCTATAAAAGAATTAAATGAAAATAATTTCTTCAAACCGGGGATTTTAAAAGAACTCTCCTCACCTAAACTTTCTGCTTCTGAATTTTATTTAGTTCGACCAAAAACGGGAGGAAAAGGCGTTCATTTGTGGAATTATGACTACGCAGGTAATTGGAAAGAAAAAGGAAAAAATAAGTACGATCGTAATTCTTTCATAATTAAAGAAGGTTATAAACCAAAAATTCGAGGAAGGAAATTTTATTGGCATCATAAAATAGAAAATCCCCCTTACATATCTAAAGAAGGTACTGAGCGAAATGTTGGAATTCGTCCTTTAAAACCAGATATTAAATTTTCATCAAAAATTTATTTCAATAACATATCTGAAAAAGATTTAAAAACATTAGTTTGGGTGGTAGAAATTGGAAATCTTCCAGAAAATGTTCATAAAATAGGAATGGGTAAACCATTGGGACTTGGAAGCCTTAAAATAATGGTAAAAAAAATAGTAATACGGAAAATCACAATAGAAGATAGTAAAATAAAATATAGACTCATTGATTCTGAATTAAACGAAGATAATTATGCTAAACAAATAATTGAATATACAAGAGCTCTTTTCAACAAGGATGACTCGGATAACTTAAGAAAATGTTCAGATTTTTTAGGCTGCTCTGAAGAAGTTTTATCAGATTATTTAACGATAACAGATTTCAAGAATGCTCTCTTGAATATTCAATACCCCAGTAATGTTGAGAGTGATATTAACTACGAGTGGTTCATGGAAAATAAACAAATTAGACCAGGAAGTAGTGGAACATTACCTATAATTCATAAAAGTTTACCGAAAAATATCAAGAATCCTTTTCTCCCAAAATACATCTCTAGTAGATTATTTCAACCTAGACATAAGCCACACGATCTTGGAATTAATGCTAAAATTGGGGATGTTTTAGAAGGAACAGTAAAATTTTATAACGATGAATTAGATTATGGATTTATCATACCAGATATTGGGGGAAAAGATGTATACTGGAAATCCAAAAATGTTTCTAGTAATGAGGTATTAAATAAAGGAGATAAAGTTCGATTTATTCTTGAAAAGGGAGAGAAGGGTTTAGAAGGTCGAGATATTAGAAAAATTGATTGAAATCAAACTATTTATAGCACATTAAATAATCATTCATTCTTTCGTTTATCAACAGTCTTATTAATTGTAAAATAATCCTATTGTGTAAAATTTTACATTGGATGAAGACCATTAAACGAAAAAACATATATTTAGTATCTGAAAAATTGAGGTTAAAAGGAATTTGTGATGATGTCAATAGAGAAGATGGAATACAAACCCCTGTTGATGGTAAAAAAGGTAAATGCAATGCAGAAAAACCTTATAAGAATGATGTTATACAGCTGTTATGTTATATTCTGTTACTTGAGGATTATTTTAAATCAAGATATACACATAGCTATATCATTTATGTAAGTATAAAACTAAAATTTAAAGTTATAGTTTCGCAAATTTTACGAAAAAGGCTACAAAAGTATTTTAAAGAGATCAAAGCATATTACTCAAATGGAAAGATACCAAATCGCCAAAAAAGTAAATCCTGGTGTACAGATTGTTCATATGAAGAATATTGTTGGAGTGTATAAAGAAAGCTCAATTTGATGAATAGAAAGATTTAAATAGGATAAACTCACCTTTATAAATGAGTTCGGTTTCACCCGTGATCACGAAATGTGATGCACAAAACCGAACAAGGACCCCATATTTAAAGACTACAGTACCTGTTCTTTATTAACTAGACATAGATTGAAACAACAAAAGGAATAGTAAAGGAAGACCATTTTATTAAGTTCTTTATTAACTAGACATAGATTGAAACTCGTTCTGCATCCGACATATCAAACACAGAAAAATTTGGTTCTTTATTAACTAGACATAGATTGAAACTATTTTTCCTTTTAAAGAATTGATTTGTTCTTCTATGTTCTTTATTAACTAGACATAGATTGAAACTTTTCCCATCATTACTTCTTTCACAACACAATCATAGTTCTTTATTAACTAGACATAGATTGAAACGAAAAAAAGGTGGAAAATTAAACCTTAATATTCAAGGTTCTTTATTAACTAGACATAGATTGAAACTTTCCCCAATTTGTCATGATGACATGATTTAC
>LAZR01001227.1_pt1 | contig 16658 bp, 14 predicted proteins | sample 329461 | NCBI WGS metagenome assembly LAZR01 (sample SAMN03002196, study PRJNA259156) | marine sediment metagenome | biome: sea floor; feature: Hydrothermal impacted sediments; material: marine sediment; isolation source: Loki non-amplified sample from Loki's castle hydrothermal vent sediment ...
GTGGCGTCGCCGCGGATGAAGAGTTCGCGGGTAAATTGGGGCATGTTCCGGCCGTCAAAGCGCGGGTGTGTCAGCCACAACTTGTCCATGCGAAAAAAGCCTTGGAAGACGGTTTCGCGTTTTTCGATGGTGACGTCGCTGGCTTTAAACTGGAACGGCTCGGTCATGGTTTACCCTGCAGTGGAATCGACTTTGAACGATAGACTCTGGCTGTGGGGTATTGCAAGCCTTCTTGGTGCTTGCTTGGGTGCAAGGCAGGGATCGAGAGTTGTGCGCTGGCAGGCGCGAGCTCCTATTACGCCGGCCGCCAGCTTCGGGGAAACTCAGACCTTATCGTAGAGCTTACTTCCCGCGTCAATAAACTCCTTGGACTTCTCCTGCATGCCACCTTCGCGGAATCCTTGGGCCGGGTTTCGTCGTGGAAGGCGCGGGCTGTGTCTGGGTCCAGGCCCAGGTTGAACTGGTCTTCCCAGCGGAATTCGAACCGGGCCTTGGAGAGAGCATTGTCACGCATCTGAGCACCCGGGTGTCCTTTGGCCAGGTCGGCGGCGTGGGCGGCAATTTTGTAGGTGATGATGCCGGTTTTCACGTCGTCTTTGTTGGGCAGGCCCAGGTGTTCTTTGGGCGTTACGTAGCAGAGCATGGCGCAGCCGTACCAGCCGATCATGGCAGCGCCAATGCCCGAGGTTATGTGGTCGTAGCCCGGGGCTATGTCGGTGACCAGTGGGCCGAGGGTATAAAACGGTGCTTCGTCACAGCATTCCAGCTGTTTGTCCATGTTCTCCTTAATCAAATGCATGGGCACGTGGCCGGGACCTTCGATCATGCACTGCACGTCGTGCTTCCAGGCTATTTTGGTGAGCTCACCCAGGGTTTCCAGCTCGCCGAACTGGGCCGCATCATTGGCGTCAGATATGGAACCGGGGCGCAGGCCATCGCCGAGACTGAAGGAAACATCGTAAGCTTTCATGATTTCGCAGATGTCTTCGAAGTATTCGTACAGGAAGCTTTCCTGATGATGAGCCAGGCACCATTTCGCCATGATGGAGCCGCCGCGGGAGACAATGCCTGTGGTGCGCTTGGCGGTCATGGGTACGTGATGCAAGCGCACGCCAGCATGGATGGTGAAGTAGTCTACGCCCTGCTCTGCTTGCTCAATCAGGGTATCCCGGAAGATCTCCCAGGTGAGGTCTTCGGCCACGCCACCTACTTTTTCCAGTGCCTGATAAATGGGCACTGTGCCGATGGGCACCGGTGAGTTTCGGATGAGCCATTCGCGGGTTTCGTGAATGTTCTTCCCGATGGAGAGATCCATAATAGTGTCGGAGCCCCAGCGAATGCCCCAGGTGAGCTTCTCCACTTCTTCCTCAATAGAGGACGTAACCGCAGAAGTGCCAATGTTGCCGTTGATTTTCACCAGGAAGTTGCGGCCGATGATCATCGGTTCCGATTCGGGATGGTTAATGTTGGCGGGGATAATTGCCCTGCCCCGCGCAACTTCGTCGCGCACAAATTCGGGGGTAATTTCCGGCGGCAGGCTGGCCCCATATGACTGGCCTGGGTGCTGATCTTTCAACAGCCCCCGTTCGCGGGCTTCCTGTAGCTTCATGTTTTCGCGTATCGCGATGAATTCCATTTCCGGCGTAACAATGCCCTGGCGCGCATAATGCATTTGGGTGACGTTTTTATCCAGTTGCGGATCCTTCATGCGACGGCGGGTGAACTCCGATGTATATCCCGGCAACACCACGGTATCATCGCGTTCGGCTATCCAGGCAGCTCGAATGGCAGGCAGCCCTTTGCGCAAGTCGATGGTTGCGTCTGGGTCCATGTAAATACCGGATGTGTCGTACACCATCACAGACGGGTTTTTCTCGCCGCCCAATTCCGTGGGTGTATCCTGTACTGTAATTTCCCGCATAGGCACGCGCAGGTCGGAACGGCTACCCTGTACGTATACTTTGCGCGATCCTGGCAACGGCTGTATCTACGCGGGCGGAATCACTTAGGTAAGCTGGCAGATCTGTCATCATTTGCTCCCGGAATTTATCGTTGGTATTCGGGTCGCGCATGACAGGGAGAGCAGCTATGCCTCTATTTTACAGGTAGCGTTCGCTCTTCGATGGTCTGGTCTCGATCCCTACGCCGGTATTATCCGGATCAGGTCGCGGGTTCTGCGTTGCAATCTCAGCCGGCTACCAAAAACTCAGGCAGCTAGCACCCCGTCAAGACGCGATTCTATAATGCGTAGCACTTAAAATGAGTGCTACTTGCAAGTGTAGAGCTGAAGACGATTATTGTCCATAATGACCGGTCTGTTTAGGCCGGCTTGATGTATCGATCCATGCCACCACGGATGTCGCCTCCATGTCATCTGGGGCGATCCGGCATTCCTTTCAAGCGCCCCGGGTGGGTGCAGATGTGCACATGTATTCAGGAGTAATGATGAAGAAACGTTTGCTTTCCGGACTTGTTGGCCTCTTGGCAGCTCAACCCGCTCTTTCCCTCGATCTGGTGGAGACCTATGAGAAAGCACTCTCCTATGACTCCGGCATTGCCACAGCCCAAGCCAGGCTTGAGTCCCAGCAGGCCGCCAGCGATATCAGTCGCAGCAAGCTTCTACCTCAGTTAAATGCTTCTGCAGAGGCCAATTACACTGATATTAGTGGGCCTCTCCAAGTTGTGGACTACACTACTGTCGGGTTTGGACTGCAATTAACTCAACCGGTGTTTCGTGCCGATGCCTGGTTTAGCTATGACGCCAGCCAGCTTCAGACCGATTCCGCCCGAGCCCAATATAATCTGGCGCAACAACAGCTGATTCTGGATGTCGCTTCGGCGTATTTTGACGTTCTGCGCGCGCGAGACACAGTCACCACGCTTCATGCTGCTGAAATCGCGATTCAGCGTCAGTATGACCAGGCCCAAGAACGTTTTGATGTGGGCCTGATTGCCATCACAGCAGTGTATGAGGCTCGCGCTACCTTTGATGATAGCCGCAGCCAAAGAATTGCAGCAGAGAATCGCCTGAATATTGCTCGCGAGCAGCTGGCAAGACTGACCGGTGAGTACACTGAAGATCTGGAGAATTTGCGTCAGAACTTCCCATTGAGTCCACCAAACCCAATGAGTCCGGACCTGTGGGAAAAAACGGCTCTAGAGCAAAACTGGTCCATTCAGGCGGCGACGTTCGACTTGAAAGCCAGCGAGAAAAATCTGAAAGTGGCTAAAGCGGGGCACTATCCGACAGTAGATTTGCAAGCGTCTTATGGCAAGTCCAAAGTTGGCAATATCGGTGGTCAGAGGTCCATATTTCAGCGCGAAGGCACCACTACTCGAGGCGTAATTGGCTTACAGTTGAGCGTTCCTCTGTATGCAGGCGGAGGTATTCAGGCGGGTGTGCGCCAGCAGCGTTCACTGGTTGTAGTGGCAGAAGAATCGCTGAACACGGTGCGACGGGACGTGCGGGTAAACACTCGCAGCCGGTTTTTGACCATCAATAACAACATTGAAACAACGTCGGCCCTGAACCAAACCATCGTATCGCGACGCAGTGCGTTGGACGCGACCCGAGCAGGATATGACGTGGGTACACGTAATTTCGTGGAAGTACTGGACGCTGAGCGCGCCTATTACGTGGCTCTGCGCGACTACGCTAACTCCCGTTACGACTATGTTCTAAATTCGCTGCTATTGAAACAGTCCGCAGGCACGCTAAGCCCAAGGGATCTGATTGATCTGAACAATTGGCTCAGTGCCAGTGCACCTGGTATTGAGGCTTTGGCCAATGACCGGAAAACACTGGGAGATCCTACGCGCCAGTGAGCGTGGGCCAGTGAACGTGAATAGCGTAGACAGTTACGATGAGTCCAGGGTGAGGAGCGAAGCACTCCATCCAGGGCCTTCAGATTATCTGAAGGCCCTGGATGACAGGCACAAAAAGCCTGGTTGTCTCAAACCCTCTCAATAATGCCGTCCACTACCCGGTCCAGAGCGCCCTTATTCTTATTGACCACTGACAGTGCACGCTGACCGCCAGCCCGGCGTTTGTCAGCATCACTGAACAGATCCGACAGATAGCCGAACAGTTCATCGGCACCGCCGATCAAGGTCACTCCCCGATCGTCCAGTAGCCTGTTATAAATCGTTTCAAAGTTGAACACATGAGGCCCCGAGATCACAGGAACCCCCCAACATGCGGGTTCCAGCGGATTGTGACCACCGCACTCTATCAACGAGCCGCCCACAAACGCCACATCACTGACGCCATAAAGCATCATCAGCTCACCCATTGTATCCCCAAGGTACACTTCTGCGCCGGAGGGCGCTTCTCCAAGAGATCGCCGCGCCAATGAAAACTCCTGCTTCCGTACCTTATTCGCAACCAGTTCAAAGCGTTCCGGATGGCGCGGCACCAGAATCAACAAGGCGTCCGGATAATCTTGCAATAGCTGCCGATGCGCCGCCAGCACGTCAGCATCCTCACCTTCATGGGTGCTACCGGCAATCCACACCGGGCGTGACGAGAACGATGCCTTGAGTTTCCGTGAAGCTTCTCGCACCGTTTCGGGTATATCCACATCGAACTTAACGCTTCCGGTCACCGCAACATTGGACGCTGCAACGCCAATGCGCCGAAATCGCTCTGCGTCTTTTTCTGCCTGTGCCGCCACCCAGCTGATACTGCGCATGATCGGTGCAACCAGGCTTTTAACTCGCTCATAACCTTGTGCGGAACGCTCGGAAAGCCGCGCATTTATAAGAAAAACCGGCACGCGCCGTGACCGGCTCTGTTGTATCATGTTCGGCCATATTTCCGTCTCCATGATAACCAGAATTCTTGGGTTTGCCCGGTTCAGAAAACGACGTATTGATCCCGGCGTATCGTAGGGCGCATAGGCGTACTGAATCTGGCTGCCAAACATTTTCATTGCCTGTGTCAGACCTGTGTCTGTCATGGCGGTCATCAGTATCGTGATGCTGGGATTGCGAGCGAGCAGGCGTCGCACCATGGGCGCCGCAGCAATGGTTTCGCCAACCGACACGGCATGCACCCACACCACGGTACCGCTGGCCCGGGGCACGAAGCCCAAGCGCTGCTGCCAGTTACGACGCAGTTTCGGAGCATGCCGACCTTGCCACCACAGGCGCAGAAGTATAAAGGGGAGCAGCAGCCTTATAAGCTGTGAATAGATAAATTGAAGCACGCAGGACTCCTGGCAAACCAGTGCGGTATCATACCCCACCCCCTGTTAATTTGCTTCCGACTGATCTTGCCGGGCACCATAGCCTGGCCTTTATTCATCGACCGCTCAGGATCTGTTTCAAGTGACGAAGAAACACCGCAAGCAGCCTCGCAATACAGACTATTCCGTTTATCGTCATCCTCGCTGGTGGCCAACCTGGGCTGGAATCGCAATTATGTGGTGCGTCGCGCAGCTTCCCATTCGTTTTCAATGGTGGCTCGGCAAGCAGGCGGGCCTGCTTGCCTGGCGTTTTGCCAGCCGACGCCGCCACATAGCCGAAGTCAACATCCGGCTGTGCTTTGCCGAATTCAATCAGGCGCAGCAAAGCGCGCTGGTTCGCAACACGTTTATTGCGAATGGGATTGGCTTGATTGAGCTGGGTGTCGCATGGTTTCGAGACCCGGCAAAGCTCACCAACATAACGGACGTTCACGGCAAGGAGCATCTGGACAATGCCTTGGCTGAAGGCAAAGGCGTTCTTCTGTTGGGCGGCCATTACAGCACGTTAGACCTGGGCGGTAGCCTGATTACGGAATATATTGAAGCGGACGTGATGCAACGGGATCACAACAATCCGCTTATGAATGCCATTATGACCCGGGCGCGGGAGCGTCGGTATAAATCGGTTCTCGGAGCCAGGGATCTTCGCGGCTTGTTCCGGAGCCTTCGAAATAACCGCACCGTATGGTACGCAACTGACCAGGATTATGGCCGCAAAGACATTGTGTTTGCGCCGTTTTTTGGCATTCAGGCCGGCACAATTACCGCAACGTCGCGGATAGCCGCGCACAGTCATTGCAAGGTCGTTCCGTTCAGCCACTTCCGACGAGAGGACAAACCCGGTTACGACATTTATTTTCACCCGCCCCTGAAATCGTTTCCAAGCGGTGATGATCTGCAAGACGCAACCCTGATCAACCAGATATTAGAGCGGGAGATAAGGCGCGCGCCAGACCAGTATTTATGGATGCACCGGCGCTTCAAAACGCGACCAGACATAAACGACCCGGGCTTTTATGGCGACAAATAAAGCATCAACGGCACCTGTAATATGGTTGCTCACAGACAACAAACCCGGGCATCGGAACCAACTGAAAGGCCTGGGAAATCGACTGCGTGTAAAAGCCGGCGCCAGCCTGTCTTGGATAAACGCTAACGACATCCGCGTTCCATTGTGGCGCGCACTGTTGGGAATGCCGCCGGCGCTGGATACATCACTTCCCCGCCCGAACCTGATCATCGCGGCAGGCTCGAGCACCCAAAGGCTGCTGCTCGCTTTGCGGCGGCTCAGAAACGCAAAAACCCTGGTTATCATGAAGCCGTGGTTTCCCCGCACGTGGATCAACGGCTCAATTATTCCTGCCCATGATGGCGTTGCACAAAACCTCGATACTCTGGTCATAAACGGCGTCATCAACACCGTTACGCCCCTTGCCCAAATTACCGACAAGCCGGAGGCCCTGGTGTTACTGGGCGGCCCCTCTCCACATTTCGATTGGGACGATGACGTTGTGTTCGGGCAAATCACCCATCTGATCGACGAATACCCACAGTGGCGCTGGACCATCAGTGGCTCAAGGCGAACGCCGGAAGCTCTCAGGGCGAGGCTTGATGAGCTTTCAAGCACCCGGATCACCGTGGTCAATCCCGACAACACCCATGAAGACTGGCTGGGCCATCGCGTTGCCGCATCGAAAGCCATCTGGGTAACTCCGGACAGCATGTCGATGGTGTGCGAGGCTGCAACATCCCGAGTGCCAACCGGGCTGTTCCATCTATCTGAACGCCCAGGCAGTCGGGTCGCCAGCGGCGTGCAGCAGTTAGTCCAAACGGGGTATGTAGCTCGCTGGAGCGATCATGCTACGGTAATGGGTGGCAACATTGGCCAGGAGACAACTCTTTGGGAGGCAGATCGGGCAGCGCAGTGGGTCATTCAGCGCTGGCTTTCTCCCGGAAAAGGTACCGTGCAAAAAAGACACAAGAGGAAGACGACTTGAGAATTCTTCAAACACTGCCGGCCCTTTACAGCGGCGGTGTAGAACGGGGCACCGTGGAATTTGCATCTGACCTGATAAGACAGGGCCACGAATCTTTTGTGGTTTCCAGCGGCGGCCCATTGGCAGATCGTCTGCAAGCGCAGGGCTCAACACACATCGAGATGCCGGTTCATCGCAAATCCCTTGCATCGTTCGGCCAAATTCGACCCATGCGCAAACTGATTCAGCAATTGCAGCCAGATATCATTCATGTCCGCTCGCGCATGCCGGCCTGGATTGTACGCCTGGCATTGCGAGGGTTACCGATGCATCAGCGGCCGGCCATTGTTGCAAGTTTTCATGGCATGTATTCCGTTAACGCATACAGCGCCGTTATGGCGAAATCAGATCACATGATTGCGGTTTCAAACTGCGTGCGCGATTACGTTCTGCAGAATTTTGAGGTTCCGGAACACAAGCTGACCGTGATACAGCGCGGCGTGGATGTGGATTACTTTCAAAACCGGCAGCTAAGCGAAACATGGCGAAAGACCCTGTTTGCGGAGTTTCCCGAGCTTGAGAACAAGCGCATTGTGATGATGCCAGGGCGTATTTCCCGCTGGAAAGGCCAGCTTCAGTTTTTGGAGGCAATGGCAGAAATTATCCGCCAGAAACCTGACTGCCACGGCATTGTTGTGGGCGGAGTGGAACCTGGCAAAGGGCGTTTTATGGGGGAGCTTGAGCAGCGTCGTGCAAAACTCGGATTAACCGACAAGGTCACCTTCCTGGGACAACGAGAGGACATGGCAGAGCTTTACGTATTCTCCGATCTGGTCTGCCACATGTCGACAAAACCTGAGCCCTTCGGTCGCACAGTGACCGAAGCACTGTCATCCGGCACGCCTGTTGTGGCGTTTAACCGGGGCGGGGCCGCTGAAACATTACAGGCGTGCTTTCGCGACGGGCTTGTTGCACCGGATGACACCCGGGAATTCGCCCGGGTATCGCTCCGGCTGTTGAGCCATAAAACACCGCACATCGAGATTCCTTTCAGGTTCCGCCTGCAGGCCCAAACCGAGTCGACACTGGAGGTTTACCTCAAGGTCCTTGGCAAAGCGCCGCCATCTTCATGAGCGCACCAGACTGCCTCACCGTTGTTCAACTTATCGCCACTCCGGGAGGCAACTGGGGCGGCATGGAAAAGCATACGGCCGACCTTTCGGCGGAGCTTGTACGTCGCGGCCATAAAGTGCACGTTCTTGCTCACCCGGAATACCAGAATCGTTTTTCAAACACGATTCACTTCCATCCTTTACCGGTTCAATGGGGTAGACGGAACCCCTTGCTCAAGTGGCGTTTGCGCAAAATTCTCCGGGAATTATCGCCCAACGTCCTCCACGCCCAAGGCAATAAAGCAGCCGCAATGCTGTCGGGCGAAGGAAAACCGGGGAGCGTGACATTGGGCACTCTCCACGGTACCAAATCCAGCCACAAGGACTTCGACAAACTCGACGGCGTTATCGCCGTGAGCAAAGGCATCCAACAGGCTCTAACACATCCCGACACAAAGCTGATTCACAATGGAATCAGACCTCATGGCAACAGCGTAATAACGACCCATCGAATACCCGAAAGCCAGGACTTTGCACTGGCTATCGGCCGCCTTGAGCCGGTTAAACAATTCGACAACCTGATTGCGGCCTGGGCGACACTCAAGCCCCAACTGCCGTTGTATATTCTGGGGAACGGCTCAGAGGCCGATGCGCTAAGGTCACAAATCGAACGCCTGAACGCCCGCGGCTTCATAAAACTGCCCGGCCACGAGGACAATCCCGCGGCCTGGCTTCAGCACGCATCGGTATGCGTTATCAGTTCAGGGCGCGAGGGCTTTCCCTACACACTGGTCGAAGCTTTGCTGGCACGCTGCCCTGTGCTGTCAACGCCCGTTAACGGTGCACTTGATCTTCTTCCGGCGGATAGCCTGGCTGCGTCGACAGATCCCGGCGCACTTCAGACCCTGCTATCAGAGCGGCTCGCAGACCTGGAGGGCCTGAAAAACAGCCAGAACGTATGCTTTGAGCGTGCTTCGCAAGAGCTGACACTGGAGGCAATGACGAATCTCACAGCGGATTTTTATTACCAGCTTCTCCGCAAAAAAACAGCGAACTGATCTCACCATTCTCGCGGTGACTCATCGTTAGCGTCTTGGGCAATCCCAGAATCAGTTTTCTATCGGGTTCTCGCCGTTTATCTCCGCCAGCATCTGCAGCTCTTTTGCCTTGGCCAACCTCATAAAGTTTCTATTCGCCGCGGTGATCGACACGCTGAACCCGAACCAGCCGTTCAAAACTTGCCGATGAACCAGATAATATTTTAGAAACTTGAGAGGAAACTCCACATACAATCGCCCAGCGGAGATCTTTCGGCCTTTTGCTGCCATATACCGGGCCTGCTCTGAGGAGAGCTGGCAGTATTTTCTTTCCATTTGCTCGAGCGATATAAGCGTTCTGTGAAGCACATCCCCCTTCAGGTAGAGCACTTTCCCTTCCCTCACCTGGGGGCGATCATTGTTGCTATCTTTCTCTGCTTCTATCGCCGCTCTTTCCCGGTTGTACAGGCGCAAGATTTTCTTGCTCTTATCATGTTTGAAAGGATGCCCGGGGTTCGGTTGTGACAACACCCAGCGCATTTTAAAACCCGCGACATCCACCGGGATGGGCGCGCCGAAAAGCGACTTGATGTTGTCCACAAGTTCATCCGACAACACTTCATCGGCGTCGAGATCAAGAACCCACTCATTCCGGCAAAGGCTTGCGGCAAAGGCCTTTTGGCAAGCGAAACCCTGCCAATCATTGTGTACAAACCGGGCTCCCGCCATTTCCACAATGTCTCGGGTTTTGTCAGTGCTTCCAGAGTCTACGACAATGACTTCGTCAACCCAGCCAATCACCCTTGCCAGTGACTCCGGAAGCCTCATCTCTTCGTTCTGGGTAATGTAATAAACAGATAGGGGTAACTTCATCACAGCTCCTGACATCAACACAGTCGACTCAAGCCACAGGCCGGTCATTATTACGATGCCAGTATGATAAAGTAATTCATTAACGGTTGGTGCTTTTCCCTAGATCTCACAAACTCAGGCCCGGAGTAAACTCATGATTCACCCCGTCATTATGGCTGGCGGTACCGGCTCGCGACTTTGGCCGCTGTCACGACAGCTGAACCCGAAGCAGTTTCTCAAGCTGACAGACGGCCCGCTCTCGATGCTTCAATCGACCGTGAGCCGACTTGACGGAATGGAAGCCGAAAAGCCTCTTCTGATCTGCAACGAAGAGCATCGCTTTCTGGCAGCAGAACAAATGCGGCAGTCTGGCCATGAAAACAGCCGCATCATTCTTGAACCCTGCGGTCGCAATACGGCGCCCGCCATTGCGCTGGCCGCACTTCAGCTGTGCGAGAGCGCCGATGGCGACGACCCGCTTATGCTGGTTCTTGCTGCCGATCATCTGATCCAGGATGTGAAGGCGTTCCAGCAGGGTGTCGCAAAGGCTGTACCCCTGGCCAGAGAAGGCAAGCTCGTAACCTTCGGAATTGTTCCCCATCAACCGGAAACCGGATACGGCTATATACATCGCGGCCGTGAACTCGCCGCGGATTGCTACTCCGTGGACGGTTTTGTGGAAAAGCCGGACCTTCAGACCGCCAACACGTATCTTGCGTCTGGAGAGTACCTCTGGAACAGCGGCATGTTCCTGTTTGGCGCCCGTCAATATCTGGCGGAGCTGGAGTTACACCGCCCTGACATCCTCTCTACCTGCCGCGCCGCAATGGCAGATACCCATGCGGATCTTCACTTTATACGGGTGAATTCGGAACTGTTCGCAAGTTGTCCCTCTGAATCCGTGGACTATGCCGTCATGGAAAAAACCGAGCACGCGGCGGTTATCGCACTGGACGCAGGATGGAGCGACATCGGATCCTGGTCGGCGCTTTGGGATGTCAGCAACAAAGACATAAATGGAAACAGCCTCACCGGCGACGTGATAGCCCACCAGACCCACAACACGCTTGTGCGCGCAGAGAGTCGCCTGGTAGCGACCATTGGCGTCGACGATCTCGTCATAATCGAGACCAAAGACGCCGTTCTTGTCGCTCACAAAGACAAGGTGCAGGACGTAAAAGCTGTGGTTGAGAAAATTCGCAGTGATGGCCGGCACGAGCATATGAATCATCGTGAAGTTTACCGCCCTTGGGGTGTTTATGACTCCATCGACAGCGGCCTTCGCTATCAGGTAAAGCGAATCACCGTAAAGCCCGGAGCAAAGCTCTCGGTTCAGATGCATCACCATCGCGCTGAGCACTGGATTGTTGTCAGCGGCACAGCGCGGGTAACCAACGGCGAAAAAACCTATCTGGTTACCGAAAACCAGTCCACATACATCCCCATAGGCCAGGTACACTCCCTGGAAAATCCGGGGGTTATTGATCTGGAACTGATCGAAGTGCAATCCGGCTCCTATCTTGGAGAGGATGATATTGTCAGATACGAGGACCGGTACGGTAGAAAATGAGCAAGCTGAAGTATTTTTTTGTTGCAGGTTTTCTGCGCATCGCGGGCTGCCTCTCGCTGGCAAGCGCGCAAAGGATTGGCAAACTTGTAGGTTTGGCTATGTGGAAACTGCCGGTCAAGCCTCGTGAGGTCACCGACATCAACCTCGCTATTTGCCTGCCTGAATTGTCGCAACCAGCTCGCGCCGCCATGGCAAAAGAGTCTTTGGTGCACACCGGAATGGCAATGCTTGAAATTCCGCTGATGTGGGAGTGGCCGGTTGAAAAGTGTCTTGGCCTGGTTCGGGAAACAAAGGGGCTTGAGCTGATCGACGAAGCCTTGGCTGACGGCAGCGGGCTGATCCTGCTTGCGCCGCACCTCGGGAACTGGGAACTGGCGGGGGTGTTTTTTTCATCCCGCTACAAAATGGCCGCGTTGTACAGCCCGCCGAATATGCCGGAATTCGAGGACTACATGACTCAGGTCCGGGGGCGACTTGGCTCCGAACTCGTGCGGGGCGACAGGCGGGGTTTGGTAAGGCTCACCGGGATTCTTCGGGAAGGCGGTGTTGCCGGCATTCTTCCTGATCAGTCCCCTCGTGGCAAAGGCAACGCTTTTGCTCCGTTTTTTGGCATGGAAGTCAAAACCATGACACTGGTATCGAAGCTCATGCAGCGCACCGGTGCCAAGGTGCTGATGACCTACGCCGAGAGGCTGGAGAACGGCGAAGGTTTTCGGATTGTGGTACGCCAAACCGAGCCGGGCCTGGACAGCAAAGACACCGTGGCAGCAACAACCGCCATGAATCAGTCTATCGAGCAGTGCATTCGGAACATTCCCGAGCAGTATCAATGGGAATACAAGCGCATGCGCCATCGACCCGCGGGCGAAATTAATCCCTACAACCCGGACCGGGTATGCTGAACAATCAACTCAAAAAGCCTGTCCACCTGCTTTTTGTGCTCGGTATCGCAGGCGCACTTCTTTCGTCCAGCATTTTGGCGGGTGCAACCCTGTTGCTTGCGATGATCGGCTTTGCGACCAGCTACCGAAAATCCCTCTATCAAGCGGGTTGGGATAAGCCCAAAGAGCTACGCTTATTACATTTTGCTTTCTGGTTCTTTGTACTCGTGAGCGTTTGCTCGTGGGCACTTGAAGGTTTCAGCTATGAGGGCAGCAAGACCCTTGGCACCCATGCCCGCTTTGTTTTGTTCTGGCCCCTGATTATTGCATTCAGCTATACAAGGCTGAGCGCAAACACAGTATTCGCCGGAGCCGGGCTGATGGCCGCTGTTATCATAGGCTTGCTAGGCTCGGCGCTGATCGCAAACCCGGGCTCTTTAGCCGTGTTTTTGAGCAGCCGCTTTGGCGGTGGCATAAACCCTGTCAGCTTTGGAAATATCGCATTACTCGGCGGCGCTCTCGCTCTGACAGGCGGGCTGTTTTTCTACCACAGCGAACGACGCCCCCTTGCCCTTCTTCTTATTGTGATAGGGACAGGAGCGGCCGCTGTCGCCATGCTCTCGCAAACCCGGAGCAATCTGATTGCCCTGCCATTTCTTTTGCTTCTTCTGGTGCCACTGCTTAGCAAAAAACGGCGCATCGTTGGCTTGATCGCAATCCCCTTATTGCTGATGACCGCCATCGCAACCAACGATCGCGTGTTTGCTCAACTCGAAGGGTTTTGGCAAAATGACGCTCTGGATTCCGGCATCACTATCCGAATGGACGTGTGGGGGCAGGCTTGGCGCATGTTCGCAGAAAATGACCTGCTCAACGCTGCCGCTACCCGCGGTATTCCCGGCATTTTAAGCTGGGCGCTACTGATCTTTATACCCCTGTCAGTGTTCGCACGGCACCTGTTCAGCACTCACATCGCCACCGCACATCTCGCAGCGGCAGGCTCCATGGTCAGCGTTGGTTATCTGCTTTTCGGGCTGACAGAAGCTACCTTTAACCGAACTCTGTACCTGACATTTTACCTGCTTTGCGTTGCCGGTATTGCCGCAGCAATGCTCAATGAGCTGAGCGCTTCTTACGTGCGACAACGCAGAAGAACCGTATCAGCCACCATTATCACGATGAATGAGGAAGACCACATCGCCGATTGTCTGAAATCGGCGCGGCTGGTTGCCGACGAGATTATCGTTCTGGATAGCGGAAGCACAGACAGAACCGTTGAGATTGCAAGGCAGTATGCAGACATCCTTGAAGTCACTGACTGGCCCGGCTTTGGCGTTCAGAAACAAAGAGCTCTGGAAAAAGCCACGGGCGATTGGGTGCTGTCGCTGGACGCGGATGAACGCATCACGCCGGAACTGGCCCATGAAATCAATCACCGGCTTGCGGAGCCGGACGCAGATGCCTACAAGCTCCCCTGGGCGGTCACTATCTATGGCGCCCGACTGGATTTCGGCCGCAGTGGCCGGGCACCTTTGAGGCTGTTCCGGCGGGAGGGTGTTCGGTTTTCCGACGCTCTGGTTCACGAACGGATCCTGATTCCAGAGGGGCGAAAAACTCGAACGCTGCGTGGACGCCTGACCCACTACACACACAGGGACTTTGGCCACTCATTGGAGAAAAGCGCTAAATACGCGTGGCTGGGATCGCTGGAAAAGCATCGGAAGGGCAAGAAAACGCGCACCATGATCTACCCTACCCTCAGAGGGTTAATGACCTTTGTGCAGGTGTACTTTATCCGGTTCGGGTTTCTCGACGGCGCGGTGGGCTATCTGACAGCGATCACTTACGCGCAGGTGACCTTTAACAAGTACGCAGGCTTATGGACGTTAAACCCAAAACGAAAAAACCGCACGTCAATCGAAGAAGGCCAGTAGCGACTGAATAACCTGTTCCTGTTCTTCAACTGACATGCCGTACCAGACCGGCAGGCGCACCAGGCGCTCACTCTCCTGGCTGGTAAATCGCTCCTCGCCGTGGAATCGCCCCATGGTCTGGCCAAACGGCGTGGCGTGCAGAGGAACATAATGAAAAACGGCCATGACACCGGATTGCTTGAGATGGTCAATCAGAGTTGTTCGTTCTTCCAGATCGCGGACTTTCAGAAAATACATATGGGCGTTGTGCGCACTAGCCGCTGGCAGCGCTGGGCCTTCGACAACGCCTCTTGAAATCAGTAATTTGAAAGCCCGGTGATAGCCATTCCAAATCGCCAGACGGTTATCACGAATCTGCTCGGCCAGATTTAACTGCGCCCAGAGATAGGCCGCCTGAAGCTCAGAGGGTAGATAGCTGCTGCCCACTCCTACCCAGCTGTATTTATCGACCATGCCCCGGAAAAACTGACTGCGGTTGGTGCCCTTTTCCCGAATGATTTCGGCACGGTTGGTGAAACTCGCATCGTTGACGATGAGCAGGCCACCCTCACCGCCGCTGGTATAGTTCTTGGTTTCGTGAAAACTGAACGCGCCCAGATGGCCGATTGTGCCCAACGGGCGGTCCTTGTATGTGGACATCATGCCTTGGGCGGCGTCTTCGATAACATAAAGCCCATAACGATTAGCCAACGCCATAATCGGGTCCATCTCACACCCGACCCCGGCGTAATGCACAGGCACAATAGCTCGTGTTTTTTCGGTAATCGCCGGCTCTATGAGGGTCTCATCAATGTTCATGGTGTCCGGGCGAATATCCACGAATACAATGCGCGCGCCGCGAAGAACAAACGCGTTCGCGGTACTGACAAAGGTGTAGCTGGGCATGATAATTTCATCGCCTGGCTTCACGTCAATCAACAGGGCGGCCATCTCGAGGGCATGGGTACAGGAGGGCGTCAAAAATGCCCGTTCACAACCCAACCGACGTTCAAACCACCGCTGACAGAGCTGGCTGAACGGGCCATCGCCAGAGAGTTTTCCTTGGGTTAACGCCTCTTCAATGTAGCGCGATTCGGTGCCCGTTGAGGGAGGGCGGTTGAAAGGGATCACCTGCCTTCTTCCTCTAGAAATCTTTGTTCAAGTTCATTCAGATCTTTCTTTCTCGCCTTTAACCACGTTGCAGGGCTACCAACATACATTCCCCAAGGCTCTGTGGTTTTTATGACAAGAGTCATAGCGCCGATTGCACAACCTTCTGCGACTGTTACGCCGGGCAATATAATCGAATTAGCACCCACTATGACCTGTCGCTCGATCAACACCGATGCAAAAAACTCTCGCTTGTATTTTTTAGGAACAAGAGAGCTGACCATTGTCTCCCCCGAATAGTCATCAGACTGGGAAAAAACCTTTACGCCATAGGCCAGGGTGCAAAAATCCCGGATCTCCACACCTGGCTGCCCGCCAGCAATCAGGCACATGGGCGTTACATGACAATAACGACCGATGGAAATCTTGCCCGACAGAACGCAGAAATCATCAACCCGGGAGAAATCGCCAATATACATTTGCTCCGCGTCATAGATACTTGCCTTGTCGCTTATCTTGACACCCCGACCCAGGCTCTTGAAATTCATTTCCTTGAGCGCGTTTTCCGAAAGGTAGGCCATTACTCACCCCTTAAAAAGGTCATCAAGTTGCGCGATCAGGTTGGGTTTTGAATACACGTGGCGGATCAACCGTGCGTTGCTTTTCCCTGAAAGCTCCGGCATCCGAGACAAATCGATGTTTTCAACATCAAACCACTCAATCTTCAGTGAATCCAGCACATTGGCGGTTGAGATATCACGCCGCAGATAGACTTTTTTGCCCATACCAAGAAGCGATATCAGATTGCCTAGCCCCTGCTGACGATTGTGATTGAAAATGGCGATATCGATAGTGGCAAGAAACGCCTGATACTGATCGGGAGGCAAAAAATCGATGAGAGGCACAAACCGCTCTCCGAACCGCTTTTTTCCTTCGTCAATCACTCGCCGGGCATAGTGTT
>LAZR01001230.1_pt1 | contig 16649 bp, 14 predicted proteins | sample 329461 | NCBI WGS metagenome assembly LAZR01 (sample SAMN03002196, study PRJNA259156) | marine sediment metagenome | biome: sea floor; feature: Hydrothermal impacted sediments; material: marine sediment; isolation source: Loki non-amplified sample from Loki's castle hydrothermal vent sediment ...
TCTCCAACATAACCAACTCTTGGATTTTTGCCTGGCCAAATCCACAAATATAGACCTCTATTATTCATTAAGAAATCTATGTTAGCATCGAAATCTACGGCCTTAATAACTTTTTCCCATGTTAGTTTGACCTTTAACACTTTCTTCTCCTCTTTACTTTAGTAGCATTTTGGGGAAAGTTCTCCTTTTAAGGTTCTTACTCTTCTTTGTGAGAGTTTTGTTTATCCCCAACCGTATCTTTAATGAGGTGTTAATCTCTGCACAAGCAGTCTTCTTTCAATCCAGGGAAGCCAGGGCTTTGGAGTCTTTGGCTTCCACTCGCTTTCAAAGAAATTATGATCTATTAGAGAAGCAAATTCTAATTCATCACTCCTCTTTTATCCTTTTAATGAAAATTACTTTAAATAATCTTTCAGTTTTCTACAAACGCTTCTTCCAAGCTTCGAACAATTTTATCCACTTCTGCCATCATTGGAACAGCGGTAAGTATTAAATCGACCTTGCGCTTTCCAGAATATATAGTTGCATGTCTATGAAGCTGCCTTTTATCTCGCAAATATTCCCACGTTTTTTTCCTACAAGGATAAGCTAGGCAAGCGATGACCTTTTTGGAAGTGTATAATGTCGAATAGGCAAGCACTTGTAAGATATCTTCACGATGTGCCTCACGTATTTCAGAATCTAATTTTCCCCAAGTTGTATGGCTAAGTTCCTGCCAGTGATCTTTGAACTTAGCATCAATAATTATTGTTTCATCACCGCGCTCGATAATTATGTCAGGTTTGAGATACTTCTGAGAGCCAAGATAAGGGTGAATCCAGGAAATAGGGGCAACCGTTTCTTGTTTTCGGCCAATCTTGATTGAACCTCCAATGCGCCTTACAAGACGTTCGATAACAGTTTCAACCCAAGCCTCATAGAAATCGGCCATAGACATTTTCCATGGCAATCCATGAAGATCGCTTAAACCAGCAAGTCCTCTCTCTTCAATTGTCCATTGCATAGCTTGTATGCCTTTGCGAAAAGGAGAAGTATGTATAGATCCCCTCAACCATGAATTTATAGTTCTAGGAGTGGGTTGTTTTGCCGGTACATTTCTGACGCGGTTTAAAAGAGTTTCACAGACATCCAGGAGTTGAAGCACAGCAACACCACCTTGACGTTGCCCCGCGAGGCTAGAAAGTTGAACTCTCAGTGTAAAATGAATGGCTGCCAACAGATCCCGATCATCTCGTAAATCTGGAAAGCGGCAAGGAACACTTAGGTTTTTCATTCGCGGCAACCGGGATGTTGTATAAATTCCCCAGTTAATCTGACCACGAGGAGCATTAAGATCTGCCTCTATAAAATCAAATCTTCTTTCGACAAAATCAAGGATTGATTTTATTCTGAATAGCACAATTGTAGAAAGAACCCATGGTGGAATTTTTCTATCTGACCGTGGTAAGAGCGGAAGCATTAGAGGTACAGGAATGATCTTCCAACCCATCTCCCCTAGCATGGCACCCAGCCCAGACCAATCAAATCGAGGTTTAATAATAAGACCATAATCTGGTTTTCCACTTGTAGGTGAAAAAAGAGGCAACGCCCCAATTTTTGAGCCTGTACGGATTACAATATCGACTGATGAGCCATCATAGTCCAGACTCGCTTCAACATCGAATTGGTTGAAAATCCTGCGATTTTGTTGAATAAACTGCTTTCCTAGCCTAGCAGCTTGAGCTTGATAATCTCGAGGTTTGCCACTTTTTAAAAAAAATGTAGCAGATCGTCTTAAAAGAGAGGAGTCCGTTGTCTCTAAACAACGGACATCTCTGTTATCTGCTTGAGTTGCCATTGAATATTCACATAAACTTTTGATAGACTCGAAAAGACTAAAGGCTATCAATCCATTGTAGATAAGCACGTATGGGATCAGAAAAGCCAGCAACATAACCCTGCGCTAAATACTCTTCTAATAAAGGCGCTAGGTTTATTTTAAGTGCTTGAGCCGCTTCTTTATTATCTTTTTCGAGAAAATAGGCGTGTCCAGGCACAAGATTAAATGCATCATCACTTGCATACTCAATAAAAATTGAAAGGATTTCCTTATATGCTCGTTGCATCAACTCACAACCATTTGATTTGACAACTTTCATCTGAGGCCACAGCTTCACAAAAGCAAAACGTCTGCGAATCGCCACATCAACGATTGCAATGCTTCTGTCTGCAGTATTCATGGTGCCAAGCATGTGGAGGTTTGTCGGAAGCTCAAATTGTTTGTGAATTGGACTGCCAAAATCGTATGGCAAATCCACCTTGCGCTTTTCTAAGGCAGCATGTTCGAAAAGATAAATTGCCTCTCCTAAAACTTTAGCCAAGTCTCCCCTATTTATTTCATCAATATGTAAAAGATAATTTTTTTTGTTATTTTTTAACGCTTCTTGAACTGCTTCCATTAAAAATCCTTTCTTGGGTTCGAAGCGAAATCCAAATCCATCATCTGTTTTTACAGGCGCGAGCCCTCCTATGAACTGCTCATATGTTACATTTGGGTGAAACTGGATCGTGCGACCATTATTCTGATAATTATTTTTGAGCAGTTGTTGAGCCATCATTGTTTTTCCTGTACCTGGAGGTCCTTCTAGAATGATATAACGGCGTTTTTGTAGCAAATCAAAGATTTCCTGGGGAGAAACTGAAGGCATTAGGTAGCTAAAGTAGGAAGATTTGATCTGTTCGAAATCCTGTTGTGATGCTTTAAGAGGTTGTATCTTGCGCTCTTCGAACATAAGATCCAAGAATGCTTTTAAAGCTATTCCGGTCGCCTCTTTTTTTTTGTTTGGAATATAGATCCCATAGAGTACTTTTCCATACCTATTAAATATGGATTGATAGGCAGGAAACATGTTTCGTATATTATCAGGAATGTCTTCATCGATTCTGACTGGGTCTTGCTTTGCCCATGCAATGAGCTTACCCTCTCCATATTCCTTATTAAGCCAAGCACAAATTGCTTGTACTTTCCGTCCATGGCCGGGACGACCGAGGATATGCTCATCTGGACTAAGCCCTTGGGTTCCAATTCCCATCGCTACAAGACAAGGAGCATTTTCAACAGGGAAGATCACAAAAGACATCCCTCCATAAGCTCCTGATTCAGGATTAGAAGGGTGGATGAGGGCAGTAAAGGGAACACCTGAATCGACACGAATGCCTGGGGATCTTATTGCTACTGTATTTTCGGCTTTCTTCGGATATCGGCTTCCGCTCTTTAATAAATCAGAAAATATACCCTGCCCTTCATTGGCCCAATTATCATGCCATGTCTTGTAGACAAGGTGGTTTAATTTCTCCACGTTTTTCCTCCTAAATGAGGGTTTTTATATAAAGGGGATTTTCTTTTTCAATTAAATTATTGTTTAAATGAACCATCCCTTTCAGATTTGCTGATTATGAACTTTATCATATGGGAATTTTGGTGTCAAAGAAATAGAATAACTCACACAAAGTAATCGCTAATGTGTTGATAGATCTTTTCTGCACATTTTTTATATACTTCTACATCTTGTAAATATGGGTCATCAATTTCCCATAAAATCAGCTTTTCTGCTGAAATTTCATACTCCATTTTTATAGCATCATAAACGAATAAGTCCAAAGCAATCACAAAATCGAATCTTTCAATTGAAAGATTATTTATTTTCCTCGGCTGATGGTTAGAAATGTTGATTTCAAATAGCGTTTGCATGACTTTAATTGATTCTTCTGCAGCACAATTAAAAGATGGAGAAATTCCAGCACTTTCGACATGAAACTTTGATCCAAGTACTTTTTTTGCTATTCCTTCCGCCATAGGGCTTCGACAAGTGTTCCCATAACATACGAAGATAAGATTCTTGATGTTATTAATACTGATTTTTTTATTCACGATAATATCTTTTAATATTTTAGTCTTCTGCTTTAAAAAAGCAATTTATACTTGATCACTGGACCTCCTCCCGTAATAATGGTCCACGCATAATGTTAGTTTTTTGGTAAGATCTCGTAAAGGAGGTTTTGTCCATGAAGAAGTCGAAGTTTAGCAAGGAGCAGATCGCCTTCGCCTTACGCATGGCGGAGACGGGCACACGGGTGGCTGAGGTCTGCCGGAAACTAGGGATCGCAGAGCAGACGTTTTACCGCTGGAAGTGCAAGTACGGAGGGCTCGGAGTTTCCGAGCTTCGTCGTTTGAAGCAACTGGAGGAGGAGAACAGGCGCCTGAAGCGCATGGTGGCTGATTTAAGCCTCGATAAGCAGATGCTTCAGGATGTAGTCTATCAAAAAAACTCTAAAGCCAGCCCTGAAGCGAAGGCAAGTGGATCATATGGAGGGAAGCGTATTGGGTGAGCGAGCGGCGTGCATGCGAGGTCATCAGGATCTGCCGTAACTTCTCCTTACTGATTCGAATACCGTCCCTCTCCAAAAGCTTCTCCGATGCCAGCGTCGGCCCACAACCCGTGTACCTCTCTTCAACGACCCCAATTATCCGCTCCTCAAGCTCCTTCAAAATCCGATGCAGTGAGGCCCGGCCCCGACTCCTATGCACTATCCCTCTCGCTCCCTCCTCCCTCACTCTCCTCACTAACCTCCGGATGTGCCGATCAGTTATCCCTAATATCTCAGCCGCTTTAATCTGAGTTAGATCCCTCTGTATAACACCTTGAACAATCCTAAACCGATCTATCTCTCTCAAACTCATTGCGATAATGTCCTTTGCCATCAGGTCCTCCTTCACTTTTCATGAAAGAGAACCTTACTTCAAAAACCGGACATTTTCACTTTGCTAAAAGCGGACATTATCACGTTGCTGGGACAAAAATCCAGCACTATATGATTCTCAGGAGAGTCAATTCTGGCGATATTAGAAGAGATTGCCTAAAAAGAGAGAGGATGGATGCCACTCAATCAAATATATCCCAGTAAGAAGTGTCTATAAAAATGAAGGACTGATAATTTCAGATATCATCTCAATATTTCATTTAATATCCTAATAACAGCTAATTATTTCATAATATTGTGAATAATTTCATAGATAACTTGACATCCATGAAATCTATCTACAGAATATGAGTGATTTCACATTTTATCTGAAGGAAGAGGATCCGTGGAATATTTACCCAAAGAAATTGTAAAAATTATAGAGTGGGGACTGAAGGGCGATCCTGAGCGTGTTAACATTTACCTCAATAAACTTATTGAAAAGCTGATGCAAGAGGGAGACGTTGATGCGATGAAACGACTCAGAGCCCTACAAGAAAAGGCTGCCTCCCCAGTCACTACTAGCGCTATTGGCTATAATCGCCAACTTCCTGTAGATGGAGAGTCTAGACTTGAATTAGCAGATGAAGAAATTCTTGATCCAAAAAACTACAAAGTCATTCTTGACACTAACACTCATTCCCTTATCGAAGAGTTTATCGCTTTTGTAAAAAACGTAGATGAACTTGAAGCACATGGAATATACCTATCACCTTCATTAATAACATATGGGCCTCCTGGAACAGGAAAAACTCAACTAGCCCGATACATAGCTGGGCGACTTGGCATGCCATTGGTTATAGCACGCACTGACGCTTTAATATCATCTTTCCTTGGAAGCACATCAAAAAATCTTCGCAATTTGTTTGATCATGTTTCTCAAAGAAGCTGCATTCTCTTTCTTGATGAAATTGATGCGCTCGCCAAACTGCGAGATGATCATCAAGAACTTGGAGAATTGAAAAGGGTTGTAGTAAGCCTGCTTCAGAACCTAGATGCCATGAGCCACCATACAGTTTTGCTTGCAGCAACTAATCATGAACATTTACTAGATCCAGCAATTTGGCGACGATTTTCTTTTAAAATCCCTCTCAAAGTTCCAGAGGAAAAAGAAAGAAAAGAGCTTCTCAAGCTCTATTTCGGTTCATTCCAAAAAGGATTAAATTTTGATTTGTTCACGTCCCTTACTAATACGATGACTGGTTCAGATATTCGAACACTTGCACTTGATGCAATTCGTGACACTGTGATTAATAAGTTAGATACTGTTAATTCTGATCGCTTAGTTTGGAGCTGTATCAGAATATGTTTAAATAACAATATCATTACTGAAAATCCAAGCTCCCAAGATCTCAAGGCCATTAAAAAACTAAATTCAACTTACTTTACTGGTCTAAAATTGGCAGAGATGTTTGGAGTATCTCCAGCAACTATCTCACGTAAGCTAGGAAAAAGAGAAGCAAATGAATGATTCAAAAGAATATCTTCCCATCAAAGTCATTCTCCCCACATCACATGACTTCAAGCGACCAAATATTGGAGGATCCACAAAGGATTTTACGAGATTTTATGATGAATCTCGCAAGACTCTTCTGGCTGATCTAAAACATGTTAAAATGTATTTTGAAAAAATATTCACTTCATCAAACTTACCTTCGGTTGCTCGAGTCACTTTAAGAGAAGAGGCATTCGCAAAAAGTCACAAACCAGAATCAATATTCAAGGATAAGACTTGCCCAGTATTTGGCACAGAAAATTTTGGTGAATTACTTATTACTATTATGCCAAATTCACTGCAAAATCTTATCCAAACCATTAGTACAAATGATGCTTTTTCAGTAAAAAATGACGTGTCAAAGGTTCTCTCAATTAAACCTTATACAAAAGAAGATGCACTTGGAAAGTGGACTACAAATAACCTACAAAGATACCTTATTGAGAATAACCTTTCTTCGTTTAAGCTGCGAGTATTTAACCACTGTGATAAAAACCTTGATGAGAAGCTCCATACTGCATTTCTAGCGTTATTTCAAAAAGAAAAGCTGCAAAAACCTAAAATGTTATTTTATTCCGATAAACTGAATATTTTTTGCATTAATGTATCAAAATCAGAAAACATGATCGATCAATTAAGCTCTTTTGTGGGCACTCAAAGCATTGATGTATTTGAACAGTTTACTATCCAAACCCAAACAATCCCAATAAGGACAATATCCGAAGATGATATTCCTCCTCCCTCACCTAATATTGAATATCCAGTAGTCGGCATCATCGATACAGGAACAGATCCTAGCAATTCACATCTTCAAGCCTGGATCGAAAGGAGAGATGATAGCTTAGTGCCAATAAACAATCAGGACAATGAACATGGAAGTCTAGTTGCCGGATTGCTAATAAATGGAAGATCATTGAATCACAATCACAATGAATTCCCTACAGGACATGCAAAAATTGTAGATGTTGTTGTTATGTCTAAATCTGGTATTATTTTTGAAAATCAACTTATCAATTCTATAAAGCATGCTTTCAAATCCCATCCTGATGTAAAAATATGGAATTTATCACTAAGTGTAAAAAAACAGTGTAGAAATGACTGTTTCTCGGATTTTGCAATTGCCTTGGATAGCCTTCAGGATCAATACAATGTTCTCGTAATTAACTGTACTGGTAATTATGATCAAACTCCACTTCATGATTGGCGTCGTCCAGATTTAAACAATGAAGATCGCTTATTTCGGCCTGGAGATTCTTTGCGTTCCATCACAGTCGGTTCAATAGCACATTTGTCTTGTAGTGATGCTTGTGCTCGAAAAGGAGATCCCTCACCGTTTACGAGAAAAGGTCCCGGAGCTGCTTTCGTTCCAAAACCCGAAGTGTCACATTTTGGAGGTAATGCTAAACGTAATTTAAATTTTGCTCAAATCGGAGTTCTTTCAACAAATGGTTCTGCGCAAATCGCAGAGACAATTGGCACAAGTTTTGCCTCACCCTTAGTAGCGTTAACGGCAGCTCAGCTACAAAAAGCACTTGAAGAAATCCCATCTCGTCACTTAACAAAAGCATTCATTATACATTCAGCTATTCTTAACTCTCCTGATATTTCAGCAGAAGATCTTCCCTTTAAAGGATTTGGTAAACCTCCCAGCGTAGAGGAAATTTTGCATTGTCATCCTTGGGAAGCGACCTTGATATTTGATTTGAATCTTCCCTTTTCTTACAGACATTTCCAAAAAGTTGATTTTCCTATTCCACCTTGCCTCCATCGTAACGGAAAAATATTTGGAGAAATTATATTAACTCTAGTTTATGATCCTCCTGTAGATCCAAATGATGGCGCTGCCTACAGCCAGATCAATGTCAATGTTTCTTTGGGGATTGTTGGAATTTCTAACAGCAAATATTGCCGTAAGGTTATTCCCTATCCAAAGAACTACAGAGAGTTGTATGAAAAATATCAGATAGAGCATGGATTTAAGTGGTCTCCAGTAAAAGCATATCGATCAAAATTCAAACGTTTAAATTTAGGAAAAACTTGGCGTATTAATCTTGAAATGTTTGCTCGCAAGCCATCATCTGCACAAGATCAACCTGTTGCATTAATTGCTACAATTAGAGATCCTGAACGGGAGCAACCTGTTTATAATGAAGTAGTACAGATGATGAATCGTGTAGGCTGGATAACACAAAACCTGCAAGTGAAAGAGGCTATTCGGATTCGATCTGTTAGATAAAATTTAGCAGTTTTTTCCTTTAGTAATTCAAGAATAAAGTATCAGTTTATAAAAATTCAAATAAAATAGAAAAATGCTATATGAACAAATATGGATCAGACAATATCAGTTTTCAGAAATAATCTCCCCTATCTTCGGCTACCATTAGGAGTTCCTGCTGGACAATTTTGGGAGAGGGAGAGCGTTCGGTTTTATCCCTATCTCATATAATATCAATAAGTTATGGCTAGATAAAATTCTAATCAAAAAAAGGGAAATGACCCCCCTTTTTTAGCCCGAAATGGGATAAAATCTCAAATTCCCAAATCTTAAATCACTTAATCCATACAACTTACACTAGTTTACATAATGTATATTATGATACTCTGCTAAAAAAAATCGAATTTTTTTAAATAAAAAATGGGTCTTGACATTGATTTCACTTTTATATATATTTTCACCGTACGGTGAAAACAGCCTAAATAGTGAAAATGGAAAAAAAAGAATATATCACTAAATTAGAAAATAAAATAAAGGAAGTTCTCTGTGAAATACCATCAATTTCAATAGAAAAAACTAAAAAAGATGTCAGAATATCTCCTCTTTTTCAAGCCGATTTAATTATAGAAATATTTTTAAACAATAAGAAAAAAAATATAGTTGTTGAAATAAAAACTGTTGGAGAACCCCGATATATAAGATCTGCTGTCCAGCAATTATCTTCTTATCTGAGGAAGACTATCGATGTATACGGAATTATTGCGGCGCCTTATATAAGTGAAAAAACCGGTGAGGTCTGTAAAGAAGCAAACATTGGCTATATAGACCTGTCAGGTAATTGTTTTCTTTCTTTTGACTCAATCTATATAGAGAAAAAAAATTTCATAAGTATTGTCTCTGGAAAAAGAGAACTTAAATCATTATTTTCAAAAAAAACAACACGGTTATTGAGAGTACTACTAGCACGTCCAGAAGAAATCTGGACTCAAATTAGTCTGTCGAATGAATCAAATGTGAGTATTGGCCTAACAAATAGAGTTATAAAAAGGCTTTATGATTTAGAATATATAGATTTGGATCAAAATAAAAAAATTTCGTTAAAAAATCCTTCAAAATTATTGGATCTTTGGAGAGAAAATTACTCCTATTTAAACAATGAAGTCCAGGGCTTTTATTCCCCTCTGAGCCGAAAAGAATTTGAGGAGCGTCTAATTGAATATATGTCTAAAAAAAACACAGAAGGATATGCTTTTACACTTTTCACCGCAGGCGAATTGATTTCTCCTTTTGTTAGGACGAACCAAACCTTCTTTTATTTTTCAGACAACATAGAAAAATTGATAAAAGAAACTGGATTAAAACCGGTTACTTCTGGAGCCAACGTAATTATCCTAAAGCCCTATGATGAAGGCGTGTTTTATGGGATACAAAAAGTCCAAAAAAGAAATGTGGTTTCTAACATCCAGCTTTATCTCGACCTTTATAACTACAAAGGTAGAGGAAGAGAACAAGCAGAATACCTGAGAGAAAAGGCTATAAAATTATAGGTATTTAATGAAATTAAAGAGTCAATATTCTTCAGCTAAAACGAATGCTTGTTTTTCAATTATTGTAGAATTAATGACTTATTTAAAAAAATACAGCCATAATATAGTGTTGGTAGGAGGATGGGTTCCCTATTTTTTATATGGAGAGATAAAGGCAGAAGAAGAAGAGCATGTGGGCTCTCTGGATGTTGATCTGGCTTTGAATTTTCTTTTAATACCTGAGCAAGATTATCAAACAATAACAGATATTTTAGAAGAAAGAGGTTATAAAAACAGAAAAGACAGAAGAGGGAACATCATCCACGCCAGTTATGAAAGAACTTTTATTGACAGAAACAATAATGAACATACTATTCAGGTTGACTTTTTGGCTTCAGAATATGGTGGGTCAAGTAGAAATAAGAGGCATCAAAGAATCCATGATATGTTAGCCAGAAAAGGCAGAGGCATTGATTTAGTATTTGAGAGCTGTGTCGAAAGAGAATTAGAAGCAAATATGCCAAATGGGGCCAGAACTAAAATCAAACTAAAGGTAGCGAATCTTTATTCAATCATCGCTACAAAAGGTTTCGCTTTTAATGAAAGAGGAAGCGAAAAGGATGCGTATGATATTTATTGGCTCTTCAAGAATCATCCAAAGGGTGAGGCAGGTGTGATTAAAGAGTTATCAAGACAGACAAATAAAAAATTGTTTATTCAAGCGTTGAACTTAATTAAAGAAAGTTTTAAAAACCTTGATTCATTGGGGCCGGTTGCAGTGGCTAATTTTTTCGAACCAAGTGAGGCTGAAGAAAGAGAAATTATCCAACGTGATTCATATGAAACTATCAACAGAATAATGAAATACTTAAAAATATAGCCACTCTTTTCACATAGGCTTCTAAGTCAATTTTAGTAGACTGAGACTATTGATATTTTAAATTAGTCAATTAATAGTGACTTAGAAATAAAATTTCATTTTAAGTCAAGAATGGTTGACTCATGAGTAAGCATATAGCAGGTAAATTCATAACACAATTAAGTGGATATGAGACTTTCATCCCAAATACTCTACCTCCGTATCCGCCCTTTAAATATGATGATCAGCTTCAATTCCTATTATCAGAAGCTGACCGTGCCCTGGCGCGGCTGGATGGAGTTTCATCCGTATTGCCAAATCCAGATCCTTTCATTGCTATGTATACAAAGAAAGAAGCTCTCTTAAGTTCGCAAATTGAAGGAACTCAAGCTTCTTTAGAAGGCGTACTCGCTTTTGAAGCTGGATTGAAACCGAAAGAGGATATCCATGAAATAAAAAAAGTCATTAATTATGTAAAAGCGTTGAATTATGGGATTGATCGATTAAGAAAAAATGATTTTCCCATGTCCTTAAGTCTAGTAAAAGAAATTCATAATATATTGTTAAAAGGCACCAGAGGTACATCAAGAAACCTTGGTGTATTCAGGCGATCTCAAAATTGGATAGGTCCTCCTGGAGTGACCATCAATGATGCTATATTTATTCCTCCTCCTCCCAATCAAGTAAGAGAGCTGATGTTAAATTTGATAATATTTATGCACAGGACGGACAATATTCCACCTCTAGTAAAAATTGGCCTGATACATGCGCAGTTGGAAACAATTCATCCTTTCTTGGATGGAAATGGCAGAATAGGGAGATTATTGATTACTTTCTATCTTTACTGGAAAGGCATTCTCACTCGGCCGCTCCTTTATTTGAGCTATTATTTAAAAAAATACAGAGACAAGTACTATGATTATTTGATGAAAATAAGATTAGAAGGTGATTGGGAGAATTGGTTAAAGTTTTTTTTACAGGGAATAGCAGAGATTTCGATAGAAGCTGCATCATCAGCAAACGAGATTATTGGTTTGAAAGATACGCTATCCAACGAACTCCTTAGGAAAAAAATCGGAGGGGCCCCGGCAGTAAAGTTGTTAGATATGTTGTTTGAAAAACCTTTAATCAGTGTTTCAGACATAGTAATGCAGCTTAAAATTAGCCGTCAAACAGCGACTCAACTAGTTAATAAATTTAATGAAATAAATATTCTTAATGAGGTTTCGGGGAAAAAAAGATATCGTAAGTATTTATTCGCAGACTATATAAAGATAATCGCAAGAGGAACAGAAATCTAAGGATTACATCAATCCGCATAATTTATATCATGAGACACAAACTTCCCAAAGCAATTTCTTATATAAGTTATTATATTTATGGTATAATCTTGAGAGGCCAAAAGAGCGATGAATCTGAAAATTGATCATGAAAGATTGAAAAAGCTCTGCCAAAAGAATGGCATTCTGTTAATTATCTTACACGGTTCTTATGCTAAAGGGAATGTAACTGGAAAAAGTGATATCGACATTGGCATTCTGAGCCGAAAGAAGTTTGATTCAAGTAAACAACTCAATATCTTGAATGAACTCGGCGAAGTCTTTGGCGACAGATTTGATCCGGTCTTTCTGAACGGCGCCGAGCCCCTTATTAGTTACCGAGTCGCAATCCATGGGAAACCACTATTCGAAGATGAAGAAGGAATCTTTCAGCGATTCAGAATCCAAGCGATCGCCCGATACATGGATTCAAAAAAGTTTCGAATCATGGAAAAATCATATTTGAAGCGAGCGGTAGGAAAGGCATAGGGCATGATTGATTCAGATTTAGTACGGAGAAAGCTATCCCGGTTAAATATGTATCTTGATAAGCTCAAGCCCATTGCTGGCCATACATTTAACGAATATTTATCTGATTTTTATATGAAAACCTCTGCAGAAAGGCTGATTCAATTAATCGTAGAGTGCGCTTCCAACATCAACAGCCATGTGGTTATCGAGTCAGAACAGCGGCCTCCGGAAGATTACACGTCATCCTTCATTAAAGCAGCAGATGCAGGGCTTATTACTCATGAGCTGGCCAATAAACTAAAAGGTTCTGGAGGGATGCGAAATATCATCGTCCATGAATACATGGATATCGATGATAAAAAAATTTATGAGATTCTGCCCATAGCCATTTCCGATTATAAGGAATATATCCGCCAAGTGGATGACTTCTTGGACAGGATGGAAAAAGAATTCTGAGGCGATCAATACCACCCTTTTATATCAAAGCTATAGGGCAGATTACTTTTTCATCGTAGTAATAACAATCTTTGCCTCAGCTTGATGGCTTTCCTTTTCCTTTACTCTCTGGAATCCGCGAACTTTTTTAGCAATGATTTCCGGTTGTGCTTCTTTTATAAATAAATAGCCGCCTTCTTCCACTGTTTCCACCCTTTTAAAAGGTATTGTGCTAGCAAGGCAGATCAGCATCTCAGCACCAAATGGGGGGACACACACAAACATCCCTGGAACTTCAACGACACGGTTGACCTTTGAGTTGTCGATGTAATAATCGTCATAAAGGAGCGTGTGCTGTCCATCAGCAAGAATATAGAGCAAGCGAATGTGAGCTTCCCGGTTGACACGAACGAATATGTTCATGGTCTCGCCTTCTGTAAGAAGCAAGTTCTCATTACCTTTCCTGGTCCACACTTCAACCTGAAGCTGTCCGCTTACAAACTCACCTTCGGCAAATGCCTGCTGCTCTATAAGAGCGTTTTTAAAATTTTGAGGTTTAAAATCAAAGTTAGCGGATTTCAGCAGTTCTTTGTCAAAAACAACCTCGGCGCCTGCCAGAGATTTACCGGTATTTATATTACGCAAGTTTGCCAAAAGTTTTATTTTCTCTCCCTGTTCCCAGTACGTGCCAGAAAGCACCCATTCTGCACCAGACGCATTCGCCAGATCTCGCGTAATCTGCATAGATCTGGGTTTGAAATCTCTGGTTTGATTCACTGCATTCCATTTATCCATCTGTCCAAATTCGGTTTCGAGTGCTGCTCGAAAATACCTGGCAAAAGTACTGCTCATTCTTGTATCCTGATAAGTTAAAGGAATAACCAGGACTTTGCTGTCAGGTTTTTTCACGTGTTTCGAGATCTGAAATACGACAGCACGTACCACATCATCGACAGATTTCATCGACTGCCTTAGGAGCTGGCCAATCTTGTTAGACACCTCTGTCTGGCTCATAAATGAAGGCTTCTGATCTCCAGAAGTAACATCAATTCCTGCCAGCTCATCAAAAGCGGCGTCGATGGAACTTAACTTTCTTGCCACCAGCAGAACCGTTTCTACCTTTTTTAATTCTTCATGAAGCGGGTAAAGACTCAGGTATTTTGCTACAGCTTCTTCCGTATTTGAGCTGAGCTCATCCTTTTGTGCGGCGGCAATAATCCTCTTTATCTCATCACGAAGTTCTAAGCTCTTCTCTTTGTATCCGTTTATGAGTTTTACCCGGCTAATGTAAGCCAGAACGTATGTGGTCGGATTTTTGCGGTTATCATCTACATATACCTCTGTTTGAAGTCCAATAAGCTGAATTGCCGTGGTACTCTGGGTAATCGAACTCGTATATTGAGAAAACTTTTTGTTCTTTTCTTCCGTGACTGTAGAGAACAGGCTTTCGATCTTCACGACAATCTTGCGAGAAATATCAGCGCGTGCATTATCCTGGGCAATTCGAAAGGCTTCCGGTCCTTTACCTATAGCCGAACCAAAGCCGATTAAATACCTGCTTTCAGGATGCCTACTTGATTTACCAAAATTCTTTACCCAGTCAGGTGCAGACTTCGCCTGCACTGCTGTGATAGTTAAAAATAAAGATATAATCAGTAAAAATGACAACCAAGTTTTTTCTTTCATGATTTAGCCTCTCAATCCCGTAAAAATGCAAAATCTTGAAAAATAGCCATTAAAAACGATAACCGGCTTATCAATGTCCGCAAATCTTAGCTTCCTTCAAGCTATATTAGTTAATTTTATCGGATTTCTTAAAAGCTTTCTGGATTATTTTCTCTGTTGTCTTTAATCGTCATTCGCACAAGCACATAGGGAATTCTATTTTCTGGGTCGCACCAGCGCTCGACAACTTGAATTCGTCTTAAAACAACATCGGTTTTGACTGCACTGGCTGTGCTTAAACGTTGATCAAGCCTTTTACCAAGACTTCGCAACTGAGCAACAAATGACAACGCCAGGCCAACTCGAGCATTATATTCAGCTAACTGCCAGGTTTCTTCTTCATGAAATTGTGGACTAGACTGCCCCACAGCATATACAAAACCAGGTTTTTTGGGGGGTTTTGATACCCATTCAGGGACTTTTTGATCAAATCCTTTTGCAGAAGACAGTGTTGAAGCTTCACCAGTACACAACAATACAAGTGTTATGTCACCCACCGTTTCAGTAGCGATTACTTTGTGATTTTTCTTTACAAGATCTAACACGCCTCCTTCAACCTCCTCTTTAAAAAACTCTCCTGCAAATTCTGGGCCTAATTTTGTATCCTTAAAGCCCCGTTCGCCTTTGATTCTAGCAGACACGCATTTAGCTAAGTTATTAATTCCATTCATAGTTGCTTCTTCAATAGAAGATTCACTATAAAAATATGTCTGTGCGTAACCAACTGCAAAGAGAGTATTGTTGCTATGTGGCATCTGCCAGAACCATCTGGGGTAGGTGGAATACTTGCGTATCTGCTCTTCTTTATAATGCTTGCTTAGGGGCTTTACAGTCGCTTTATGGCAAGATAGAGTGGGCAGCAAAAAATAAAATAAAATAAAAAACAGCGAACCGAATCGCTTCCTTTTTGAAGATTCATAACGCATTGAAAAAAGATTTACCTATATGAAAGCAATAGAAGTCATTACATCGTCATTGCAGGTCCTCAGGGAGCGAGGAAATCAGAGTCGACTAATCTAAGAGATTGCCGCGTCGCTTCGCTCCTCGCAATGACAGTCCAAAATAGAGATTGCCGGGCTTATTTCATACAGTCGCAATGACAGAGAAAGTAGTATTCTACAATCTCTAATCTACACTCGTCCTGAACGATCTTTTAGTGCGCGTTTCGTTATTTCTTGATCTTCTCGTACTTCTCTACTTCTTCTTCTAACTCCTTAAATGCCTCTGAAGCGCGATAACGAGTGTACATCCGTTCGTTTTCTTTAATCTTGGCAAGCATCTCTGCATTAGCTGCGCCGATCGGTAATTCCATTAGCACATAAACTCGGTAAAGAGTGCCTTCTCTTAAGATTTTCTGGGTTCTTGCCTTGCATCCGACTAGGGTTTCCGAAACAATAGACTTAGATGCATCTGTTTCCATAGACAAGAATTCAGCATCTTCACCGACACCTGTTTCTTCTCGGAACCTTTTGAACATCGCTTGAATCTTAACTCTCATGTCCCTGGCAATCCCTACACGTGCTTCCTCTTTTGCAGTGTTCACAGCATGCTGAAGATCTTGTGATAGTGCTGTTGCCGGGACAAAGAGATAATTTGCGTCTACGGGTGGGGTGCTATACCAACTGGGAACAATAACCTCAGTAGTTTTAGGTGCCGTGGGGGCTGACGCGCAACTGGTTAAAAGAATCAATGAAGCTAATAAAAAAGTCAAAAGCGTACCTGTTTGTTTCATGTACAATCCTCCTTTTTATTTAGTTAATTTCTTTGGAATTTCATAGATAGTAACGGAAACTCCTCGGTAAACTTCTGGCAAATTCCCGATTTC
>LAZR01001231.1_pt1 | contig 16642 bp, 33 predicted proteins | sample 329461 | NCBI WGS metagenome assembly LAZR01 (sample SAMN03002196, study PRJNA259156) | marine sediment metagenome | biome: sea floor; feature: Hydrothermal impacted sediments; material: marine sediment; isolation source: Loki non-amplified sample from Loki's castle hydrothermal vent sediment ...
CATAGACTCAATGTGGTTCAGCAATTCACTGGGGCATTTCGGTATTGTTGTCAGTGAAAACGAAACAGGAGAGCGTAAACTCTTTGCTGGCATTGTTAGTGGTCATGACCAGAAAGTTGATGAGCAAACAATTCTCGATTGGGGCAATAGAGTCAATATCAGTTTACTAGAAGGTTTAATAGCTAAGTCGAAATCAAAATAATAACACTTAGAGGAGAAGGAGAAAGGAGCCCAGCATGCCGATCGCTAATTACACAACTGAAGTACCCGCTATAAAAAGCGTGGGTGAGATCCAGGGCATCCTTGTCGGCCATGGCGCCAAGGCCATAATGCTCGACTATGATGACGATGTGCCAACGGGTCTGGCCTTTATAATCAAGACAGACCACGGAGAGTTGCAATTCCGACTACCTGCAAATGTGAAGCAGGTGGAAAAGATATTGCTCAATATGAGAGCACGCCCCCTTGAAACCTGGCATAGTGATTATAAGAGGGTGATGGAGCGTGTCCGGAAACAGTCCGCCCGGGTGGCCTGGAGAATAATAAAGGATTGGGTGAGAGCTCAAATGGCAATTCTGGAGACAGAGATGGTGAAAATAGAGCAAATCTTCTTGCCATACATGGTCACCAAAGGCAATCAAACTCTCTTTGAAGCCATGGAGGACAAAGGGTTTTATCTCACGGAGGGTAAATAAGTATTCGACGAGGAGTACCTCGAGGAGGTGAAATGGAAAAACCGGTAGAAATTGAAATCCTGGGGCATAAAGCCAAGATCATGAGCGTCCGGGGCCATCTCGCCGACGGCATCTGGTATAAAGAAGACTCATTCGCGGTCCAGATCGACTGTGATGAACCAATCGGCAGCACCATTGGCTTCTTTGTCGAACTGCCCATTCAAAACTACGGTGGGCAGGAGTTCATCCAGGCCGTCAAGAAAGCGGCAGAAAAGAAGATCCCCGAGATGATAGCCGAGCGTGATAACGCCCATGAGGAGCGAGAGGTGAAAAAGAGAAGACAGGCAGACCTGGACTCAATCGCCTCGCAGATAGAAACCATTATACAAGAGGGGAGGCTAATGTGACATCTCTGCCTAAATAACCTGAAACTATTTCTCAAGAAATGGAGTGAAGAATGTCAAAAAAGATGAAGCATAGAGACACTACGCCGCCTCTATGCCATATTTCCAACCGCTCTATGCCAACGGAACTACCAAAAGAAATCAGGCTCCACGGCAGGATTGCCACACTGCGCCGGGCTCACAAGTCCCACAGGTGCGACGAATGCAACCTGCTTATCGAGTCTGGTCAATACTATTATGAGTTAGTCTGGGGGGGTGCGGGTCTGGGGAGCCTGAAGTTTCCTGATCACGTCCACGTCGACTGCGTACATACATACATACATAAATACAGAAATACAGGAGGTTAATAAAATGGTATCGGAGAGAAGTCTAGCAACCACCGGTGGTGATCAGGAACCACAGCCGCTTGTGGTAACACCTGGATATGTCGAGAGCACGCAGCGGTCATTAGTGCTACTGCACCAGCTTGTCACAGAGGTATTAGTAAAAAACCGTGACTATGGCTCTGTTCCTGGTGTTCCTGGTGAATTTCTTTGGGACCCGGGGGCGTCTCAGATTATTGGCGCCTTTAACTGCCACATAGGGAACCGGCGGATTCTCAGCCACATTGATGATGGCAAGAAGATTGCCATAGTGATTGAGGTCCCGATAGTCCACAATACCACCCAAACCGAGGTCGGCAGCGGTATCGGCGCGTCTTCTACTCTTGAAACAAAGCACAAATACCGCTGGGTGGAACACCCCGCCGAATGGGGTTATCCGGAAGATTCTCTCAAAACTCTCAAGACCAGGAGGAAATATGATAACCTTGAATACCGCATTCTCAACCCTGAGTATGATGAGTTGTTAAATACTCTCGTCAAGATGGCCTCAAAGAGGGCTGAAGTTGACGCTGCCGAGGCGCTCCCTGGCGTCGCCGGCGCCTTGAGAGACCTCTTTGAGCGTCGCACGCCTTCCAGTGCCAAAAAGGGAAAGGCTGAAGTTGACGATAACAGCCCTCGTTGGACCGCTTTCTGGAGCCAGGCTAAAGCACTGCTGGAGAATATCGCTGAAGAAAGGGGTGTCGAGTTAAGCGCCCTGGTACACGAGATGCTCGGCGTGCAATCGATAAAGAACTGGCTCTCGAGCGGGAAGAGTCTCGATGATGCTATCAGACTTCTGGCTGATAAGGTAGGAAATAAACCAAAAAGCCAGATAAAACCAAAAGAGGAGTGGGAAAAAGTTACCCAGGAGGAAGTCACCACCCTTGGAGAATTAGAGGGAATTTTCATCAAGCTGACTGGCGGCAAGCCACTCAGCGCAATGTATAAGGAGCTCGGCTTCAAGACGAGAGCTGATGTCAACATTCTTCCCTGGGAAGCCTTCCTGCAGCTGAAGGAGAGATTCGCACCGGCTGAAAGTAAATCATAAGGAGACCCGATGGCGAAAAAGGGAATACCTCAGCTTGAAAACGGGTTCGCTCGGGTCGCCAATGAAATACTGGAAGCGATTGCGCGAACCTCTTTGAGCGACTATGAGTCACGCTTCATCCACTTCCTGTGGCGCAAGACATACGGCTGGCAAAACGAACATGGTGAGAGCAAGAAGTTCGACTCAATCTCCCACAGCCAGTGGGCCGCTGGTACCTCTATCACCCGCCGCCACGTCACACGCGTTCTGGACCGCCTGACGAAGCGAAACATAATACTCAAGATAGTTCACTTCAACAACGGCAGGAAGCTAATCCTGTGGGGATTTCAGAAGAGATACAGCGAATGGCTAACCCCACTCTTTGAACTGCCGGAAGAACTGCCCCCCACAGAGGTGATAGCTAGGCATGAACTGTCACCTAAACAGGCGATAGCCACACTCGCACCGTCACCTCTGGTGGACCAACTGCCCCCCACAGAGGTGACGATATCGTCACCAATTCTGGTGCATACAAAAGATAATAAAGATACTAATACAAAAGATATAAGACAACTAACAGTTTTAGAGGAAAAAATACTCTCTATTTTTAAGAAGCTCCCGGGGTGGTCATTTAGGGAAGAGGAAGACCTCGGGTGGTTAAGGGAATTCCTGCAGGATTGCCCTGGGACGACTGTTATTGATATTAAGGAGTGCCGAGATTGGTATTCGGACGAACCGCCACCAAGAAATAAAGGACCCTGGAAGACCAGGATTCGGCACTGGATGGAGAGGAAGTTGAAGAAGGCATCCAAGCGAGGGGGAAGGGATCGGGGGCGAGCCGGGAAAGTTCCCACCACCGCTGAGCTCAAAGAACAAGCGAGAAAGAAAGGAGTGGCCTAATGGGTGTAAAGATGATTTACCCGGGTATTTATGAGTTCAAGCCTGAACTTGAGGGAGATGATTCAGAGAAGCTGCAGAGGATGGTGAGGTTCACTAACCTGCCGGCAGGGACGCGCTTTACGAAAAGACTGAGCACATTTGAGGAGATTAAAGGCAGAGAGGCAGGGCTGCAGGCGGCTATGGAATTCATCCGGGGGGAGATCGACCCACCTTTGCTGTTGCTCTATGGTGAACCGGGGCGGAGCAAGACACATCTGGCGCTGGCCATCGGTTGGTGCTTTGTGGCGCAACTAAAGCTGGTGAATTACTACCATGTTGGGGACCTGCTGGATTACCTGCGGGCGGGCTACAAGATTGAAAGCGCGCTTGCACCAGGCGAGTTTCATCCTGATAGTTATGACACTATTATGCACAGTATTAAAGGGTGGAACCTGCTCATCCTGGATGATCTGGGTATGGAGAAAATGAGTGATTGGACTGTAGATAAGCTGGATACAGTGGTGAATCACCGCTTTGAGGCAAAGCTCCCGACTGTCATAACCGCCAACACATTGGAGATCTCAGATAGGATACTGGACCGGTGCAAAGAAGGTAAGATCGCCCTCCTCGAGGGAGAGAGCTACCGGGAAATAATAGCCAAGAGGAAGAAGGGTACAAAGAGTGATCATGGTTAAAGAGTTTAAGTATTTCTGGCGAGAATACCCTCGGAAGAGGTGGGCGCTTTTCATTGTATTTGCTGTTGGGGCTTTTATCCATGCGCTCTATATCATCTATGAATATCTTTTCAGGAGTAGGAGGTAGTTATGAGTAGAATGTTTTTATATAAAGGTCAGCCAATGACCACCTGGAATGTCTTTACCGGCTGTCTCTTTGACTGCACTTATTGTAGCGTCAGGAGGCTGGTCACCACCAGGTTAAGGAATTTACCGCGGTACCGTGAGGGCATGAAGCCACAGATGATAAGCGAATTGCTTTCCCGGCGATTCGGGGAAGGTCAGTTCGTCTTTATTGGGTACATGGGGGATATAGCTTGGCAGCCGAAGGAGAATATCGAGCTGGTTCTGAAGGTAATTGCGAAATTCCCCCACACCAACTTTCTGTTTTGCTCAAAGGATCCGGCGGTCTATCAAAAGTGGGAGTTCGAATACCCGGAGCATCTTTATCTGGGGACGACGATTGAGACGAATCGGAACCATGGCTTGAGCAAAGCGCCGGCGCCAGCAGAGAGGTACAAGGCAATGAGGGACCTGCAGCATGATCACAAGTTCGTCTCCATAGAACCTATCATGGACTTCAATCTTGATACCATGGTTGAGTGGATGAAAGAAATTAGGCCCGACATAATAGAGGTGGGACCTGACAACTACAAACAAAAGCTAGAGGAGCCGCCGACATGGAAAGTCAAAAGGCTGTTGGAAAACTTGAGGGGTTTCTGCCATTCACTTGTCGAGAAGCCATCACTTGAGAGGCTGATAAAATGATTTCTCTTACATTTTATCTTGAGCCGGTGCCGAAGTCAGCACCCCGGACTACATTTGGCGATGGGAGTGTCCGAACATACAATCCCGACAAGACAACGACTGCCATGGCGTTCATAAAGAGTTCCGCTATATCCTGGGCAAACGAGAGGGGGGTAAAGTCATTCCCCATTTATGAAGCGAGGCTTCCGTTGCTAATGACCGCCACTTTTGTCAAATCACGCCCGAAGTCTTTGCCAAAGAGGGTGATGCTGCCAGCAGTTATGCCTGACCTCGATAATTACGCAAAATGTCTCTGTGATTCTTTGAAGGGCGTAATCTACGCCGACGACGGCCAAATCGTGGGAATGATGTTGGAGAAGGAGTTTGTGAAGCCAGGCGGGATTCCAAGGATAGAAGTAAGCTTTTGGGAAGCCCTCCCTAGCGATATGCCTGTAAAACAAGTAGGACGGATGTAAAAGGTTGTCAATGTCAGGTCTTTTATGGTAATATTAACTATGAGGAAAGCTACCGACGAGCAGTTGATTGAATCTTACACAAGGCTTGGTAATGTTTGGAAGGTTGCCGCTGAGCTTGGGATGTGTGGACAAAGTGTGTGGGAGAGGATAAAGCGATTAGGCTTCGAGAACAAACACAAGTGGACAGAGGTGCAACTAACCGAATTAAGAGAGGCATATTCGGTCAGCAATACTGCACCAATAAACCTTGCTGCACTTGCTTTGAGGTTGGGGAGAGCCAACGGTAATGTTTGTAGAAAGGCGAGGGAACTCGGCTTAACCAGTAGAACCAGGAAAAAAACGATTGAGTTTTGCCAAGCGGTAAGCATTAGAACCAAAGAGCAGATAAGTAAAAACGGTCACCCAAGAGGAGCGTATAAGACCGGCAAGAATATTAGGGTGTGCCCAATTTGCGGGATATTCTTTGAGGTATTCCCTTCTGAGCCACAACGATATTGTAGTATTAAATGCGGACATAATCATAGCCAATCTCAAGGTAGTCAAGGATACGCAAATACTGGTCGAAGAGGAGACTTGGGGGGGCAATACTTTCGGAGTTCATGGGAAGCTAATTATGCACGGTATCTAAATTACCGGGAATTGAAATGGGAATACGAGCCTGACATCTTTGAATTTAAGAAGATTAAGAAAGGGCAGCGGTTCTATACTCCAGACTTCAAGGTTTACTTCACGGATGGTCATATTGAATACCATGAAGTGAAAGGTTGGGACTACCCTAAAGGGAGAGACGCAAGAAAGCGTTTTGCAAAGTATTACCCACATCTAAAATTAGTGCTGATAGATAAAGTTTGGTTTAAGGCCATTAAAAAACAAGGTGTTGATGAACTTATCCATAATTGGGAAGGAGGCGAACAAATGCCAAGAAGTGAATTGAGTAAAAAGATGACCAAGGTGATTGAGACTGCCGATAAATTGGTGAGCGATATCCGGAAGAATACCCAGAATCTGACGGAGGCATTGAAGGAGTTGAGGGAGTTGAAGAAGGGCAGAGATGAAGAGGAAAAGAGCGAGTGAAATATTTGGACCTGTGGACCCTGCCCTTAAAGTGGTCAACGGGGGTAGATGCAAGCGCAGCAAGAGCTGGGATGCCTGGAATAAGTCAGGGGGCGCCATTTGCCCAAGGTGCGGGCAAGCGGCCGTCAGATTCCGGCCAGAGGATGGAGTCTGCCGGCAGTGCGGGGATGTCCTCAATGAAAAACAGATCCAGGATGAGACGAAACGCGTCAGGCAACTCAAGTTTATAAATCAGCATAACGCTCGTATTGCAAAGACGAAGGGAGCTACTTGGTAGCTCCCTTCGTGTTGTGTCAGGTAATTGACCATCGGTGCTGGTATTGTTAGCAGGCTTTGCTGGCCGCGGTGAAGCGATTTCTTACACCCGCTCTGCCCCCGCCTTTCTGACCGATGAGCTTGGTGCCGACACACCGGGCATGCGCGTTGGGCGGTGGCGCCCAGCGGCCGAACGGGGTGATCTTGCTCTTCATTGCGTGAGCGAGAAATCTTCCTTTACCCATGATATCGTCCTCCTTGTAAAGATTTATTGTCTAAAGTTTAGACTGCTTTTGGGGATAGGTCAAAGAAAACGGCTAAACGCTAGGGTTAATGAGGTTATTGTTGCAGTCCAGGAAGAGCAGAGCTGGTACGTTGTCGATCCCGTTCTTGGCGATAATCTCAAGCCCCTCAGAGCTATCGATGTTTACTTCCTGGATGACACCGCTGGCGATATCGGGCTTGCGAAGAGTCTTTTCTTCGCTGCAGGGGACGCAGTTCTTCTGGGTGAGCAGTACCAGCTTGGGCCGGCAGCTCCCGGAGGAATGTTTCACCATCTCTTTCAGGCAGGCGAGGGCCTTCTGGTTATCCTCAATAGAGTAGCATTCATCAAACTTTTCCTGTATTGCCACTTTCCTCTCCTTCATCGGGGAATTCAATGCTTTCCCCCAGGGGTGCCAACAGAGCATAAAGCCCGATTGTCTGGGCGCCGGTACCTTTGCGGATAATAACGCATTGGTCCTTATTGCAGATCTTCACGTCTCCATTTTCCCTGTGCATGTTGATTGACTCGCCATTCTTCAAATGTATGCGGACTAAGTGCTCTTTCATCTTCCAATGACAGCTTCCACAGCTGCATCAACTCCAGCCTGTTTTTTAATCATAGCATCCAAAGCCGGGGAGAAGGCGATGAGCTGGGCCCGGTCATCCAGGTGCAACTTGATTCGCAGTGTCCAGAGGTGGGACCTGACTGTCCTGGGGCTGATAGACATCTCGCCTGCGATTTCTTTCGTATTGTATCCGGCGGCGAGCAGGGGTACTATTTGCTTCTCAACTTCAGTGATAATTGATACATAGTCAATTGACTCCTGCCCGGTTAGTGCATTATAAGCTGCATCGTAGGCAATCTTGCTTTCCCCTTCTTCGGACAGGCTAATAACCAGAGTTAACCCCTTATCGAGGATGTCGGCTATATACCCGTACCGGTAACCACCATTTACAGCTCCAATCAAGACATAATCACTTAGCTTCACACAGCCACCTCCTGCTCCTTCCACTTGGCGGTGCACAGTGATCGTAGTTTCTGGGTTTCCTTGATATCACCGGTAACAATATTTTCCCTGAAGCATTTTTTAATAAAACTTTCCCGGGTGAGCGGTTTTTCTACTCTTTGCCCTGTGCAGCCAGCAATGATGGAACCCAATTGAGACACGTTGGTAGTATTGTCTATTAGCTTAATGACACAGCTGGCCAAGGCGGCGGAATCTATTGTGCATTTGCCCCGGGCTTTCCTCGCCTTGGGAAGTTTTGGATTTGCGGCTGCCTCAGCGCAGAGTTTAGCCGCTTCTTCCTGGTTATTTGCTTTACCTGAGCAAAGCTTGGCACCGATGCAGAAGCGCTCTTTCCTATCAGGACCGCCCCCCTTCATCCATGGAACCATGCAGGTAGTATATTCAGCGTGAGATCCCATCTATTTCTTGCTCTCTCTTTCCGCCACTTTGAGTACGCCCCAGGCTAAGGCCACTCCACCAAGCAACATAAGGCCTATAAGTATCGCGTTTAGCGGTTCTGGTATTAGCTCCTCGTTTTCAGACATTCTTGCTGTCATGGCTCACCTCCTCCTGGTTTGATAAACGGCAAAAACTATCAGCAAGGGCAGGCCTACTATCCCCAAGAGAGCCAACAGGTTGCCGACTTTTTGTGTCGTCACTACTTTGGCCAATTGCATCTTACCTTTCTTCATCGGATTTCCATATAAATCCCTTCGATTTCCCCCCGAGTCAGATATTCTTCTGGGACATAAGTGACATCGTAGGGGCTAAAAATAGTGTGTACCATCACAAACTCAAAAAGATTCATGTTTTCTCTTAAACCACTACGCCAAACTGGAAGAAGGCTGAGAAAGGCCAATCCAATAATCAAGACTGCTTTTTTCTCACTCATAGCCCATGTTCCTTCGGTAGTTTTTTATTGCCTCCTCAATGGGGATATGCTTTCTCCTGGTGAAGGCCGTTGAGTGGATGTATCCCCAGAGGTTTAAGCCCTTACCTGTTGTCACGTCTTTCCAGATTGGAATCAGGCTTGCCCCTAGAGCAATAATAAGCCACTTCACCGCCTTGACTCTATTTTTCTTTTGTAAGTTCTTATTACCAATGAGGCGATGCCGATTGCGAGACCGGTGATAATAGCCATCTTGACATCAGTTTTGTTTATCGCCATACTATTGCCTCGGGTTTGGCCTTAAAGTCGGCGCTTGCTTCTCCCCCTTTTCCACCACCTCAACCATCTCCTGGGCGCAACAGAACATTTTTCTTATTCCTGCTTCAAGCTCTCTAGTTTGTCCGCAGACCTTACATTCAAGTTCACGTAGCCCTGGTTTTGTCATTATTCTTCCTCCCTCTCTTCAGGAGTACCCTCTACTAATTCAGTGCCTGTCAAAACTGGAAGTCCGCATCTTCCCAGTGTCTCCCTCAGACTCGCCTCACGGCTGGCGATTTTCCCATCCAGGCTCTGAAGTTCGGGAAACTCCGCCCGGTATTTCTCCTCCCCCAGCACACTTTTCAGCCCCTTGAGGTGGGAGAGTGCCATCATCTGACACATCACGTCATCCACATTACATTCTGTCTCTTCACCCATTTTATACCTCCGTCTCCAATTTTTCAATCGTCTCCTCAGCCAATCGCACCTTTTCCGCTTTGGGCATTTTGGCTAACCGCATCTTAAACCATTCTGACCCCACGTACTTCTGCAAACTGGTGGTGCGGATGGTTAATTGTTCCAGTTCCTCTCTGGAGTTCAAATCTTCAAGCCCATGCCTGATTTCTCTCATTTCCTTTGAGGCATGTGAGGCTATCTTTTTTTCATCTACCGGGAGATTATCTACATTTTCTGGTGCGAGGTCAACCCGCTCGGCAGCTGCTATCTCCCCGAGACATTTATCAACCCTTTTCATACTCTCAGGATTAAGGCCATCGGGACTCATTCTGACAGCCTCACTGAGCAAGCCTACGCAGGCATGGAGGTGAGAGTTTGTGCATGGCAGGCAGGCCGTTCCCTCTTCAATCTTGCCGGCATCTGTCTCCTCATTTATTTCCTGTGGCTCAGCTGGGGGAGCGGGGACCGGCTGGAAGTCCTTTAACTGTTTCGGTCTGCGGGAACGGATCCGGAGAAACTCCGAGCACAATTTGCTGCCCTCTTGAATAAGAACTGCCAATATTTCTATCCGCATGGTTTCATTCTTAGCATATTTTTTGAAGCCTGTCAAGGTTTGGAGATTTTCCCTTGACAATCTTTTTTTGGTGTATTATGCTTTAGATATCATAAAAAGGTTATGTCGGGAGTTATACCAAAACGCATTCAAATGATATATATTTGGCATAAGGCATAAGGCATAAGCATAAGATGAAACAAACAAAGAAGGACCGGGCTTACGCGCTATTCTCTCAAGGCTATTTGCCATTAAGCAAAGAGATCAAGGATTTAGGGCTATATCCATCTAACCGATATAAATACTTCTATGAGTGGGAAGCCGCAGGTAAGCCCCCAGGCCTTGAACAAAGGCAAAGGGCCGGCACAAAATCATCAGCTGGAGACTCCATAGGTAGGATTGATGAGACCAAAGCTAAACCAAAGCCAAAGGCAGAGCCAGAGCCAAAGGCAGAGGAGAAAACGCCAGAAGGCATAGAGAGTGAAGATGAAGACATAGAGCCAGGGGAAGCCCACCCCGAGAAGCCAAAAGAGAAGGCTGAGGCTATCGGCGTAGTCAGTGAGGGGACAGAAGAAAAGGGCAAGGGGAAAGGGGAGGCTGAGCACCAAGAGAAAAAGATAGCCACCAGGGTTGCAGATGATGGCATAAAGTGTAGCGTTTTCCTATCCCTCCAGACCCTGGCTCTTTATAAGATAGCTGCGAGTACACAGGCTCAGCATGATGGCGAGGAGGGATTGAACTTAGGTGACTTCCTGGACACTTGCGCTGAAGACTTCTTCAGGGTGAGGGGTAGAAAATTGGGGTTAATAAGCACCGGAGGTAAATGATGGGAAAATCATGGGAGATTGAGATAGGTGAACCAAGTGGGAATCCAGTTGATGGCGATGTCGTATTGAGCGATGCTGTAAGCCAAAGAAAGCGCAAACAATTACAGAGGCAAGAGGAGGTTGATGCCGCAGAGCACAAGACAAAAATTGCCAAGCTGAAAAAGGACGAGACATCTGCCGAAGCGGCCGTGGAAAGGACCGGTGAGAGGAAGGATGAGACCGGAGGCATCAAGGTTGAGGGATCTGTGAAGCTTGGCACCATTGATTATCAAAAAATACAACAGCAACAGATTGATGACCGTGATGAGCTCAGGAAACAGGCGGAAGAGGCTGCGAGTAGGCAGCAGATAATAAGTGATGATTTGCGAGAAAAGCTACATAATGCTGAAATGCTAGTTCTGAAGACCAGTTTCGAGGCACAAATGCAATTGTTGACCAAGATGATCGAAGGCAATGCCTCTAAAGGAAATTTCGGCGACCAGCTCAATGCGGCAAGGGAGATCGCCAAGGAGTTGGGTTTCTCCCAGGGGGCGCCGAGTGGAGGGGGTGAAACGGTACAGATTGAACTTAAAAAGCTTGACTTTGAGCACCAAGTGGCTATGAGAAAAATGGCTAAGGACGACAAGGCTGATGAGAAAAGATGGCAGCTTGAGCTTAGAAAGCTTGATGATGAGCGGGAGGCAGCAAAGGCAGAACTCGTACGGCAGACAAAAAAGGATGAGTTTATTTCCCAAGCCCCGGCGGCGATTGGCACAGCAATAGCTAAGGGGTTGATGATAAGTGGGGGTCAGGTAAATACAGATAGTTCGCATTCCCCAGGGGAAAGGATGGGGGGGATAACGGCAGGTATCGGCGAATCTGGTGAAGCCGAGTGTACTCAGTGTCATCAAACATTGGCCATAGGGCCAACAGCCAGGGTGGCTGTGTGTGCTGGCTGCGGGGCGAAATACCCCATAAGTAGGGTGCAGGCGGAAAGTCAGGGAGAAGCCGAAGAAGAGGAATAAATGTCTGGTATTGATATAAAGAAATACGGCAAGGTTTTAGGTAAGGGTGTTTTTAGCACCTTGGCTCCTAGCATCTTGAAGGGTGTGCTGGTGGAATTGTTCAGGATAAGAAAGGTCAATGTGAAACAGGCCACTGAATGGGTACTGGCCAACTATAGCCTCTGGGATAGCCTTGAACCTGAACGCAAAATTCAATTCAAACAGCTTGCTGGCAAGCTGGGAGATGTAAGCTGGATGACTGTGGCCTGGGCAATAGATGCTTTGAAAGATGATTTCCCGGCGGTTGCCAGCCTTTTTCTGGGCTGGAAGAAAGGAAACAATTGGCTGGCAAGGCAGATAGAGGAAATCAAAAAAGAACTCCAAGTATGAACGCTTGAGAGAATATCACAGGAAAATAAAAAACAACGAAGGCCTTGACAAAAGGTCCTTTTTTTGTTAGTAATAGAATACATACATATTTTGGGGGCCGTCCAGAGTGGCGGCATTTTTTATTTAAGGAGGCTTGCCATGGCGACACAGCAAATCAGCGCTTGCTCCAAATGTGGTTACCCTCTGACCGCGGAGTATCAAGGACAAGTTGAATCTTGTCCTCTGTGTTCAACACTCAATGAAGCGGTATCCCAGGGGGTTACCATCCCAACCCCACTCTTCGTCGGGCTCATTGCTTTCGGCTTGGGTATGTTTCTCGGTCCGGCAATGATAGCATCTTCAACCGAGGGGCAAAGGTGGCTGGAACGACAGATTAGGAAGGGATAATGCCTGAAATCTTGACTATTTCTTGAGAAATACTTGATAATGAATTGCCACCTGCGCCACAGGAGGACTAAATATTTATGGCAAATCCGATAGATGACCAGCCCATAGCGGCCACATTCTTTGGTGAGGGAAAGTGGCTCACCGCTTTTGTCACTCCCGATGCCCTTGAGGTGCAGGAACTGCACAAGAATCTTACCTCTGGTATCAGTAATCTTGAGGACAGGCTTGTTGCCTGTTGGTCCTGGGTGGCTCGTGAAGTAAAGTATGTGAAGTTTGTCAGGGGCAAACTCTGGGTGATGGGACACGCCTCCGTTCAAGACGACCTTTGGAACACTCCAGCCATTACTAGGCGAGTAAAAGTCGGAAACTGTGCTAATAAATCCTTTTTACTTGGTTCTCTACTCCGAAATGAATTATCAGCAGATGCAGTGCATTGTGTCTTGGGCAACCTGCACAATGGGAAAGCAGGTGGACACGTTTGGATACAACTAAGTCTTGGTGGGCAAGAATACATAATGGAGTCAACCAGGTCGGATGTTCATCCGCTTGTGCCAGTGGCAAACACCGAGCGATACGAGGGAGTCCACCTTTTCAATGATAAAGGCGTTTTCTCAATCGAGGGGAGGACGGTTTTAACTCCTTATACCGCTTGTTACAGCGAGTGGCTTTCCGATTACCTTGACTATGCCTACATCGAGGGGAGGAAATAATGAAAACATTAGATTGGCGAGGAACTGCCGAGCAAGAAAAGCTATGTGATTTAGCAAAAGATCCTCGTGTCTGTATTCAGGAAACCAATAATGCTTTAAGGCCGGTCTTAAATCCGTATAGTAGAAGTTTGGCTGGCGAGGCCGAAAAGAATGCCTGTGATTACGGACAAACGGCTTACGATTTAATCGCTTTGGGGAACGCACTACGTAGGATTCAAGGAGAAATATTAAATTTCTTAATGGAAGAAGGGCAGGTAGATACTGCCTTAAAAACATCCACTTTACAAGTAGCCCCAATAAAAATCGGAGAACTGGCAGCCCAAGTTGTTGCTGAACGAATGATTCAGGAATGTCATTGTAAAAAATAATCAATGGGACGAAAATAATGAACCTGAAAGAATGGGAAGCTTTAAGCCGGGAAGAACAGCAGAGACGTTTAGAAGAGAAGCCAATGACTCTACCTATTTGTAGAATTCACGGCAATGAAAAGCCTTTTACTGATGAGGAGAAGAGTGAATTTCATCAGATGTTGAAGGACCATCCTGAAATTAAAAAAGCTTATGAACATTTCAAGCTGACCAGTTGCCAGCACCTCCGGAGCAGACTCGGGCAAGACCCTCTTTTAGATAAAAAGTTGGATAAACTATTCGAGATAGCTGCTATAAGTGAGGAAGGGAGGAAGTAAGATGGGTATTTTAGGCGACTGTAAGTGTATGAGGCAAGCTCCTAAACAAGCCATCGAATGGGCCTTGGATTATCACCTTGGTACTCTTAGAAGGGATTACAGGGATCTGCAAAGATTAATCGTAGAGGCCCGAACTGAATATAAAGAAATCACAGGGAAAGACCCTGGGGAATATCGTGCCGAAGCCAAGCTACAGGCAATGCAGAAAGAGATAGATTCTTACCTGGCAGTACGGAAGGAAATAATCGAACTCCCCCGGTGCGATGAACCAGCTTTTGAGGTGCAAGGATAATGGTAGAGCGGATAAAAGTAGAAGAGAAGCCAGTGTCCAAATGCCATGATGGATTGATAGAACTCCGCAATTCTCTGAAGTCGAAAATTAGAGAAGAGTATGAGGGCTCAATACGCTATATGGATGCGGCAGCTAAACTGACCCACTACGGGCGGGATGTTCAGGCTAAGGCAGTGCAGGACATGGCCAGAGATGAGATGTTTCACTATTATGCGTTGCAGTTTGTTGTCGATCTCATAACCAAGGAGTGTGGGGAGTAATATGGCACAGTGGCGAGAAGTAGCCCGAGGTACCAGTTTTGCAGATCTGGAATCAACTGTTGGTCAAATGGAACTCACCAAAGGAACAAAGGTCAAGGTTGTTATGGAAACTTGGGCGCCATGGGTTTTCGACATTGCTGGAGCGGAACTCATATTCAAACCTTTCATCCCAGAAGGGCTTGATCTCCTTGATGTCTATGGCGAATCTGGCAAGGGGATAGTGGAGATGGAAGCAGACCCCATTTGGCTGATAGCAATGGTGGCTTTTATGAAAGCTCACTGGTTGGCAATAATTATTGGTGGTTTTATCCTAGCTACAATCATTTCATTAATCGTAGTGATGGTTAAGGTGCCGGCTATAGCTGCCATCCCCATTGTGTTGATAGTGGGAGCTGCCTTGGGAATCGTTGGGATAACACTATTAGCCTCGAGAAGCCCACCGAGGAGGATAGGATGATTAGTATAGGTAGACCAACTGCTTATCCTGAGTCGGCACCCCCCGGACCTGTACTTTTAACAATTCCGATTACCAGTACGGAAGGACTATGGGCTACTGTCCGAGTATTAGTTTATGAAGGGAGCTTTTTGCCAGGGCACGGGACCCTATTATGGTATCAGGATCAGACCCTTTTCCTTACTGGAACCATCAGTATTCAATTTATGCGTAGCGCATCTGTGTTGGGTACCATTGACCGGCGCGATGTGAGAGTGCAGGTGTTTGACCAGAATGCACAACTCGTTGCTGATGAGGAGTGGGATGATATTTACTATGTGAGAGAAACTGAAGAGCCAGAGTTAAAGGTTTTGCGTTTCGAAATACTGGGTGAGGAACAAGGTGGTAGTATAAACTTCAATCCTCCACCACTTGATGCTGAAGGCCATTACGAGAAGGGAACTGTAGTTAGCCTAACCGCTATAGTCAACGCTGGTTTTGTATTTGTCAGATGGCATGGTGATGTTAATGAACCGGTAACCAGTTTGACCAACAGTATTACCATGGATGAAAACCATACTATCAGGGCAGAATTTGCCTTTGCTGAGGTAGAAGCACTCTGGCCACTTGAGGTCGATATCACCCCTGCTGAGGGAGGTTATGTAACGACTTCTCCGCCGCCAGTTGATATTACTAATCACTTTACCAATGGCACTGTCGGGAAGTTCATTGAAGATACCAGGGTAAAAGTGATAGCTCACCCCAATGCTGGCTATGAGTTTGGAAATGGTCAGATGAGATACAGGGTGGCGTGAGCTACAACCGAATTGAATGGGTTTCCGGGGTTATGGATGAACGCAAAGCGGTCAAGTCCCACTTCCGCTCAATAGAGATTCCGCCGGAGTGCAGCATAGATGCGGACTGCCCTGCAGGATATGTCTGCCAGGATGGCATCTGCATTCCAGAGGAGGAGCCGCCTGATGGAGAAGAGCCGGGAAAGAAATTCCCTTGGCTGGCAGCGGGTCTTATCGGTGGTGGAGTGGCATTTTTTATAGCTTCCACAAAGCCCAAAAAGAAATAAACTTGCAAAAACTACTTGACAAACATCTGATAGTGTGTTAAAAATTAAAATTGTAAGCAATCCGGGGGAGTTCCCCGGTTGAGCTGAACCTCTGAGACGAGATAGACAGAAAGTCTGAGGTCGATCAGGGGTATAAGAAAGTTAAGAGAGGGGGCCGCAACCCTGAGCCGAAAGCTCGGAGGGCCCCCTCTCTTCTTTTTGCTCGGGCTGCGACCCCTGAACTTTAAGGGAGAAGCAAAATGGCGATTAAATTGGTTCCCGATCTGGGAGCACCTGTAGTAGTTTTTGGGATTGACCAGGTTGCCAAGAGAACTATCCCCGAATGGTCGGAGTGGGTGGTCTATGCCGAAACGCTTGCTGGCTACCTTGCAGGTTGGATGGGCTGGGGCGGCGATTTCGTGAAGAACATCGGCGTTGCCTCGCTTCCCGCAAGTCTAAACCAGATAACTGAGCGCGTGGCAGGCGGCGCAACGAAGAGTGGTTCTAGCAGACTGGCTTTTCGCAGAGCTGTTACACGTTATCCCGGATCAGCACA
>LAZR01001232.1_pt1 | contig 16637 bp, 13 predicted proteins | sample 329461 | NCBI WGS metagenome assembly LAZR01 (sample SAMN03002196, study PRJNA259156) | marine sediment metagenome | biome: sea floor; feature: Hydrothermal impacted sediments; material: marine sediment; isolation source: Loki non-amplified sample from Loki's castle hydrothermal vent sediment ...
GTAAAATACATGGGCGCGCCGTTTTTCCGCCATTTTTTCAAGGCTGGCGCGCAACCGGCTGTTGGCACTGACCCCTCCGGCAATCACCAGTCGATCGCAGCCTGTTTGTTCAAGCGCCCGCCGACATTTGATCACCAGGGTTTCCACGGCCGCTGTTTCAAAGGCCAAAGCAATATCGGCGCGAGTTTGGTCGCTCAGGCCGTTTGCGGATTTCTTTTCAGCATTAACGGTGTTGAGGGTGAAGGTCTTCAAACCACTGAAACTGAAATCGAGGCCTGGCCGATCGGTCATCGGTCGGGGAAACCGATACCGGCCAGATGTACCTTTCTCCGCCAACGCCGCCACTCTGGGGCCACCGGGATAATCCAACCCCAGCATCTTGGCTGTTTTGTCGAATGCCTCGCCGGCCGCATCATCCACAGATTCGCCCAGCATTTGATATTCCCCGATACCGTCCACCCGCACCAACTGGGTATGCCCGCCAGACACCAGCAACGCTACGAACGGAAACGCCGGCGGGTTGTCTTCAAGCATCGGAGCCAACAAATGGCCTTCCATGTGATGCACCCCAAGCACCGGTATGTCGAGGGCAAACCCGAGAGCATGCGCAACGGCTCCTCCCACCATGAGCGCCCCGATCAGGCCCGGCCCGGCAGTGTATGCGATGCCCTCCAGGTCGGTGCGGGTGCGACCGGCGTCGGAAAGCACCTGATCACACAGTGGAAGCAGCTTGCGGACATGATCACGGGATGCCAGCTCCGGCACAACACCGCCGTAATCGGCGTGTATCGCTATCTGACTAAATAACGCGTGGCTCAGCAGCCCCGCCTGAGCGTCAAACAGAGCGACGCCGGTTTCATCACAGGAGGTTTCAATACCCAGAATCAGCATAGAGTCAGGCCACAGTAGTTGGCGTAAGTGGATAAGCGGTGCGTATTTTAGCAGAAACCCGAAACTCGCTGACAGTTTCGGCGAACAAACATTGACCTCGCCACGACCCAGGCGCTATCATTGCCGCCCTAAATTACGAACTGGTCGAGTTTTAGCCAATCTGACCAGGGATCGAGCCAGTCTGGCGTTGCCAGATGCGCATCTAAATGAAACCGAATCTATCAGGTAGGTGATTGTCGAATGCCAGCTGTTAAAGTGAAAGAGAATGAACCGTTTGACGTAGCACTGCGTCGCTTCAAGCGTTCCTGCGAAAAAGCAGGTGTACTTTCAGAAGTACGTCGTCGCGAGCACTATGAAAAGCCGACTTCCGTTCGCAAACGCAAAGCAGCTGCGGCCGTTAAGCGTCATCTCAAGAAGCTTCAACGTGAACAGCGCAAGTTCGAGCGTCTGTACTGAGTTTTAGCAGGCGCCGCTTGAATGTAAAGCACTGATCGCCCGTTCAGCCCAAGCTGCACAGAGCGACCAAAAAATGCCGCCGGGGCCTGGCTTCGGCGGCATTTTTGGCTATTGGCCCCGCTATGTAGCCGGCCTGATGTGGAGCCATTATGAGTGGACTGATCCCCCAACGCTTTGTTGAAGATCTGCTCGACCGGGTAGACCTCGCAGAGCTGATAGGCTCGCGCATTACACTCAAAAAAGCCGGCGCTAATTACAAAGCATGCTGTCCGTTTCACGATGAAAAAACGCCATCATTCAACGTAAGGCCGGATAAAGGCTTCTACCATTGTTTCGGATGCGGCGTACATGGCGACGCCATCAGTTTTGTGCGCGAATTTGAGGGCCTGGGTTTTACGGAGGCTGTTGAAGAGTTGGCGCGCAGAGCCGGATTGGAAGTCCCCTACGATCAGGCCGCCAAGCAGGAAATCCAGCAGGCGCGCACGCTGACAGATGCGCTGGACTTTGCCAGCCGCTTTTACCAGTCCGCGTTGAGTAGTCAGCAAGGCGCTTATGCCCGCGACTACCTGAATCAGCGGGGACTGGACGAGGGCATTATTCAGCAATACAGCGTGGGCTATGCGCCTGCAGCCGGTACGTCGCTATTTGACGCCGCGAGCAAAGAGCTTCAGGGACCGCTGATTGAAACCGGCACCGTCTCGGACAAGTATGGTCGACCGCGGGATCTTTTCCGCAATCGGGCCATGTTCCCGATTCGCAATAGCCGGGGCAAAACCATCGCCTTTGGCGGACGAACGCTCGGCGATGATAAGGCTAAATACATCAACTCCCCCGAGTCGGATGTATTTCATAAAAGCCGGGAAATATACGGCCTGTTTGAAGCAAAGCAGGCACTGAAACAGCTCGACAAGCTGCTCGTAGTAGAAGGTTACATGGACGTGATTGCGCTTGCCCAGCACGGCATTCACTACGCCGTGGCGACCTTGGGCACAGCGACAAATCAAGACAGTCTGACCGCTCTGCTGAGACAAGTACGGCACATAGTATTCTGTTTTGATGGCGACCCGGCTGGCTTTAAAGCCGCTGACCGGGCGATGGATAACGCTCTCGAGCTTATGGCAGACGGACTGCACCTGCAGTTTTTAATGCTCCCAGACGGCGAAGATCCAGATACGCTGATACGCAAGGAAGGCTCCGAGGCGTTTCAAAAACGCATCGACGGAGCCACTCCGCTGTCCAGGTATCTCTTTGATCGCCAGAGCGAGGGGCTGGATTTACAGCTGCCTGAACATCGTGGAGAGCTTAGAGCCCGAGCTGAGCCGCTGCTGAACAAAATGCCCAGAAGCACCCTCCGGGATGCCATGTGGCATGAAATGCTGCGGTTGTGCGGGGGCCGCAATCAGTGGCAGAACCGCCAACCCCAGCAATGGGGGCGATGGAAGGGCGAACGGCGAGATCGCGTCACCGAAGAGCGTATCGACGTTAAGTTAAGCAAAGACAGCATTCTGTGCCTGGCATTGCTAGAGGCACCGGACATGGCAAGCGAGATTACCGAACTGGCCTTGAATTCCCGCCAGTATAATCAGGCTCGGAATTTTGCTGGTTTTATTCTGGAGCATGACATCCGGAATCGAAAAGCACTGATAACAAAACTGGCTCTGAACAGCCAGGCGCGTGAGCGGTTCTACCATCTGTTTGACGGCATTGAGCACATCCCAGCCCGGGAAAGCACTCTGGCCGCGGCACGAGAGATACTGAACCCGAATGAAGAAGCCTCAAGGCAGCAAAAGCTGGCCACATTACTACGCAATTTCGCAAATCTTACCGCCGAAGAACGGCAAGAGCTGCGAGAGCTGAGCGGGGGTACCCCGGATTAACAGCACTTGAAACTTGGCGTACTGATCACCATCTAACCATTCGGTGGCAGAGCATTAGAGCGACAGCTATAATAGTTGTTTCATTTTCTCTTTATTTAAGCGAGTTCACAGGGTGTCTATGTCAGGCAATTCGCAGAAATCACGTTTGAAGGACCTCATAGCACGAGGTAAGGAACAAGGGTACCTGACTTACGCCGAGGTGAACGACCACCTCCCGGAAGACATTGCCGATCCGGATCAGGTCGAAGACATCATTCGCATGATCAACGATATGGGCATTCAGGTGTCTGAAGTGGCACCGGATGCCGATACACTGCTGATGACCGACGGTGACTCCACCGCCGACGAAGCCGCTGCCGCTGAAGCCGCTGCCGCTCTCGCCGCCGTGGAATCCGATGCCGGGCGCACCACCGACCCAGTGCGCATGTATATGCGCGAAATGGGCACTGTGGAGCTGCTTACCCGTGAAGGCGAGATCGTCATCGCCAAGCGCATCGAAGAAGGCATCCGCGATGTCATGGCAGCGGTTGCTCATTTTCCGGGTACCGTTGGCACGGTTATTCAGGCCTACGACCGTATTATCGAGAACGAAGGTCGCATCAGCGACATCGTAACCGGCTTTCTGGATCCCGACGGCGCTGAGCCGTTTATGCCAGAGCCGCCGCCCAAACCTGAGGTTTCTGAAGAGGACAAGTCTGACGACGATTCAGACGAAGAGGAAGAAGAAACCGAGAGCGGTCCGGATCCCGAAGAGACCCGGCTACGTTTTGAGTTGCTGAGGGAAAAACTGTCTGTCGCGGAAGATCTGCTTTCAAAGCAAGGCCGCGCCGACAAGAAAACCCAGACTGCGCTTAACGAACTGGGCCAGGTTTTTGCACCGTTCAAGCTCGGAAACAAAGCATTTGATGAACTGGTCAGAGTGGTTCGTTCTACCAATGACCTGGTGCGTGAAAACGAGCGGGCGATCCTGAAGATCTGTGTCCGCGAATGCAAAATGCCACGTAAAGACTTCATCAAATCATTCCCGGGCAATGAAGCAAACCAGGAATGGGCCGAGAAGATCATCAAGAGCAAAAAGAACTACGCCTCCGCAATGAGCGAGCGTATTGATGAAATTGTCCGGCTTCAGAGACGCATACAAAATGTGCAAACCGAAGTAGATCTGGCTGTTGTCGACATCAAAGAAATCAACCGCCGCGTCTCCATTGGAGAGGCCAGAGCCAGGCGTGCCAAGAAAGAAATGGTTGAAGCTAACTTGCGTCTGGTTATTTCTATCGCCAAAAAGTATACCAACCGGGGCTTGCAGTTCCTCGATCTGATTCAGGAAGGCAACATTGGCCTGATGAAGGCCGTCGACAAGTTTGAGTACCGTCGTGGCTATAAGTTCTCAACCTACGCCACCTGGTGGATTCGTCAGGCCATAACCCGCTCCATTGCGGATCAGGCGCGCACTATTCGTATTCCGGTGCACATGATCGAAACCATCAACAAGCTCAACCGGATTTCCCGCCAGATGTTGCAGGAAATGGGTCGCGAACCCACCCCGGAAGAGCTGGGCGAGCGGATGGAGATGCCGGAAGATAAAATTCGCAAGGTACTGAAGATTGCGAAAGAGCCGATCTCCATGGAGACGCCAATTGGCGATGATGAAGACAGCCATCTGGGCGACTTCATTGAAGATATCCAGGCGCTCTCTCCGGTGGACTCCGCAACGGCAGAAGGCCTGCGCGAAGCCACACGCTCTGTACTGGCAGGCCTTACTGCTCGTGAGTCCAAAGTACTGCGCATGCGTTTCGGCATCGAGATGAACACCGACCACACGCTGGAAGAGGTCGGCAAACAGTTCGACGTAACCCGCGAGCGGATTCGTCAGATCGAAGCCAAGGCCCTGCGTAAGTTGCGCCACCCTTCACGTTCCGACCACCTGCGCGGCTTTATTGACGATCAGAGCAACGGATAAGCACCACAACAGTAGCGGGCGCCGCACCTCCCCGGTATAATGGCGCCCGCTTTGTTTCCTTCACGGAAACACATTCCTGACAGCGTTCGCTGAACGGGCCTATAGCTCAGTTGGTTAGAGCAGAGGACTCATAATCCTTTGGTCCCTGGTTCGAGTCCAGGTGGGCCCACCATTACTCGAAAACGCCCTGCTAGTCGCGCCCGATGCTCATCATCGCTCCGCTTTTTTGTGTTTTTTAAATCAAATTTTTATACCAGATCGCTATGACAGCTTGTTCACAAGGTTGTCGATAAATTAAATGCCTGAAATTCAGCCACTTACTTAAGTTGTCTGCAATTGTGTAGCCGCTTCACACAGGCTTATCACTCGGCTTTATTGCGAATCAGTCATGGTTGATAGCAGGCTGCCTGCTAAGCTTATCAAAGGTGCACAAAGCACTCCGTAGTTTTACGGTACATTTTGTTGTTGCCGTTCGTACGGGTCAGTAAAACCTGACGACAGGATCGTTCCGTGCAAACCAAACTGTCCTGCAAGGCTTATATATCGATGAAAGGAGATCGTGCATGAATAAGCGTATGTCGATGTTATACACCGCCGGAGTTGCTGGCATTGCCCTCACCATCGGGGGCTGCGCCAGCCCTGGCGAGCCACCAGAGGCGGATCTGCAATCCGCAGAGAGCTCGCTCCAGCAGGCTGTGGCAGCAGATGCCCGGGAGTTTGAACCAGTGCTGCTTAACAATGCGCAAAACAAGGTGGCTGACGCTAAGAATCTGATTGAAAAAGAAAAGTACACAGAGGCTGAGCGACTTCTTAAACAGGCCTCCGTCGATGCACAATTGGCTGGCGCGCGCGCAGAAACAGCAAAGGCCAAGCGCGCCGTAGAGGAGATCAATGGCAACATTGAAGCCCTGCGCAAGCGAATGAACCAAGATCAGTAATCGCCATATCTGGAAAGGAGACTGTTATGAACAAACGCAACATAACTCTGGGCGTGGCTGCGGGCTTGTCAGTGTTGATCGCTGGCTGCGCGACAACGCCTCCCGAAAACACGATGGTGAACGAGGCTCAAGCTTCTTACGCTAAAATTAAAGACGATCCGGACGTCGCTCGCAGTGGCGACCGTCAACTTCGCAGCGCAAGAAATGAATTGAATCGCGCTGAAGCGCTAATGAATGATGGCGGGGATACCGCTAGCATAGAACAAGCAGCGTACCTTGCGAATCGTCACGCGCAAATCGCCAGCGAGCAGGGTCAGCGAGCACGACTGCAAGAGCAGGTGGATTCCGCGGAAGAACGCCGCCGCCAGTTAATGCTTAATCAAAGCTCAAAAGACGCTGATCAAGCCCGCAAAGAAGCGGAGATGCTGCGCAAGCGAATGGAAGAGCTGAAAGCCGAGCGTACCGATCGGGGTATGGTGTTAACGTTGGGTGATGTGCTTTTCGATCTCAACAAAGCAGATCTGAAATCATCTGGAGAGCAGACAACGGCGCGCCTGGCGCAGTTCATGCGAGAGTATGAAGATCGCAGGGTTCGGGTAGAAGGCTATACCGACAGCACCGGCGATGCCACCTACAATCAGAGATTGTCTGAGCGTCGGGCACAGTCTGTTCGGGATGCGCTTGTGTCTCAGGGCGTTGAGCGTCGTCGGGTAGAGACCAAAGGCTACGGTGAACAGTACCCTGTCGCCAGTAATGATTCGTCTGCTGGACGGCAGCAAAACCGTCGCGTCGAGATTGTTATCTCAGACAAAGACGGCAACATCGAGACTCGCGAGAACTAAGAACCGCGAGAGTGTAACGGTCTGCCTCCCCTTGCAAATTTTCTCCGGAGAGGTATATCGTTCAAGGCCAGCTTCCGAGCTGGCTTTTTTCATGCGTGAACCAAACAGGGAGAAGATAATGTCTCAAGTGCTGCAGTGGAGCCTGATTATTGCCGGTGCAATCGCAATCATTGCGCTGCTGGGCTTTATCCGACGAAAAAAGGTGACGCTATCGGAGAATCGTAAACGCCAGGAAAAGGCAGAAGCGTTTCAGGCCAAGCGGCGCCAGAATATGATCGACAGCATCCGCGTTATTGCTATGGCCGTAGAGGAAAATCAGATTGAATATTCGGAAGCCTGTCTGCGCATCAAGGGCTTACTCGACCATATCGAGCCTCAGCTTATGGAAAAGCCGCCTTTCCGGGTATTTCTTGAGGTCTACGAGCAACTGCGCCATATGCCCACCCATCAGGCACGCCAGGATACAGAAGCGCGTTTCGTAGACAAAATGGACAAGGAGCGGTTTGAAGTGGAAGAGCGACACGCCGATGAAATACGTCGTGCCGCGACGGCTATCCGGCACCATGCTTTTTGATCAGCAGCCGGATGCGCCTTACTCTTTAGCACTACTGGTTTAGCACTACTGATTCATCATGCCCGCCATGGCCATAACGTTGTCTTTGCTCGCCACCAGCTCATCGAACTGGTCTTCGACCTGCATACGATCCAGCCCAAGCTCGTCGTAAACATCCTGGTCAATGGGCTCACTGGCGCCCAGGGCTATACCCCTGGCTGTCAGCAGTTGCCTGCCTAGCCATAGAATCCGGGCGTAAACACTGCTAGCGCCCTTATACCCGCGACTTTTCTGATACCGGATGCCCAGAGTGACTTCATCCGGCATACCCCAGTTCTCCATAAGCTGGGCTGCGATCTGCTCCCGGGTAATACCCAGGAGGTAGTGCTCGGTTACCGAAGAATCGATAACCGAGTTCACCTCCAGGGATCGACACACCAAGTTGAAGTGGGGAGGGAAAATCTGGGCTAGCAGAAGATAGCCAAAGTTATGCAACAAGCCCGCAAGGTAAGCCAACCCGAACACAGGGCGTTCACCACGGGGCATCATGCTTGCGAGAATACCCGCCGACTGGGCCTGCCAAATGGCTTGCTGCCAATAGTCCACGTGCCCGTCAGGGTGATCCTGAGGTTGCTTGAGCGCACGCCCCAGGGACAGTCCCATAGCCAGATTCATGACCATATCAAAACCCAACACCCTCGATACGGCATCGTGTACAGAGCGCACCTGCCCGGCGGCTGCGTAAAAAGATGAGGATGCCCAGCTGACAACTTGAGCGGCCAGGCTTGGGTCGCTCTCGATAATATCGACCAGATCCCCCATCACAGCATTCGGGTTCACTCGCAAATGAATGATGCGTTCAGCCGTCTCCGGCAGCGGCGGGAGTTCCAGTGTGTCTTCAAGGCGTTGCTGAATGCGCAGGCTGGTGAATTTCTTTATGGCGAAATTCAGCTGGCTGCGATCAGTCGTTGAGTCATCCAAATTTACCGCTATGTTTTCCGATGCCACCGTAAACGATCGACGATCTGCGTTGTCTGTGAGCGCGCGAAAATCTTCTGCCGGCATTACCATGGCAAGATTTTGCTCCCCTGACTTTTGTCCCCCTAACTCCAGGGCAACCGACGGCAGATCATCCACCCGGCGGTCCACAATCGTGGGCCAACCGGTAAGCGACGGAAGTGCTGGCAGTTCCCTCAGCCCGGCCCGCTCTTTTACGCGAACCTGTTCGCGGGGTTTCATAAGGCGGAAATCCCGCTCCAGCTGCTTGTTCAGGCGCTCCAGATCAATCAGGTCTTCTTTACAACAGATAGCTTGAAGATTCCCTTGCCCGTCGTTAAGCAGCACCATCCGCAACAGTTCGTGTCTGTTCGCCTGGTTTGCGTTCCTCAGCGACACGCCCTTGGCGGCATCGCCCAGAGCCTGCTGAACCGTGACAGGTAATTCCATTGTCTTCTCCAACGTATTGCTGCATGCCATCCGGCCGTTATCGTCTGCCGTGAGGTTCCCAGTATAGGACAGGGTTTGTCTCTAAACATTGACATAGAGCCGGTTCCTGCAAATCCCTTTACGGACTCCCACGCATATCAGACCGGTTTATACATCTCCATACCGTATTTTTTCACCGAGCCAACGCTTGATCAAGGCCTGCACCCGCTGTGGGTGTCGCATAAGTCCTGGCGCCATCTCGCGCACCGGCTCAATCCAGCCTTTGTCTCGCTCAAAGTTTGCCAGCCGAAACTGCATCATGCCAGTTTGGCGGGTGCCCAACACCTCGCCGGGCCCGCGTATCTCCAGATCTTTCTCAGCGATGACAAACCCATCCTGGCTGTCACGCAGGGCCTGCAACCGTGCTTTGGCGTTAGCCAACAAAGGGGGATGGTACATGAGCACACAGAAGCTGGCCTGTTCGCCCCGGCCCACCCTGCCCCGCAACTGATGAAGCTGGGCAAGCCCAAGGCGCTCGGGATTTTCAATAATAATCAGCGAGGCGTTGGGTACATCCACGCCAACTTCAATCACCGTTGTGGCAACCAGAACATCGAGCTCTCCCAGCTTGAATTGCTCCATCACAGCTGCTTTTTCTGTGGATTTGAGGCGCCCGTGAACCAGCCCGACTTTCAGATCAGGCAACCGTTGCGCCAGCTCTTCGGCCGTTACCTCTGCCGCCTGGCACTGCAACGCTTCAGATTCCTCAATAAGCGTACAAACCCAGAAAGCCTGCCGCCCTGCCGTGCAGGCGCTGCGCACCCGCTCTATTACATCTTCCCGGCGACCGTCGGGAATCACGATGGTCTCAACCGGTTTGCGGCCCGGCGGTAATTCGTCAATGACAGATGTATCAAGATCAGCGTAGGCACTCATGGCCAGAGTACGCGGGATGGGCGTGGCGGTCATGATCAGTTGGTGTGGAGCCAGTGTGCCGCCTACCCCTTTTTCGCGCAACGCCAGGCGCTGGTGCACGCCAAATCGGTGTTGCTCATCCACAATAACCAACGCCAGGCGGTGAAATACCACATCATTCTGAAACAGCGCATGGGTGCCTATTACTACACTGGCTGCCCCTGTCTGAACCATTTCCAACGCTTTTTTACGGGCTTTGCCCTTCACCTTGCCAGACAACCAGGCCAACTGGATGCCAAGGGGCTCAAGCCAGCCACAGAAATTCTGATAGTGCTGCTCGGCGAGTATTTCTGTTGGCGCCATGAGGGCCACCTGGGCGCCCGCACCTATGGTCTGAATCGCCGCCAATGCCGCTACAACGGTTTTCCCGGAGCCTACATCACCCTGAACCAGCCGAAGCATCGGCAGTGGCTGGCTCAGATCCTGACGGATATCACTCGCCACGTGGCGCTGGGCGCCGGTCAGTGAAAACGGCAACGTTTCCAGAAAGCGTTCAGCCAGATTTCCCGAAGGTAGCAGAGGCAGAGCCTGGCGCGACTGAATCTGTTCTCGAACTTGCAGCATACTCAACTGATGGGCGAGCAACTCTTCCATAACCAGCCGCTGCTGTGCCGGATGAAGCCCCGCCATCAGCAGATTCACCGGTGCATTGGCGGGCGGTGAATGCACCATTTGCACGGCTTCACTGATTCCCGGCAGCTGATAATCTGCCAACAACTCAGCTGGTAACCAGTCCCGGATAGGATGCCGCTGAAGATACCCCAGGGCTTGCTGGCACAGCCCCCGTACGCGGGGTTGCTGAATGCCTTCCGTCAGCGGGTAGACCGGAGTGAGGGTTGCCTGGTCGCCCGTAGGCATGGGCGGCGGGTTAACCTGGTACTCCGGGTGGTAAAATTCATACCCGGCACGGCCAGGGCGCACTTCGCCGAAACACCGAACCCATGTACCCTCCGCCAGCTGGTTTTTTTGGGCAGCGTTGAAGTGAAAAAACCGCATCACCAGAAACCCGCTGTTGTCTTTCAGCGTAACCTGCAGGCTGCGGCGGCGTCCCATCATCAGATCCGCCTTCATTACCTCCCCTTCAACCACGGCCACATCGCCTATGCGCAGGCTGCCTATCGGGATAATGCGGGTGCGGTCTTCGTAACGATGGGGAAGATGGAACAGCAAATCCTGCAGCGAGGCGATGCCCAGCCGCGCGAGCTTCTCCGCCAGGGCGCTTCCTACGCCCTTGAGCTCGGTAACCGGAATATCGTCCAACGATGCCATGGCGGATGTCAGGCCGTTTCAGCGGCAACCGGAGTGTCCACTTTCGCTTGCTCAATCACGCGACACTGGCTGGCTGCAAGCGAGAGGACATCAATGGCTTTGGGCCGGGGGAAGGTTACCCGCCATGCCAAAGCCACGGTGCGAAAAGGCACAGGCGGTGCAAACGGCCGGGTTACAAGTAAGTTTTTATGATATTGCATGGCGGTGGCCGCAGAGAGCGGCAGTACGGTGATCCCCAAACCGGATGCGACCATATGACGAATGGTCTCCAGCGAACTGCCCTCAGTCACCAGCGAAGGCGATCCGCCATCAGCGCGCCGAGTAACCGCATCAACGAGCGGCGGGCAGGATTCCAGCACCTGATCCCGGAAGCAGTGCCCGGGGCCAAGAAGAAGCAACTGTTCACGAGCCAACTCAGCGCCGGTGATTTGCTCTTTCTCTGCCAACGGATGCCCTGCCGGAAGAAGCACAACGAACGGCTCATCGTACAGCGGCAACGTCAGCACTTCCGCTTCTTCGAACGGCAGTGCGATGATAATGGCATCCAGTTCGGACTGGCGTAATTTCTGACGCAAGCTGGCGGTGTAGTTTTCTTCGATGTACAGCGGCATTTCCGGGGCTGCACGGCGAAGTTCGGGCAAAAGATGCGGGAACAAATAGGGGCCGATGGTATAAATTGCTCCCACCTTGAGCGGAGAGCTCAGTTGGCTTTTTCCGCCCTGAGCCATATCGCGGATCACACCCACCTGATCCAGAACACGCTGGGCCTGTTCAACAATGCGCAGACCTGTTTCCGTCACCCGGATACTGCTTTTGCTACGCTCAAATAGAGGAATGCCCAGCTCATCTTCCAGTTTTTTGACCGCAACGCTGAGTGTCGGCTGACTAACGTGGCAGCGCTCAGCGGCCCGGCCAAAATGCCTTTCCCGGGCAAGCGTAACGACGTATCGTAACTCGGTAAGAGTCATGGGGATCTCCGGTCAAATGGATACGGGTCGGACTTTTACTAATCTATGGTTTAAAGGATAAGGATTGATATTGTCTATGGCAATCACTGAACGCAATAGTATTCCGGGAATTCTTGTTGCCGGTTGCGGCAAACTCGGTGGCGCCATCGCCGATATATTGAAAGAGTCTGCGCAGGTTTACGGGCTGCGTCGCAACCCGGACAAAGTACCTGAGGGCGTTGAGGGCATTGGTGCAGACCTGACTCGCCCGGAAACCCTGACCGGCAAGCTGCCGGAGAATCTGCACAGCGTTATCTACTGTCTGACGCCTTCCAGCTACGACGAGCAGGGATATCAGGATGCCTATGTTAACGGCCTGAGCAACATGCTTGACGCGTTGGGCGATCAGCCTCTGAAACGTCTCTTTTTTATCAGCAGCACCAGCGTTTATTCCCAAGATGATGACACCCTGGTGAATGAAACCAGCCCCACCTCTCCGGCCCGCGCCACCGGCCGACAAATACTCGCCGGCGAGCAAACGGCACTGAACAGCCAGCATCCAGCAACCGTTGTCCGCTTCAGCGGGATTTATGGACCTTCACGAGGGCGTTTTCTGGAAGAGGTTATTGAAGGCCGCATGAACCCGGTGAAACAGGCACCGTTCAGCAATCGTATTCACGAAGACGACGCGGCTGCGACGGTGGTTCACCTAAACAACATGGCGCTCTCAGGAACGCCGCTGGATACCTGCTATTTGGCCAGCGACTGCGAACCGGCCCGGCTTGATGAGGTGGTGAATTGGGTTCGCCATCAGGTTGCCTGTGCTGAGCCAATAGCAGACGCCAGACAAGGTGGTCGGGCTGGCAGCAAGCGCTGCGACAATCAGCGCCTGCTGCAAACCGGATTTACTTTCCGCTATCCGGATTTTCGGGCAGGGTACCGTGAGATGATCGATAACCGCTAGGCTCAGAATGAACAAAGGCGGCCGAAGCCGCCTTTGTTCATTCAATGATACTTTGCCTCGCGCTGTATTAACTCAGTACCATCACCGCTTCCATCTCTACCGGTACGCCCTTGGGCAAAGCTGAAACCTCTACAGCGGCCCGAGCCGGGTATGGCTCCGGAAAATACGTCGCCATGATTTCGTTAACCGCTGCAAAATTCGCCAAATCGGTTACGTAAATATTCACTTTAACAATATCCTTCAGCCCGCCGCCCGCAGCTTCACATACTGCTTTAAGATTTTCGAATACCTGACGGGTTTTGGCTGCGAAATCTCCAGCCACCACTTCCATGGTTGCCGGGTCCAGCGGAATCTGACCAGAAATATAGACCGTATCACCTGCCTTTACGGCCTGGGCGTATGGTCCAATTGCCTGAGGCGCGTTGTCAGTCTGTATTACGGATTTGTTGGTCATGCCGTTTAATTTCCTCTCGTTTAAAACGCTAATCGTCACCTTTCGGCACAGGAGCTGTCAACCAAATGACCTCTGCAGGCTCAGTATTTCACCCGATTGATCGACGTAACCGCCTTTATGTTCCGAACTCTGCGCATTACGCGGGCCAGATGTTTACGCCCATGCACTTTGACGACCAGGCTGACCGCACCGAAGCGGGCGTTCTGTTCATCCACGTTGATGCGCTCAATATTGCCATCGGCCATCGCGACGGCGTTGGCAATTTCCGCAATCACGCCACGCTGGCGTTCCAATTCGACGCGAAGCTCTACCGAGAACTCATCGGTAATGTCTTTGGCCCAGGTAAGATTGGTCAGGCGGGACCGACCCTCAAGAACGTCAGGCAGGCGGGAACAGGTGTCGGAATGGATCACCATGCCACTGCCAGAATCCATCACCCCGACAATCGGATCACCCGGAATCGGTTTGCAGCAGGTGGCAAAGTGCACGAGCATGCCTTCGGTGCCCTGTATAGTGACAGGGGCATCGTCACCGCCCTGAATATCCTTTGCAGCCACACCGGGCTCCGCGACTCCAGCACCGCTGACTAGCTGACGCGCAACCAGATAAGCCATCCGGTTACCCAAGCCAATATCACTGACGAGATCATCAAAGCTGTTAACCTGATTATGATTAATAACGGCTTGTTTCTGGGCGTCATCAATATCGGATAACCGGGCACCAAACCCGTTAAGTGACTTTTTCAGCAGAGCACGCCCCAGATCGAGCGATTCCGCCAGTTTTTGACTCTTCAGATTATGGCGAATACTGCTGCGCGCCTTGCCCGTGACCACAAAGCTTAGCCAGGCAGGTGTGGGACGTGCGCCGGGGGCTGTAATCACTTCGACGGTTTGGCCGCTCTGCAGAGGCTTACTGAGCGAACCCAGATTGCGGTTTATCCTGCAGGCCACGGTTGCATTGCCGATGTCTGTATGGATTGCGTAGGCAAAATCCACCGGAGTGGCGCCCCTGGGCAACTCCATAATCTTGCCCTTGGGAGTGAAGACATAAATCTCGTCCGGGAAAAGATCTACCTTGACGTGCTCAATAAACTCAAGGGAATCATCCGCCCGCTCACGCATTTCCATGAGCCCTTTGACCCAGCGATCCACCCTCGTCTGGTTCGCGCTGGTTGCGCTGGTCGGCTCGTTCTTGTACGTCCAGTGCGCTGCGATACCGTCATTGGCTATGTGCTCCATCTCCTCCGTGCGAATCTGGATTTCGATGTTCACATGCATGCCAAACAGGGTGGTGTGCAGTGACTGGTAACCGTTGGCCTTGGGCATCGCGATGTAGTCTTTGAACCTGCCGGGCATTGGCTTGTAAAGGCTGTGAACAGCGCCGAGGATTCGATAGCAGTCGTCTTCGTTATCCGTAATGATGCGAAAAGCGTACACATCCATGATTTCGTAGAAGGATTTCTGCTTGAGCTTCATCTTGTTGTAAATGCTGTTCAGATGTTTCTCACGCCCGAGTATCCGCCCCGGGAAGCCACGCTCTTCAAGCTTTTCCTGCAGACGGCCCCGAATATCTTCAATGATCTCTCGGTGACTGCCACGCAGCTTGTCCACAGCCTTGGAAATGTAGCGGGAGCGCATTGGGTACAGGGACGAAAAACCCAGGTCTTCCAGTTCGGTGGAAATGGCGTGCATCCCGAGCCGATTGGCGATGGGGGCGTAGATATCAAGGGTTTCTGTGGCGATGCGTTGGCGTTTCTCGTAAGGCATGGGACCAAGAGTGCGCATGTTGTGCAGGCGGTCGGCCAGTTTGACCAGAATAACCCGGATATCCCTGGCCATGGCCAGCGTCATTTTCTGGAAGTTCTCTGCCTGGGCTTCCGCACGAGTGCGAAACTCTATCTGGGTCAACTTGCTGACGCCATCGACCAATTCGGCCACATCGTCGCCAAACTGTTCCGCAAGAGCATCTTTGGGAATACCCGTATCTTCAATGACATCGTGGAGCATGGCGGCCATCAGACTCTGATGGTCAAGCTTCAGGCCCGCAAGAATGTGCGCAACGGCAAGTGGGTGAGTTATATAACGGTCGCCGCTTTTGCGCATCTGCCCTTCGTGGGCCTGTTCGGCATAATAGTAGGCCCTTCGCACTTGATTAATGCGATTTGTGTCCAGGTAGGTACTGAGCTCAATTGCCAGCCCGTCTACTGTAGCCTCAAGCGACACCATGCCTCCGTCATTTCAATGTTTCACGGTTACCGGGAGGCAGAAACAAAAAAAACCCGAATGCACGCATCCGGGTCCTTTTCCGTCTTTCCAGCAACAATCCAGAGATATACTATAAAACTGCTGAGACAGTTTTCAATGCTTTCCTTTGCCGGGCGGGCCAACTATGCCCGCATCAACTCTAATCTTCTTCGATTTCGGTCAGCAGATCGCGGCTAACCAAACCTGCAGCAATTTCGCGCAGGGCGATTACGGTAGGCTTGTCGTTTTCTTCCGCAACCATCGGCTCGGCGCCTTTGGTAGCAAGCTGACGGGAACGCTTGGTCGCCAGCATCACCAGCTGGAATCGGTTATCAACGTGTTCCAGGCAATCTTCAACGGTAACTCGTGCCATAACTTCCCCGACGATATAAAATGACTGATTTAGAGAACCGCATATTCTACTGCCGGCCGCACAATTTGTATACACCAAAAGCGCGAATCATGCGGAAGCGTTGTTTACCCTACAGAGCCCGGCAAGCAAACCTGCGTGTCGTGCTTGCTGGGTTATTATTTGCAGACGTTGGCTGCGGACAATAGCCAACAAATCCGCCAACGCGTCCCGGAAGTCATCGTTTACAACCAGATAATCAAACTCCGCCGCGTGACGGCATTCTTCTCTGGCCTCCGACAGACGCCGCTCCACTACGTCCGGCGCATCGGTACCCCTGCCCACAAGACGATCCCGCAGGGTGTCAGCAGAAGGTGGCACTATGAACACACTGACACCCTCGGGAATAAGGCGCCTTACCTGTGCAGCGCCCTGCCAATCGATCTCGAGAATCACGTCACGCCCCCGGGCGAGCATATCCCGAACCCACACCT
>LAZR01001234.1_pt1 | contig 16624 bp, 15 predicted proteins | sample 329461 | NCBI WGS metagenome assembly LAZR01 (sample SAMN03002196, study PRJNA259156) | marine sediment metagenome | biome: sea floor; feature: Hydrothermal impacted sediments; material: marine sediment; isolation source: Loki non-amplified sample from Loki's castle hydrothermal vent sediment ...
AAAAAAAAGCCCCAAAAAGGGGCTTAATGATTGATAGATATAGCTTAAAGGATATATCTAGCTAGGCAGCGAGTACGGTCTTTTCTAGTAGTGCGAATGTAGCTTCCGCAAGCTCACCCACATGTTCCATAGAGACATACTCTTTGCCAAACAACATTGACATCATTTTTTTATCTACATTAATACCAATGCCATATACCTCAATACCACCCTGTCTTAAGTTCTTAACTAACTCAATACAGTCTTTCATGTCATCTGGTACACCATCAGTTACCACAAAAAGCATTTTTCTTTCTTCTTTTTGGGCAAAGAGGTTATCACCAGACCAACTCAGTGCAGGAAGTAATGGAGTGCTTCCATCTGCTTCTACCAATGGGTAGTATCCCGCTGTTTGGTCCATAGTCTGATTTTGTCTTGTTAAAACAGTTACAGAACTATCCAGATATCCTGGAAACATTGCAGACCCTACTGACAAATGGGGTATTTTCTTCATTGCAGCTGTAAGTGACAATGTAGCGCGTGCTGCAACAGGCATATCACTTCTCATAGAGTATGATCTGTCGAGCAATACTTGCACTGCCGTGTTAACTGCTTTCTTACGACTTGTCGATTTAAACACCGATAAATTACCTGACTTTATACGATGCAATTTTCGATCATTCAGCCTACGCCCATTCCGTGAAGTCTTTCGCTTCACTTTAGTTTGGGCTTGAACCAATTGGACCAGTCTGGAACGCAATGCAGCAGTAGCTGCTTGTGCTTCATCAAGTGCCTGTTGGTGGTCGCCCGGTGATGTTAGATTTGCAATCTGAGTTGGAGCCAAACTAACAGCATAGTTACCACGCTGGTTTGCCGCCTCTTTAATCTCATTTTCAATGAGGTGTTCAAATGCATCACTAATATCACCTGGCAGATCACTTGAGTCATTCTCTGTTGTTGCCAGAATGTCTTTCATGAACTGCAAGGCCGCATCAAACTCTTCTTGTGACATTTCTCCAGCAGAACTAGAAGAATAACCATTACTGGCGTCACCGTTATCGTCTGATATGTCGTCGTTGGACGATGTGCTAGAACCTGATAATAAGTCATCTGATTCATCACTTTCACTTTGATTCGATGGTGTATCACCATCATCGTCTTGTGAATCATCATCCCCTTGCTCTTGACCTTCTCCCGAATCACCGGTTGATTGGTTTTCATCTGGTATCTGGTCTTGAACTTGTGAATCATTGCCAGCTTGTTGCTGCTGGCTTTGATCACTGTTTTGAGGTGGTGTGGAGGAGCGGTTACTTTCCTCATCAAGAATTTGGGCAATCTCTTGTGCAAACTTAACGATATCACCTTCATTTTTTGCAGATGACAATCTAGCCATAACACTATTAATTCGCGTCATAGTTAGTGGTGTCATCACGCCTTCGAGAAAAGCTTGTGAGTTCTTTGCATGGTCATTTAAAGCTGTTTGACCAAGCATTTGCGAACGACCTTTGTGTAGCACATAACCGCACAATATTGCTGCAGGTGAACTATCAGTAGTAACATTTTTGAAGAAACCATCCTGAACAAGCTTTTGAACTAAGTTCGAGAGCTTTTTGAATGCACCCGGATAGTCTCGGATAATGCACTTCTCCATTCTGATATCTTCCATGATTCCAATTAGCTTTCTCACAATAGGAGAGAACTCTTCGTAATCAATACTGAAATCACTGTAACGTATATGACCTGCTTCATGGATGATATAGCCAAGACCTAGTGTTTCAACACCAGGATCTTGCATGGGCAGAGAAGGTAAATAAATAACATTACCATCTGTCCATGCATGACTTGCATCCAGTTCCACTTTTACACCCATGTTACGCCCCAGTGCCTTTGCGACAATAGGGAGTGATTTAACCAAAGTTGATTGGTTCATAACTTACTCCTTTAGAAGCAAAATAGCGCTGGCTGCGCAACTGGTTTAGAGGTAGAGGGCGTGTTGACGTTAACTTCTGATTCCTCATTAGTATCAAACTCAAACTCTTCGTTTCTGGCAGTGTCTGCCGGTTCCGAAAGGATTAAGTTTTCGTCATCATTCTCCTCAACTTGATCGAACACATCGTTTTGATGTTGTGGTACCTGGTTAATAAAGTCCGTCATGCGTTTTGACGAGCCTAATAAGTTTAGTAATCCACAAACCGATGAGAGATCGGCACCTTCAATTGGACCGGATTTTGGCATCGAGTTAAGTACATCATTCACTCGCTTGATGAGTACATTCACCTTATTACTGATATAGCTCAGTGTTTTGAGCTTGTTCAATATCATGCGAATGGGTGATAACGCTTTTTGACCGGTCTTGTCTCTATTTTCATAGGACGCAACCCACGCATCATTTGCCATCTTCTCGATCTCAGATAATAACTGTCCTAACAAGCCATTTTGCTCTTGTATAAGACCGTCATTCATTAATGCCCCTTGGCCACCACTTGAGATTTTGTAAGCTTGATACTCAAACTTGAATCGATTCTCAATTTCACCGCGACTCATCATGGAATTTCTTAACCAATCCTCCCATTGAGGATGCTCATTTATCCATTCAATATTGGATTGCTCATAGCTATCCAGATATTCGCTGATTAACATTTGGTGTTTGTCTTTTAAGTCCTGCAATCTTGCTAGTAATGTTTCTCCAGCTTCGATCGAGGTTCCATAAGCACCAAACGCTTTGAGACAGACTTTTTCACATTCCCGGTGAATGCGTTTACCTAAACTGTTAATGCGCTTCAGCTTCTCAGGATCAGCAATTGCTTTAGTACCGGGTGTGATAAGGTCTTCAGGTGGGGTCTTGCTTGGATCAGCATATCGTTTTAATTCGTCACGTGTCAGAGTTTTCTTGCCCTGCCATGTGCGATAGTTAATATGAATCCAAACTGTTTGATCTAATACTTCCATTAGGTTTCTCCTTTTAAAAACGAAAAAACCCGAATAGAAATACTAGTCCCCCGAATGAGGAAAAATATTTCCCATTCGGGTAGTTGAGACTGGCTAAATTATCTGGGCCAGTTCCAGTTCTTACTCATCAAATCAATGATGAGTTAGAAACCTAGTTAAGTTAATGTTATTACGATGTCACCGAGCACGCAAGGCTACTAGTTCACAAATTTAGATTTACAGCGCCTATAGGTCATCTGAGTATGTAAAGGTGGTCAGGTTGGGAAGAGTTTCTCCTTGAGTTTCCATATCCCAAATCCAATATTGTCCGTATTTCTGTTTCCACCTATTTATGGCCAAGTGCCTTTGCTCTACAACATTTTCTGAGGCAAACGTTCTAAATATTGCCATCGGTGTAGGGCGGCTAGGATTATCAACCAGTAGGTAATCAGGGTAGACAGTGTTTTTAGAACCATCAAAACGCATTGTTTTAATGAACTTATGATCTTCCATAATGAGTTTCTCAGTCATCAACCTGTCATACTCAAAGTAAGTTGGAATCATATGAATATCAGCTAACAAAAAGCCAATATCCTGTATATGCAATACATCATTGCTATCACGACTGATTACCATCATTGTGTAAACTAATCTTGGATCTTCATCATCATTCAAAATAGATAACACTAGGCTATTTTCCATTTTCTTCATGACATGCTGAGTACCCCAGTATTTCAGTGCATCACTTTGGTGTCTGAGCATAATAGCGATTGAGTTCTGTTGTAAGTTGATTTTACGTATCCCACCAATGACTACCATGTACTTTGTGGAAATACTTGTAGAAGTCATAATCCGGCTAAATTCTGCTTTTCTTCTCTCATCAATTGCATCTTTTGATGCTTCGTTAAAATGTTCGGGGATATAAATAACATCTGCGAGATTTGTTCGTTTTGTATAGATCCGTTGTGCCACATCCAATAAACGATTTCTGGCCACCGCCCAAATTCGCCGTTTATTAAATCCTGGATGCCACCTATTTAACTCTGCTTCTTCCCACATTAAAGCCAGAAGACCAGATAAGGACATCGCATCACGTTTTTGGGTCTGTGCTTTTGGTTTTGGTGGAACAAGTGAATCAATATCACTCTCTTCCTTTGCAGCCCTGTCTACCTTTTTATGAGCTAATGGAGCGAGTATCTTTAACGACAATGTTCCGTCATTTTTTGTTTTGATCACATCATTTTCATATGTAATTCTCCCACTGTCTTCAGTTTCCATTTCAAATGATGGGCACTCAGGAGAATGAAGTGAACCGGTACCAGGATTTCGTGCAAGAAAGTATCTTGTCCTATGAGAGATGTACATGGGAGGCATTTTGTCATTGCACTCGCATCGTGGGGTGATATTTCGTGATTTGAAAGTCGCAAGTACTCGCTGAGCCTCTGCTTCATTGTCTGCTAACCAATCACGGGTATAGGCAGTGTTCTGGTCAAAGCGAATGCGTATTGAATTCATACATCAATCCTAATTTAGAGTAAATCATAATGCACTCTATAGAGCTATGAGCTTGATTTGAATAAATAACCGGATATTGAGGAAAGCTAGTTACAAACAAAAAAGCCGCCCCATAGGGACGGCTTTATTGGTAGTTAAAAACAAATAGCTGTCGGCGTACTAACAGCCTCTTGAGATAAGATGGGTACAGGCTTTGCAAGAATGCCTATCGCCTGTGCTAATTCACGAACATACTTTGACGGTAACTCTAATGCTTCGGCAAAGTCAGCAGGTAAGCCTCGTTTGTTTGGCATTAAATCCCGTGTGTTCTGTCCTTTGAAAGCGACAGCTGAAATTGTTCCATCAGGAAGCTTCTTAGATAATCCTACTAACAGCAACAGCTGTAGAGAACTTTCTATTTTTCCTCCACCAATAACCTTACCGCTTGTCAGAAAGTTTAAACCATCATCTTTAATGATTTTCCATCCTTCAATTGGCAGTAAGCCATCACACGAGATGATGGCTCCGTTTAGGTTACTGTCATATTCAGCCGATATCAGCATTTCATCAAAGCCATTGTCAAAGTTATACGCCACAATGTCATCAACAAGTGATTTCAATGCGGTTTCAACTTCAGCTTCGTCCAACTCCAACATACTCCACGTTTGCTCTTCGATATCTTGAGCCATCGTGACATTGCCTTTGTCGTCGATGCGTGCTTTACCAATCTTTGAATAGCCATCATTCAATTTTTGTTTAACACGCTCCAGCTGTTCACTCCAGGCATCCACATTTTTGTCTAGTTTAAGTACTCTAGTACGAAGCTTGGAGCCGGTCTTACCAAACTTCACGGTAAGTTCGTTTGACGCTGTGACTTTAATTACCCAGTCTTTTGTCCCTTGACTACTAGGGCTGTCTTTTCGGTAAAGCTCATATAAATCAATCATTGAGTGGATTACCTCCATTAGTCCCTGTTGCCTTTGTAGTTTCAGAAGCCCATGCATCACCAATGTGTAATTCTGCAACTTCGATGATAGCGGCTCGCGTTGGTCGGTCAGCTACATTAAGTAGAGCCCGATCCATTGCGTAAGCAATAGGTGAAACATCTATTGCACTACTGAATCCATGATAAGCCTTAGTCATATTAGCCCAGCGTAAAAGTGTTCGAGTACTCATGGTTAATGGAATCCGATTTTCACCTTCGGTATGCAGAGATCGAATGTCATTGGCAACATCAATCATTTTTTCTTGCAATTCGTCAGATAAATCCGGTACCACAGACTTCAGAATAGTCATTTCCACTTCTTTTTCTGGGTAGCCCACAGATACTTTCCAGAAACGATCAACAAATGCTAAGTCTTGCTTATTAGCATTACTGTAATCGTCACTGGCTCCAGCCATATTTGTATTACCTGTGGCAGCAAAACAAAATGCATTGTCAGGTTTTACAACATGATGGCCAGCCGCATCCAGAACTAAGGGACGGCCCGCTAATACTTCATATAATCCAGTTAAGACTGCATCATCTGCTCGGTCAATCTCATTGAGCACAAGTATTCCAGGTTCATTTTCTGCACCCATCGCCAGTGGAACAACGCCATACATAAATACGGTATCTCCACCAACGATTTCGGTACGCCCCATCAAAACATCAAATTCCATCCCTTCATATATCGTCTTTTCATACATCGGTATATTTAGTAATGCACAGAAGTTGACTAAAGCAGCTGATTTACCCGCACCAGTCGGTCCGAACAAATACATGCCATCTTTATTGTTTCCAGATAGGTTCATGTTCCACCAGACCATAAGGTCTCGTAAAACACTTTTGTCAAAACGATAATTTTCTTCACCTGATGGAACATACTGTGAACCAGGTTCATATCCAGTGATGAATTGACCTACAGCAGCCTCAATGCCGAATGTTAAACCGATATCGTATTGCATCGTTTTCATGTGTTATCTCCTATTTTGAAATACCACTACCCCTAAAGGGGCGGTGGTAAAAAACCACCCCTTTGGGTGAAACGATTTCTAACTACTTACATAGCTAAATATTTTTTAATTGTTTCGCGGTTCGCTTCTGGATCTTCAATCCCTATTACCTTGCAACAAGTTGCAAAGCTAAAGGGGCGATTATCATTAACGATAGGTTCATCTATCCAGGACATTAATTCTTGCCATTGTTTGCCTCCTTTAACTGAGTCTCGCAATAACTTAATGCTTCGAATATAGAACTTTTCGTGCAACTCCTCCGCCAGTTCTTGGGTTAAATTCCATTCATCTGGTTCAATAGGAAGAAGGTCGAAATTAAGTGCTAATTGCATCACTCCAACCTCCTATGCTGCTATCTGTAGGACAGACATCGCCCTATCAGGAATAGCCAAATCCTCAATGCATCCATCACTGCATAACCTACTGAAGTCACACATTGAACAAGGACTGTTAAAGGCTCCAAGCGGACTGCGGTTAAACCGCCCGTTGTTGTAGTCATTAACAAACCATTGACAGCTTTGGATATATTCCCTGACTCGACTTGCTGGTCTGCGGTCGACTATTTGGGGTAGATGGATAACCGGGTCTTTTTTCTTGTGCAAGCACATGAAACCAACCTGATCAGCCTGTTCTATACCTAATGTCTCGGCATGACTATCTACGAGCAGTTGATAAGCCGTTAATTGATCTGATTGACGAACGAACAAATCATCGTAGGCGACACCCGTTGTTTTGATGTCTAAAATGACTATTCTGCCAACCTGATCCATAGCAATTAAATCCAGATATCCTTTTAAGCTATCTTTCGGTGATATCTGAACTGCGAGTTCAACCTGCAATGCAGGTGAACCGTCTGGCATGATAAAAACCATTAGTCCGGACTTTTCCCATTTAACTGGAAACTTCCCAGCCATTGCAGCGCCCATCTCTTTCAGTTTTTTTTCCGACTGTGTGGCCGAATACTCAAGTGAAACTGATGTTTGCTTTTTCCAATGTCTGACAAAGACATCTTCAATTGAAGAAATCCGTGTACCCAGCGTTACTGCTTTTAAGTAATCCATAACGGTGTTATCCACCGCTTTACCAAAAGCAAGGTTTGCTGAAGTAACCTTTGGTCTTATACCCAACTTATAGTGGTACCAGACTTGCTTCATACAAGTCTGCCCTTTTTGAACGCGACTAGGACTGAGAATCATTGCTCACTCCTTTGCCATAAAACCCGCTTCTCCACTAGGAAAGCATGCGAATATCTTTTTGCTCGTTTAAGTTGGGATCTGCTGAAAAGGTTATAGCCCACGACTGCTCGTGCCTTTTCGAGAATGATTACTAACTTGTCTCCAGCCCAATATGCTCTGGAAACATGGTCGTCCTTCTTTTCAACTTTGGATGGTCTAAATTCTGCATTTGTACCCGCCCGTTGAATAACATCTTTCAGGACTTCATCACGTCTCAGCTTTTTAAACTCCATTTGTGCCTCCTTGAATTAAAAATCCTTCGGAATGGCACAGACAAAGCTATCCCTAGAGGGCAGTGTATGTGCCCTGAAGGGTGATTGAGTGCTGGATTAAACGGTCAGCAAGCCGCTTTCAATCGACAATTAAATGTCGATCAGAAACCTTTAATCTGGAGGCACAAAAAAACGTACAGCTGTGCAGACACACAAAAGATTTCTGTCGGAAATAAAGTTACTTCAATCGGATTTGCTCTTATGAGCTGAGAGTACGGCCAGTGGACGTATCTTGGTGAGCTTGGCGGGAGCCAAGAATCGCGAGTAGCGATATTGATTACGAAAATAGCAATTTACCAGTGTGGTGTCAACGCTTCAATCAGTTCTGCTCAATTATTAACCAGCGAGGATTTTCCCCATACTTACAAGGCATTTCTGATCTTACTGACAGGGTTATCCACAGAAAATGTGAATGAAATATTACTACGACCAATCATTAAATTTGATACGAGCAAAAAGCGTTAATTCTCAAAAACAGTAAATAAAGATGAGCCTTGTTTTTATAGGCCGTTTTTTATTTTTTTTAGGAGAACCCTAATGCGTAGACATAAAAGTGAAACTGAAAGTCAAAGAATGATGTTGTGGTATGAAGTTATCGAAAAGTTAATAGATTTATACCAATATTGTGATGAACAAGGTGTCATCAATATCATTATGTCATTCTTTATGTAAAGCTGGATTGAAAAGCCCCCAAAGCCGAAATCAAAAGGTAATGGGGGATTCCATTAACTGTTAATCATTGGGTCGCTGGTTCGAGTCCAGCTCGGGGAGCCAAAGAATATATAAAGCCCCAAAGAGTCACTCTTTGGGGCTTTTTTGTTTGAGTGTAATTTTTACAATAATTTGTAATGAGTTTCAATAAAACAAAATACGTAGAGACAGATTCTTATCTCTACTCAGTAAGGTTCGCTATAAGTTAAATGTCTCTGTGACTAGACTCACATATGCACCCCGCCACAGACATTACACAACGGGCAACACCGCTTATCAAAAATAATCGAGACTTGTCTAAACAATCTCAGCCTTAATCATGTCAGTTTATTAAGTGAAAACTGATAGCTTAGGAGGGTTAGTCTTGATTGTTCAAATCGAAACCTACTGGCCAATAAATTCATATATTTATGATATTTTATGTGACAAAATGACTTGAAATGCGCTTGCTGCAAAAGACTGTAGATTATCTTCAGGATGATTTAGAATCAGCAGCGGTCTACGCATATTTTTTGCCGCCTTCAATTTAATTTCACTCAATGTGTTTAGCTGAATCAGATCTGCTACCGTTGCTTTAGGTAACAATGACAAACCAAGCCCTGCTTCGACGTGTTTCGCGATAGCTTCATTGCTACCAATTTCTATGATCTTCTGAGGCTTGATTTGGTTATCCGCTAGAATACGTTCAACCACATCCCGTGTCATTGCACCTTGCTCTCTTAATAACCAGACGGATTGCTCCAGTTCTGATCTGATCATTGCTGATGATTTGTGACCAGTATATGCCGTGATAAATAACATTTCCTCATCAAACCAGTGCATCGTATTAATGAGTGTTGATGAGACCTCACCACCTTCAATGATCCCCAAATCTATTTCATAGTCGATCAAGGCTTCACTGATAACAGGTGTTGAGGCTACCTGTACAGACAATAGAACGTTGGGATAAAGCGTTTTAAAGTTATTAATGTACGGTGCCAGCCAGTAATTAGCTACTGTCGGGGTTGCGCCCAGTCGTAATACGCCATCATGGAGTTCTCTCAAGGCTTGCATATCATCGATGGCTGTCCGTTCTATCGCAAACAGACTCCGAGCATATTCAAATAAACGCCGACCTTCATGTGTTAGTCGCATATTTCGCCGTTTGGTAGATCGACTGAGCAAAGAGACCTCAAAATATTTTTCTAGCTCTCTCACCGATTTTGAAACTGCGGGCTGGCTAACACATAACGTTTCAGACGCCAATGAAAAGCTACCCTCTTTAGCAACGAAATAAAAATGACGTAGATGATTTAGGTTCATATATATAAAAGTTATAGATTAATAAAATATATGTATTAGATTTATAGCATAGCGCATCTTATCCTTGGCAACAAAAAATAGGTGGATACGCTATGCATAACTCATCAAATATTTCATCTCCTGCAAGTCAATTGCTTGACCCCAGATGGTTCCAGGGATTGTTACTTGTTCTGCTTTTCTCTGTTGTTGGCATGATGGCTGAAAAACTATCTATTTTTAATCAACTAGGCCTGAGCGCGCTTACTATCGCAATTATTCTTGGCATGATTGTAGGTAATACCTTTTTTCCACGAATCGCAGAGCAAACCTCTCTCGGGGTCGACTTCTCCAAAAACATATTATTGCGTGCTGGGATTGTCTTGTACGGGTTTAGAATCACCTTCCAGCAAGTCATGAATATTGGCATCAGCGGTATTTGTATCGATATTTCCGTTCTGATCCTGACTTTTGCACTTGCCTACTATGCAGGTCGCCATCTATTCAAGCTGGACAAAGAAACCGTTATTTTGATTGGTGCGGGCAGTTCTATATGTGGTGCAGCTGCCGTAATGGCAACCGAACCTGTTATCAAGGCACAGGCACATAAAGTGACTGTTGCCGTCGCCACCGTAGTTATCTTCGGCACGTTATCTATGTTTATTTACCCACTGATATTTCCTTATCTGGGATTATCTGAGCAGCACTATGGGATTTTTGTAGGCTCAACCGTACATGAAGTAGCTCAAGTTGTGGCAGCAGGTAAAGCGGTCAGTGATACTGCAGCTAATACTGCATTAATCGAGAAAATGCTGCGAGTGATGATGCTCGCCCCATTTTTATTACTAATCGGTCAACTTATTGCCAATAAAAAACAATCTACACTCAGAAGCCAGCGTGCCCCTATCACCATTCCCTGGTTTGCCGCGCTGTTTATCGTAGTGACCGCCTTTAACTCAGTAGTTGATATGAGTCCGTGGATACACAAAATTTTAATCTCGGTGGACACCCTTTTTCTGACAATGGCAATGACAGCCCTGGGGCTCAGAACTCATCTGGGTGCTATTAAACAAGCGGGATTAAAGCCGATTTTATTAGGGTTGTTGTTATTTGTAATGCTGACTATAGGTGGCTATTACATCAATAGCTTCTATCACAACTGGTTTTAAGGGAGCAAAAATGAAAATGAAAAAAGAGAATATGAATCGCCGTAAAGCACTTCGTAATATCGGTGCGAGCATGGCTGGTTTGCTTACCGCCAGTCAAATTCCAAAAGTCATGGCGAACACTGACAATAATCGTGTTGCTCTTGAGGCGTTACCAACATTTACAGGGCCTGGCTCGAAGCTGGGCTGGAATTCTATGGGACCACTTGTTTTTTACCCACAGAAATTGCCACTCATTCGCCTGACTGACAGGCCGGTACAACTGGAAACACCACGACATTATTTTCGTTCAGCCATCACGCCGAATAATGCTTTTTTTGTTCGCTATCACATGCCTTCTGTGCCAACAGAAATCGACTTGAATATATGGCGACTCAATATTGAAGGTGAGGTCAATAATCCTGCACAGCTATCATTAGAAGAGCTACTTAATCTGCCACCAAATGAGGTAGTGGCTGTCAACGAGTGCTCGGGAAATAGCCGTAGTTTTTTTCAACCCCGAGTACCTGGTGGGCAATGGGGACATGGTGCGATGGGTTGCGCCCGCTGGAAAGGCATTCGACTAATGGATTTATTGGAACGAGCGGGCATAAAATCAACGTCAAAACAGATACAATTTCAAGGGCTAGACCTAGGTAAGGGCCCAAAAGGTTATGGATCTCATGCGTTTATGAAATCTTTTAGTATCGATGATCCTGCTTTGCAAAATGCGCTTATCGCCTATTCGATGAATTCGTCACCACTACCGATTCTGAATGGCTTCCCAGTGAGAATGGTTTTTCCCGGTAAATTTGCAACCTACTGGGTCAAGCACGTTACCTGGATTCGAGTTCTAGATCATACCGATACAGATTTCTGGACCGCAAAAGCATACAAAATACCTGCAACACCACAAGCAGATACCACCCCAGAAGCAATAGCCAAACATGAAGTAGATATGGTGTCGATAGGTACAACACAACTCCCTGTTCGCTCTTTTATTGTCTCCCCAGACGACCAAACCCAGTTACTCGCTGGATTAACTAATGAAGTCTGCGGTATCGCTTTCAGTGGTAGCGGTAAGGGTATTGCGTCTGTTGAATTTTCTGCTGATGATGGAAAGACATGGAAAAAAGCAGTGCTTGGTGAAGACTTAGGACCTTATGCATTTCGTACTTGGCGATTCGATTGGACCCCCAGCGAAAGTGGCGTATACAAGCTTGCTGTCAGGGCTAAAGACTCAGATGGTTCAATTCAGCCAGATCACACCATTTGGAATCCAGGTGGGTATGTTCTTAACCGAATTGAACGACAAGTCGTTCATGTTGGCAAAACGGCCTAGGAGGCAAACCGTGAATATTCCAAGCATTATTTCAACCTGTATGCTCGTATTAATAGCCACTAATATTAAAGCTGATGCATTTGTATCAGATGAAACAGGTGCAAACATTGACACACCACATTACATGACGCCAGCTCAATATCAAACACCTGATGGGAAACACAACATTCTCAAGCAACAAAAAACAAAAATTAATCCGCAAGGAAATGTATATGGATTAAACGGCGTTTTACCTAGTTATCCAAGTGAGCTTGCAGCGGGAAAAGGTCAAAATCTTGTCAAGAGTTATTGTGCCATATGCCATAGTACGACATACATCACCAATCAGCCCCCCCTTTCATCAAAGCACTGGCAAGAGATAGTGGATAAAATGCGTTTTAAATTTGGTGCAAAAAATTTCATCAATGATGAACAGGAAAAAGCCATTGTTACATACCTCCAAGCACACTACACACCTGAAACCCAGTCGCATGTTGAATCAACAGTGAATACAAATTCAGAAGAAAAAGTTCGGTCCGAAACATCATCAGTCAAATTTTCTGGTGATCTCACGTTAGGTAAAAGTACTTTTGTCCAAAATTGTGCCGCCTGCCATCAAACAAATGGTGAAGGTCTTTCCGGAGCATTCCCACCGTTAAAAGATCATGCTGCTGAACTATTTAATACAGATGGTGGACGTAGTTATTTAGCCAAAGTGGTCATGCATGGTTTAAGTGGTCAGATATCGGTCAATAAAGACAACTACAATGGCAATATGCCCGCTTGGAAGTCGGTATTGAATGATGAAAAACTAGCTGCTGTATTAAATTATATTCTTCTAAGCTGGGGTAATGATAAACGCCTAACCAATGACTTCAGTCCTTACACGGCCGAAGAATTGGAAGCAGTGAGAAAACTGGATATTTCTCCTGAGAAAATGACAATGGCACGTTCTCAGCTCAATCTTTTATCTGGCTCAGAATAGATCGATGTAAAACATCTTATTATTCATTATTGGAGTACGCATTCGAGTTCACCATGAAATTCAAAAATATATCCTCAGAGATTTTATTCTCTGGGGGTATTTGCTGTACCAGCATACAGTGAGTCTCGGCGTATACTCGCTCAGAGACTATTTGTTCGATTTTCGAGCATCCCTCACTAAATATGAATTACCTGATCCTCGTTTTAATTCAAATAAGTCAATTGATTTCAATAAGCTGCTGAGATTTTTAAAGCCATAATTTCTGGTATCAAATGATGTTTTATTGGAAATATTTGATCCTACTGGCCCAAGCGCTGCCCAGCCATCTTCATCTTCTGTTGCTTCAATTGCTTGCCTCAACAGGTTGATGAGTTTAGTGTCTGATTTGATATTTTTAGATTTTACAACCGATTTTGTTTTTTCTTTTTCTTGATCTAAAAATAGAAACTTAGAGCATGCATTCACAAAAGATAGTGGTGTTTTACGTTCTCCAAATCCTAATACCACTTTCCCTTCCGCTAAGGCCCGTGTCACCATAGGTGTAAAGTCACTGTCTGATGACACAAAACACATCACATCAATTTGTTTCGTATACATTACATCCATCGCATCAATGACCATGGCAATGTCTGATGCGTTCTTTCCTTTTGTTAAATCATACTGCTGAATGGGTTGTATAGCATATTCATGTAAGAGATCCTCCCACGCCTTTAAGGTGGGTGATTTCCAGTTTCCATAGGCTTTACGGATAGTGACAACCCCATAATTTGCCACTTCACTCAGCACATCTTCAAACTTGCCAGCTGGCGCATTATCGGCATCAATAAACAATGCTATTCTCTGCTTAGTTTCATCCATTATTTAGCCTTTATTCCATAAAGCATGTTGTTTGTTATGAGGATATTAATACATTTTGCGTCAAGTTGTTTGCTGACAAATTCGTCTTTATTGAAGCCATGGAGACTGAATCTTAGATGATTTATATAAGGCATTAAGCTGAGAGGCGTATCTTATTTTATTCTCCTGTTTGTAGAGTACGTAAACTGGAAAGGTAAACTCAGGAAAATGTTCGTTATGCTTTAGCAGTCCTGCTTTTATATGATGTTCAACCACGCGAGTTCGGAAGTAGCCACTCCCCCCATTGGTCAAAATATAATGCAATGCTAATGGCCCGAGACTGATCGTAAGGTTAGAGCTTGCTAGTTCTGGCAGAGCGACATCATGCTGACGTCTGAAGTCCTCTCCCCAATCAACATAGACATAAGGTTCCGATATTTCTACAGAGCTAACATGAATCAATTTTTCTTCTAATAATTGCTCAACCTGAACACCAGGCCAATATTCAGGTTGATGAACCAAAATAATATCTAGAACACCATTCTCAAGTTGCTCCATAAGCGATTGACGTTCACCAATCTCTGTTCTTATGGCCACTTCACTTTCAGTGATATTGAGTGCATTGAGCCATTGCAAGACAAGCGGACTCCATAAACTCACTTCACTGCCAATATTGAGTACATTCTGTACTCCTTGGGGTAAAGGCAGATCACGTTTCGCCAGCTCCCACGATTGCACCATTTTCGTAGCATGTTCAACAAACCTAACACCATTTGAAGTCAAACTTGCACCGGAGCGGTTGCGAACAAATAATTTACAGCCAAGTTGTCCCTCAAGGTTATGAATTCGAGCCGTTACGGTCGTTTGAGTGACATGCAGCTTTTCTGCTGCTGAGATAAAACTTCCCGACCTGACAATTTCAAGAAATGTTCTGGCTAAACTGACATCCATATGAATATTTTTGATATTAAACTAAGATAATATTCATTATATATTACAAAAGAATCTCTGCATAATGTGTTTCAACATTCACAGCGTTAGAAACACACTTCATGCAAAACTTAGCTACATCATTATTCACAACATCTGAGTGGGAGGCTGTAGCAAACCTTCTAAAGCGTTTGTCTAATGAACAAACAGAATGGTTAGCGAATAACATATTAGACATTTCCACTGCAGATAAAAGCATAGCTGTTGAAAAGAGAGCAGTTGTAGCCTATGGAACAGAAACAGGCAATTCCAAAGGTATTGCTCAGCAGTTTTATGAAAAAGCAGTTCATCAGAATAAATCAATAGAACTCATTAACCTGGCGGATTTCAAGTTCAAACAACTAAAACATATTGATCATCTATACATTGTGTGTAGCACTCATGGTGATGGCGATCCACCAGAACCCATTACATCTGTCTATGATGAATTGCTTAACCTAAATGAAGATTTATCTCATCTTTCTTACGCAGTGCTTGCTTTAGGTGACAGTTCATATGATCACTTTTGTTTAACAGGTCTCAAAATTGATGCCAAGTTGCGTGAGCTTAGTGCAATACCTTTTACTGAATGTGTAGAGTGTGATGTTGATTTTGAAGAAACGGCTGATGAATGGTTAGCTTATTTTATTCCCAAATTACCAGATATAACGAAAAACGTTGAAACGCACATAAGAAGCACTGATAAAACCAGCGCTTTAACCTATTCAAAAACAAACCCACTCTCGGTAGAAGTAGTCAAGAACATTCGTTTATCGGATAACTCAAGAACAAACCCCATCCATCATTTAGAGTTAGAAATACCCGAAGACATCCAATTAGGTCTGACAGCTGGTGATGGAATCGGTGTTTTACCTCAGAATCCTCCTCAGCTCGTACATCAAATATTGTCATTAACAACATTGTCAGGAGATGAATCTGTCGTTGTAAAACAAATAGTCATGCCACTGGTTGAAGCTTTACGTGAATATTGTGATCTCACCTTGATAACAACAAAATGTCTTGTTAAGTGGAGTGAGCTTTCAAAAAACAATGACTTAATAGAAATTTGTCAAAATAAACAAACATTACGTTCATATCTCAAACGACACCAATTAACTGATATTTTGGTCCAGTATCCAGTATCGATAAGTCCGCAACAACTAGTTGATATATTGAGACCGTTACAACCACGTTTATATGATATTGCCAGCAGCACTCGCCATATTCAAGATGAATTACATCTGACAGTAGAGAGGTATCGGTATTCTTGGTTCGGGAAATCACAAAATGGAATTTGTTCAACATATTTAACGAATATCGAGGAAGGTGAACACCTTCTTGTGTTCCCTCATCACAATAAACGGTTTCATTTACCCACCAATCAAAATAACCCCGTTATCCTCATTGCTGACGGGACGGGAATCGCACCTTTTCGAGGTTTCATGCAGGAGATTAAATCTGATCTTCATCGTGAA
>LAZR01001235.1_pt1 | contig 16586 bp, 12 predicted proteins | sample 329461 | NCBI WGS metagenome assembly LAZR01 (sample SAMN03002196, study PRJNA259156) | marine sediment metagenome | biome: sea floor; feature: Hydrothermal impacted sediments; material: marine sediment; isolation source: Loki non-amplified sample from Loki's castle hydrothermal vent sediment ...
GATTCAGTCTGTTTTATCTCAAAGGCGTATCACCGCCGGAGGTCAAAACCACCGACATATACCGCGGTGTCATGCCGTTCATAATGCTGCAGGTGCTTGTGCTGATCGCCATTCTGATCTTCCCGGCGTTCTTTGGTATGTCATCGACATGAGAATGCCGTAAATTGAGAGCCTGGCAGGCGTGACGAGTCTGTTCGTCACGCCTGCGCTTTTTCTCGTATTAGTTGGACCACATAAATGTCCCTAAGAACAAAATTGATATTGCTTGCGTTGGTTCCACTGTTGGTTGTTACCGGAATATTTTCAGTGGTAACTCTGCATCAGGGCGATATTCTGACCAAACGGGAACTGCAGGTTTTTGAGCAGAACCTGCGACGGTCCAAGGAAACCGCGTTGAAAGACTATGTGTCTATCATGCGCACCGCCATCGACTTTATCCGGCAGAGCTCCGCCACCGATGAGGAGGCCCGTAAACGGGTTGTGGCCTTGATGCAGAAGGCCTCGTTCAGCGATGACGGCTATTTTTACGCTTACAATAAAGAGGGGCTGACCCTGGTTCATGCCACTCAACCTGGTTTGGTGGGGCAGGACCTGTACAATTTTCAGGACAGTAGCGGCAATTATCTGATTCAGAATCTGATACGCATCGCTGAAAATGGCGGTGGCTATTATCAGTATATGTGGCAACAGCCGACCACCGGTAAAGAAGTGGATAAGGTTGGCTATGTCGAACAGATTGCGGATTGGCAGTGGATGTTCGGCACGGGATTGTACATTGATGACATTGCCACCGAGATGCGGTTGATCGAAGCCGGTGTGGATGCCAACGTCAAGCAAACCTTACTGGCCATTCTGGCGTCGTTGTTGCTGGCAATTGGCGTTATTGTGTCTATTGGGGTTCTGTTCAACGTGCATGAAAATCGCCTGGCAGACCAGAATCTCAAAGAACTGAGCCACAAAACAGTTCAGCATCAAGAGGAGGAACGGCGCCGGGTTTCGAGGGAGTTGCATGACGGCATCAATCAATTGCTGGTGTCTGTAAAATACCGGTTGGAAACCGCGATGACTCATATTCCTGTGTCTGAATCTGCCGCCCACGAATCCTTGATGAAAGGTGGAGAAGTGCTGAACCGGGCAATTCAGGAGGTGCGGTCTATTTCCCATGATTTGCGCCCCAGCGTGTTGGATGACCTGGGGTTGATGGCAGCGCTTAATCAGTTGTTGGACGATTTTCGCGAGCGCAGCGGTATCGACCTAGACATTGATATTCAGTCCCCGCAGAGCGATATTGCGGAGGAGGTTGCCACAACCCTGTATCGCATTGTTCAGGAGGCGCTGTCGAACATCGAAAAGCACGCCCGGGCGTCCAAGCTGGTATTGAGTTTGAACGAAGACGCGGAAGGGCTTTTTTTGTGCATTACGGACAACGGCGTGGGAATCGTGGAAAAGGATGTCTACGCTTCGAGGGGCATTGGGTTACGTAACATGCGCGAGCGAGTGGAGTTTCTGGGCGGGGAGTTTTGGGTCTCGCGCCGGCCCGGTAACGGAACCCGTATCACGGCCTCGTTCAAAGAATTTCAGGCGTAGTCGAACCCATATTGACACGCACAGAGCTGCTGTAAATCTGACGGTACCAGTCATATGAGTGAACCAGGATCTGTATTGAAAGTCATGTTGGTGGATGACCATATATTGGTCCTGGAAGGCATCAGGGCGCGGTTGCAGCAGGAAAAAGGGATAGACGTAGTAGGCCAGGCCACCGACGGCAACAAAGCACTTGAGCTGGTGAACGACCTGAAGCCAGACGTTGTCATGATGGACATCAGCATGCCCAACATGAACGGGATAGAAGCGACAAAAATTTTCAAAGAGCGCTATCCCGATCTGAAAATCCTTATTCTCAGCATGCACGACAACCGGGAATATATTTCGCAGTTGATGTTTCACGGTGCCAAAGGCTACATTCTGAAAGATGTATCGGCTGACGAGATGGTTCGTGCCCTCAGAACGGTGGCCGACGGTGCCACCTATATCTGCTGCGCGGCCACAGAGACGTTATTTCGCCACGGCGAACCAATCGATACGGGCGAGAGTAAACTTACCCGGCGTGAAGAGGCCATTCTTGGCAGAGTGGCCAAAGGATTCAGCAGCAAAGCGATATCCAACGAATTGAACATCAGCGTGAGAACCGTTGAATCCCATCGTCAGAATATTAAAACCAAGCTGCATTTGAATACGACCGCAGAGCTGACCAAGTATGCGTATGATCAGGAGCTGCTTTAGCCGAGCCATCAAATACCCAGTTGCAGCCCGATTTCAATCACCCGGCCAGAGGGAATCCGGTACAGGGACGTCGCATGCAGGGTATTGCGCACCATTAACGCAAAAAGTTTGTCGCGCCACGCCATCATGCCGTCTTTCTTCCGGTCTGCAATCACCGATATCCGCCCCACGAAATAGGTCGCATCGTCCAGATCAGCCGGTAACTCGCGATGTTCAATGCAGTAGGACAAATCCGACGGAATATTGAATCCCTGCATGAAGCCATAGTTGAGTTTGACCTCATACAGGCCCTCGCCGAACGCCTTCACTTGCATGCGTTCGTCATTGGACACCCGCGGTTTACGCGTCATTTTCACGTTAACGATCACGATCGTCTCAGGCAGCAGAATGTTGTGCTTTTTCAGCTGTAACAACGCATTGGGCACTTCTCCCGTGCGCCCAGTAAAAAATATGCCGGTGCCGGGCGCGCGTTGGGGTGGCTCGTGCTCGAGATGTCCCAGCAGCGTTTCAACGGTAATGGTATTGGCTTCGTAGGATTGGAGTAAAAGCTCGGTGCCACGGCGCCAGGTGACGATCACAGTGAAGATGATCGCCCCCATGGCGACCGGAAACCAACCACCTCGCGGGATGGTTTCCGCGTTGGCGGTAAGAAACGCCAGGTCAACCGTCAGAAACAGCAGCAGAAAAGTGCTCGCCTTGGCCAGGCTCCAGCCGCCGCGCTCCCGGGCCACATTGAAGGCCAGAATGGTGGTCACCAGCATGGTGGCGTTCACACTGACACCGTAGGCCGCCGCCAGATTGTTGGAGGAGCGGAACGTCAGCACCAGGGCGACCGCCGCGATCATCAGAAACCAGTTGATACCCGGCATGTAAATCTGGCCGTGGGAGTGCTCAGACGTTTGTTGTACCCGCAAGCGCGGCATAAAACCAAGCTGCACCGCTTGCCGGGTGAGAGAGAACGCGCCTGTGATGACTGCCTGAGAAGCAATGATGGTGGCGGCCGTGGCCAAGCCCACGAGAGGAAACAGCGCCCAGTCTGGCGCCAGATGAAAAAACGGCTGCAGAGTGCCTTCGGGTTTGTCGAGCAGCAGAGCGCCCTGGCCGAAATAGTTCAGCAACAGGGCCGGCAGCACAAAGCAGAACCAGACCAGCCGTATCGGCGTTACGCCAAAATGGCCCAGGTCGGCGTAAAGGGCCTCCCCACCAGTGGCTACCAGAAACACCCCGATCAACACCAGAAAACCCGTAAGATTATTGCCGGCGAGAAACTGCACCGCGTACCAGGGCGCCACGGCTTTCAGCACTTCCGGGTGATCCATAATGCTGTTGATCCCGAGCGCCGCCAACGTCAGAAACCAGACCACCATGATGGGGCCGAACATTGCCCCTACCTTGGCTGTGCCGAACTTCTGCATGGCAAACAACATCACAAGAATGGTGACGGTGATGGGTAGCACATAGTTGTGCAACGTCGGTGCGGCCACTTCCAGACCCTCCACGGCACTGAGCACCGAGATGGCGGGCGTCAGCATGGTGCCGCCATAGAGCAGGCCAGCGCCGAACAGACCGAGCAGAATCAGCGTGCGCCGGCGCCGGCTGTCCTGATCTTTATCTGGCCGTAACAGCGCCAGCAACGCAAAAATACCGCCTTCGCCATGGTTGTTGGCGCGGAGAATAAAGACCATATACTTCAGGGAAATAACGATGATTAGCGCCCAGAAGATCAGCGACAAAATGCCAAGAATGTTGGCTTCTGTGATGGGCAAAGGACTGACCCCGCGAAAGCACTCACGCAGGGCGTAGATCGGGCTGGTGCCTATGTCGCCGTAGACGATTCCCAGCACCGCCAAACCGACCGCTGTGCGGCCGGGTTTCGTGGCCTCTTCGGATTCAGCCATCGCTACTTCCTTCTTCTTGGGTCTGAGTAATTTATACAGTCTAGTTTAGTTGTGGAACTATTGAGGAAGGTTACTGATTCATAGATTCCGAGCCGAGGGGCCGGGAGAGCCGGGCGCTCACGCATTATGCGAGTTAGCAACCCGGCAACAGATTGATCAGGCCGGCAAGTCCGTGACCTGGTCCACAACGGCAGCGTAAAGATCCTGCGTTGAAGCCAATGCGCCATCGTGTACTTCCTGGGCAGACAGTATCTTGCCGTTAGCCGATTTGAGCGCGCGGGTGGCGGTTGTGCTGGCCACTACGGTGGGTGAATACCCCAGGTTAAACCCGCCGTGCGCGGTGGAATTGACGCACATGTGGGTCATGAAGCCCGCGAGAATGATGTTTTTAACGCCCTTCGCTTTGAGCTGATCATCCAGATCCGTCTGTACAAACGAGTTCGGAAAGTTTTTGGTAATGACCGGCTCGTTGTCTTTCGGCGCAACGGCGTCGGCAATGGCGCCAATGTGGGCGTTAACGTCATAGGGAGAACCCGGGCCGGCATCGTGACGAATATGAAATACCGGAATGCCTTTGGCGCGAGCCAATTCCAGAAGTTTTCGACCCTCTTCCATGGCTTCGTTGGCGCCTTCAAGCTTCATGACGCCCTCAAGATACGTGTTCTGGTAGTCGATCATGATCAGAGCCGAATCGGACAGGCTTGAGGGTGCGGGGCTCAGGCCGTTCAGTTCTCTGAGTGTGGTTGATGCTGTTGTCATGATGGTTCTCCGGCGGTTGGTTTTGAAGCAATAGCGTAATATGCGCTCCTTGCGCGGTATATACGACGAAAACGTCGTTTCGATGGGCTTTTGGCCGTGTGCCTTTTTAACGTTTGGCAACCTGCCCTTTTATTCAATGCCATGGCACCCATATCCGTAGTAGATGATGGTTCCATTAATCACCGCAGGAGATATGTGCGAATGAGTACTTACAAAGCGATTAACCTGATCAAGCACAACGAAGGGAAGGTTGGCCCGGAACTGTTCGAGGTGGTGGAAAAGACCGTTCCGGAACCCGCCGACGGCGAATTTCTGATCAAGCAAACCTACATGTCCCTTGATCCGGCCATGATGGGCTGGATGACCTCAGACACCGACAGCTACATTCCACGGGTGGAGCTGGGCACCGTCATGCGTTCATCGGGCATCGGCGAAGTTGTTGCGTCCAACAACGCTGACTTTGCGGTGGGCGACCAGGTCATGGGGATGTTTGGCTGGCAGGAGATGGTTCTCACAGACGGTGCGGGCGTAAGCAAGGTAGATAAAGCCTTGCAGCCGGAAATGGCATTGTCGGTGTTTGCGCTCCCGGGACTGACGGCCACCCAAGGGCTTTATAGCTGCGGACATCCCGAGGCGGGAGAAACGCTGGTGGTATCAGGCGCGGCCGGCTCTGTCGGTTCCATCGTGGGGCAATTAGCCAAGGCCGATGGCTTGCGCGTGATTGGCGTGGTCGGCACCGATGAGAAAGCGAACTGGATTGTTAACGACTTGGGCTTCGACGGTGCGGTGAACTACAAGACGGATGACCTGGGCGCGAAACTGAACGAATTGGCACCTGAAGGCATCGATGTTTACTTCGAGAACACCGGTGGCCCGATTCAGAACGCCGTGTTCGAGCGGATGAATGCCCACGGTCGTATTGTGGTGTGCGGGATGATTGCCGATTACGCCTCCGCTAATCCGAGCCCTGGCCCCAACTGGATGCGCATCATCAAGAAACGCCTGTCCATTCAAGGGTTCACCATGCCTGATCACATGCACAAGGCGCAGGAGCTGCGGGCCAAGCTCGCGCCCTATGTTCAGAACGGACAGGTCAAATACCGGGCACACGTTCTGGAAGGGCTGGAGTCGGCTATGAACGGCTTGACCCTGTTCCTGACCGGTGAGAACAAAGGCAAGTTGATGGTAAAGCTTTAATTCCGGCTTTGTCTGAGCACTGCACAGAGTCCGCGTGACTGTGCAGCGTGGTTTCAGCCGATGGTCATAGATCGTAGCTCATGGCCACCTTCGGTTCCTGGATGAAGTAGCCCTGAAAATTGCGAATGTCGCGTTCCCAGAACCAGGACAGCGCTTTGGCGTCTTCTACGCCGGTTATCACAATGTGCTGGCTGGAGTTGAGGGTGGCCTTCAGTCGCTCCAGGAGTTGCTCCAGAATCGGTGTTTGCTGAACGCGGGCGCCGAGTGTCGGCACCAGTTTCACGAAATCCACCCAGCCAAGTTCCTTTAGTAGCTCCACCGATGCAGTGTCTGTGTCAACGTGTTCGATGATGAGCCCGCAGCCCATGTTATGAACCAGCTTCGCTATCTTTTTCGCCTTGGGAACATCTTTTAATACGGTCGGGCATGAAAGCGCCAGGTAAATACGGCGTTCGCCTTTGATGCGAGCGTTGCGAATGGCCGTGCTCAGCAACGTAAGCAAACGCTCCACCTCGACCATGGGGGAGGACAGCTTTATGCTGACTGAATGGCTGGCGGAGGCTTTGCCCTCCAGCAGTGTCAGGCTTTCTACGGCATGTTGAATGACCCAGCGATCCAGCTCATAGAACTGGCTTCGGGTGCCTTGAGGCAAGCAGGGCAGGAACTGCGAAGGCAGAAACACGGCATTGTTTTCGTCCACCAATCGCACCTGCGCTTCGAATAGCGTGTGGTCAGTTTCCATGTTGACGATGGGTTGGTAGTGGAGCTTGAACGCCTGCGCTGCGATCAATTCTTTGATTCGATCGTTCAGTCTGGATTCGGGAGGGCGTTCGGGCGTCTGTTGCCACACCAGAGAGTTGCTGCCGGACTGCATGGCTTTGCCACAGGCCTTTTCGACCTCATTCAATGCTTTGTCTTCATCCGGAGTCGCGTTCAGGGTCAGTGCGCCCAAGCTCAGAGTGACCGGTGCGGGGGTATTCTTCAAGGCCCAGGCGGGGTTGTTCAGGTTGTAATGGAAGCGCTCAAGGAAGGCTTTGCCATCGTCGGCGGCCTTTGCGGTTAGCCGGAACAGGAAGCTGCCTCCTCCCAGAGCGCAGCCCGAGTCGCCAACGGCGAGTTGGTTCGCGAAGAGCTTTTCCATGCTTGCGTTCAGGTTTGCCATGGCGCGGGCACCGTGCTGGGCTCTCAGGTACTCCTGGTTGTCTATGCTGGCCTGCACCAGGTAGTGCGCCTGATCTTCCGTGTCGTTCTCAATGTTGGCGAGCAGGTCAACGAGTTCAGTCAGGAAATAGTCGTAATTTTGCAGGCTGCGGGATTCTTTGCGCTGGCTGACCAGGTTGATGCGCGCTGCAATCAGTTTGGCTTTCATCAAATGCCGGTGCAAAGAGCTCAGGAAGTTTTCGCTGTCCAATGGCTTCTGGAAGAGCTCGTTACCCGCAATGCTGTGCTGTTCAAACAGCTCTTGTGTTTCAGGCGAGGCCGATACAAAAAGAATCGGGATGGTCATGTAGCGAGCGTCTTGCCTGAGCACCCGTGCAAGCTCTATGCCCCGGCATCCGGGCATGTCGTGATCAAGCACGATGGCATCGGGCTGGAACTGTTCGATATGCTCCAGTACGCGTGCCGGTTGGCTCAGGCCTGCAACTTCATAGCCTTCTTCGGTCAGCATCACGTTGTAGTGGGCGAGGAGATCAATGTCGTCGTCCACCCAGAGTATCCTTGGCCGGCCAGTAGGAGTGTTCTCCAGCAACTGGTGCATGCGTTTTTTGAGCACGCCCATGTCGATCGGTTTGGTCAGGTAGATGTCTGCGCCCGCTCTCAATGCCCGCATGCGGGCGACCATGTCGCTTCTGGCAGACATCACGATCACCGGGGTATTGGCGCCCGTTTGGTGTCTCGTGCGCTCCAGCCAGCCAATACCCTCCAGAGGGCCCTGGGGAAAGCCTATGTCCAGTAGAATCAAATCATGGAAGCGCTGGTCGGTTCGCTGATTGTAGGTGTCTGGGTCTTCAAACGTTTCGGCGCAATAACCTTGTTGTTCCAGCCAGTTTTTCAGATGTGCGGCCTGGTTTGCATCGTCTTCAATAACGGCGATGCGAAACGGCTGGTCTTTGTCAGTGGAGATTTGTGGTTCGCTGGCAGTCGCTTCACTTTTGGTGTCAGCGTGAGAGGCCGCTTCAATAGCGCGTTCGAGGGCTTTAAGTGAGCGGTCAATTTGCTGGCGCTCTGCGGCGTTAGCATCGGGCTTCACGAGTAGCGGTTGTAGCTGTTCTTCAAGTATGCGCGCGGTATCGCTGATATCGGGAAACTGAAAGGTGGCGCCGCTGCCGTTCAGCTTGTGGGCGCAGTGGTGCATGAACGCGAGCGCTTTCGGATCCCAACTAACGTGCAGGAGTCGGTTCCAGGAATCTCTGAGCTCCCCCATGCGATTGGGCAGGCCGGCAATGTATCTGTTTTTAAGTTTCTTGAGCTTCTGCCCTGGACTGGCTTCAGCCATTGCTGTACCTCTTGTATCTTGGAATTGAACGCTGCGGCTACTTCGCTATGTGGCATCCTCCACTGTGAATATAACCTTCTTTATGGTTACTTACTGCTTAACAATTTTAAAGCTGTACACAAAGTGATTGTCAGCCTAAATTCATCAGGAAATACCCTGTGGCTATTCTTGCCGCATGGGTTTGGGTGAATCACTCTAACAGAGGGTTGGCTTATGAGCATGATGAAGGAATTCAAGGCGTTTGCGATGCGCGGCAATGTGATCGATATGGCCGTCGGTATCATCATCGGTGTCGCGTTCGGGAAGATTGTTTCGTCATTCGTGGCGGATATCATCATGCCACCACTGGGTATGTTGCTGGGGAATGTTAACTTCACTAACCTGGCCGTTGTGCTGAAGCCGGCAACGGCGGATGTGGCTGCCGTCACCTTGAATTACGGGATGTTTATTCAGACGATAGTGGATTTCCTGATCGTGGCGCTTGCAATATTTTTTGTTGTAAAATGGATGAACTTCCTGAAGAAGAAAGAAGTAGCCGTGCCTGCACCCCCTCCTTTAGCGACCAGGGAAGAAACGCTTCTGGGTGAGATCAGAGACCTTCTGAAGCAGAAACCATAAGATGTCCCATAAACCCGACCCGGGTAGGAGCTCGAATGTCGGATGCCGTTATCAAGGGCGAGCAGTTCATAAAAATCATCATTGATAACGCGCCAAATATGATGGGCTACTGGGACAGGGATTTACGCTGTCGCTACGCCAACGTCGCCTACAGTGAGTGGTTCGGAATGCCGCCCGAGGAGATTATCGGGATCGGATTCCAGGAACTGGTGGGCGAGCAATTGTTCACGCTGAACGAGCCGCATATTCGCGCAGCTCTGGCGGGCGAGCCGCAGCGTTTTGAGCGCACTCTGAACAAAACCGATGGCAGTGTGGGGCATATCATCGGGCATTACATTCCCGATGTTGATGCCGACGGCACGGTCAAGGGGTTTTCAATTCAGGCCAGTGAAGTAACGAGTCTCAAGGAGGTTGAGGCGAAGCTCAAGCTGGCAGCGTGTGTGTTCGAGAATACGCTTGATGGCGTTATGATCACAGATGTTGATGGAACCATCTTGTCGGTTAATCCGGGATTCGTTGAGATTACCGGCTATACCGCTGATGAGGCCGTCGGACAAAACCCCCGTATTTTGCAATCCAACCGTCACGATCGGGCTTTCCACGCGTCCCTGTGGGAAGAGATTCAGGCCAACAGTCTTTGGCATGGTGAGATATGGAACCGCCGTAAAGACGGGGAGCTCTACCTGCAGCGTATGACCATCAGTATGGTGCTCGGCGACAATGGCGAACCCTCGCGCTATGTCTCTGTGTTCAGTGATATTACGGCGCTCTCTCGCAAGGATGAATACATCAAACACCTGGCGTTTCACGATGCCTTGACCGATTTGCCCAATCGTACGTTGCTGATGGACAGGATTGATCAAAAACTTCTGCATTCTGATCGTGATCAGAGCCAATTCGCATTGATGTTTCTTGATCTTGACGGTTTCAAGCTCGTCAATGACCAGCTCGGTCACTGCGTTGGCGACGACCTGTTAAAAGATGTGGCAAAACGGCTGTTGGCGCTGGTGCGAAGATCTGACACCGTGGCCCGTGTCGGTGGGGACGAATTCATATTCATCCTTAACGATCCGCAGGGAAAAGACGAAATTACCGACGTGGCGAATCGTATCGTCAGCTCAATTAACGAGCCAACAGACATTCTGGATGGAGTGCTCCATATAGGGGTATCCATTGGCATTGCCATGTTCCCGTCAGACGGGCAGACGTCTGTTGAGTTAATTCGAAACGCTGACACGGCAATGTATGCGGCAAAAGCCTCGGGCACCAATCGCATCAGCTTTTTCTCCGCTGATCGCTTTGGATGCAACGGGTCAATCTAACGTTGACTGGCCCTGAACATAAGCTCCGGGAGCTGGCTCAATCACCGGCAGCTCGCCTTCTCCAGCGGTTCGGGCTTTCACCTCCCCACCCCCAAACTGTTCAATCCAGGCAGCCCAGTCGGGCCACCAGGAACCTTCAAACTGTTTAGCGCCTGTTAACCACGCATCCGGCGTAGGGCTGTTGTCTTCGTTGAGGCGGTAACCGTACTTCTTTCGGTCTGGCGGGTTGATGATTCCGGCAATGTGCCCGGAGCCGCCGAGTATGAAGCGCACGGGGCCTGCGAAACAGCGTGAGCCCTTGTAACTGGAGGTCCAGGGGGCAATGTGGTCTTCTATGGCCGATGCAAAGTAGCTCGGCACTTTGACCTTGCCCAGATCAATCGGAGTGCCGGCCAGTTCAATGCCGCCGGGCTCTCGCACCCGGTTTTGCATATACATGTTGCGCAAGTAGAAACTGTGCATGGCGGCAGGCATGCGGGTGGCGTCGGCGTTCCAGTACAGCAGATCAAAGGGCGCTGTGTCCCGACCGAGCAGGTAGTTGTTAACAAAGAATGACCAGATCAGGCTGTTGGCTCGCAACATGTTGAAGGCGGTCGCCATGGAGGCACCGTCAAGATAGCCCTGTTTGTTCATGGCTTTCTCGAGTTTGCTGATGGCGTCTTCATCAATGAACACTTCCAGATCACCAACGTCTGAAAAGTCCAGTAAACTGTTGAGAAACGTCGCGCTTTTGATTCGATCGTCGTCGCGGGCTGCAAGCCAGGCCAGGGTGCAGCCAAGCAGGGTGCCGCCAATGCAGTAGCCGACGGTATTGAGCTCGCGCTCGCCGGTTGCTCGTTCAATGGCATCCATGGCAGCGATGGGGCCTTCGAGCATGTAGTCTTCGAAGCTCTTGTGCGCCAGTGCCGCCCCCGGGTTGATCCAGGAGATAACAAACACCGTGTGGCCGTGTTCGACCCAATACCGGATGAACGATTTTTTCTCACCCAGATCGAGAATATAGTATTTGTTGATCCAGGGCGGAACCACCAACAGGGGCCGACGATGCACAGCATCGGTGGTTGGCTTGTACTGAATCAACTGCATTAGCTCGTTCTGAAAAACAACGTCGCCCGGGGTGTTCGCCAGATTGCCACCCACCGTAAACGCGTCCGGGTCAGACATCCGAAAGGGCAGGGGGCCGTGGCCCTGATCCAGATCACGCATCAGGTTGCCCAGGCCGCGCAAGAGGTTTGTGCCCCGGGTTCGGATGGTTGTGCGCAGTACTTCAGGGTTGCTGAGAATAAAGTTGCTGGGGGCGAGCGCGTCGGTCATCTGGCCGGTGAAGAATCGAAGTTTTCGCCTGGTGTGCTTGTCCATACCGCGCACGTCGTCGATGGTGTCCATGATCCAGCGATTCGACAGCAAGTAAGCTTGTTTGATGACGTTGAACGCCAGGATTTCGTCCCAACCCTGGTCCCGGAAGCGTGCGTCGCCCTGTTCGGGTTCTATTACGGCTAATGGTTTGTTGCGAATGCTGCTGGACACCAGGCCCGACCAGAATCGAGTGCTGTCTCTGATAAGACGCATTTGCGCGAGGATCACGGTGTCTGGCTGGGTTGCGAGCTTTCCGGTCAGGGATACAAAAGGCTTGGCCATGCTTTTGATGCTGACGGGGCTGGGCGGGCTGGGGCGCAACCGACGCATAAGAGAGCGTTTCAGCAGGTTGCCACCGTGCACGCTTACTTTGAGCACGGTGTTGCGCACGACATTGAGCTCGGATTCTTCCGGGTGCTCGGTTTTAATCGGTTTTTCAGACATGATCACACTCTCTGGCCGGGGTTTACCCGGGATCACGGGGGGTCTATATCTTTACATATATACGCCGCCGTTCACGTTAATCTGCTGGCCGGTGATGTAGTCTCCTTCCGCCGCCAGAAACACCACTGCCCGGGCGATTTCCTCGGGTTGGCCAAAGCGCCCCATGGGTACCCGTGCGACGATTTGAGAGCGAATGTTCTCGGGCACCTGAGCAAGCATTTCTGTTTCGGTAAAGCCTGGCGCAATAGCGTTGACGGTAATGTTGTACTTCGCCATTTCCAACGCCAGAGTTTTGGTGAACGCGATGATGCCACCCTTGCTCGCTGCGTAGTTAGCCTGCCCGAAGTTGCCGGCCTGGCCTACGAAAGAGGTGATGTTGACGATGCGACCGTATTTCTGTTCCATCATAATGTTCAGCACTTCGGAACAGGTTGCGTAAACACTCCCCAGGTTGGTATCCAGAACGTGGTTCCAGTCATCGTCGGTGAGTTTTCTCATGGATTTGTCGCGGGTTATGCCGGCGTTGTTCACCAGAATGTCGATGCGCCCCCACGTCTTGAACACATCCTGTACCACACCGCGGGCCGCGGGCATTGTGGAAAGGTCCGCTTTGATAGCCAGTGCGCGAACCCCGGCCTCCTCAATTTCCCTGACGACTTCGTCGGCGTCGGACTGGCGTGAGCAGAAGTTGATTGCGACGTCTGCACCGCGTTGAGCGAGTTGAAGTGCAATGTGTCGGCCGATGCCACGAGATGCGCCGGTAACGAGGGCTACCTTACCTTTCAGGTCTTGCATGACACTCTTCATATCCTTCTCCCTGGAGCGATGCTTTCATTTGAAGCTAGCAGAGGCCCCGCGACATCTCAAGGTAACCGTCCAAAGAAGCTTTCTAAAAACCCCGCCCAAACAACCCGTCATGCCGCACGGATAAAATCCCGTAACCGGGGCGCAATGGTTTCGCGCCACTGGCTACCGTTGAATACACCGTAATGGCCAACACCCGGTTGCAAGTGATGCAGTCGGCGAGCTTCCGGCACGTTGACGCACAGATCGTGGGCAGCTCGGGTTTGGCCCGGGCTGGAAATGTCGTCTTTCTCGCCCTCGATCGTCATCAAGGCGGTGTCGCGAATGGCGGCCGGGTTCACCAGCCGGCCATGGTGTTTAAAACAGCCCCGGGCCAGGTGGAACTCTTGGAAGACACGCTGAATGGTGTCCAGATAATACGTTGCCGGCAGATCCATTACCGCCAGGTATTCGTTGTAGAAGTCGCGGTGGCGGCTGACTTTACCGGCCTCACCATCGCGAATGGATGTGAACAGGCCACGATAGGCATCCACATGGCGGTTGAGATTCATGTTCACAAATCCTGCCAACTGCAGGAATCCGGGATACACCTTGCGCAGGGCGCCCGGGTAGGGCGCGGGCACAGGGTGTACGAGGTTGCGTTTGAACCAGCTCAATTTGTGTTTGGTCGCCAGCTTGCAGGGCGTGGTGGGGTCAACTCTGCCGTCTATTGGGCCGCTCATCAGCGTTAGCGAACGAGGTGTCGCCGGATGGCCGTCTTCAGCCATAATGGCGGTTGCTGCAAGTACCGGCACCACAGGCTGGCAAACTGCCAGTACGTGCGTGTCTGGGCCCAGGTGGTCGATAAAGTCGATAACGTAGTCGATGTAGTCGTCGAGGCCAAAATCGCCTGCGGACAACGGAACCTGGCACGCATCACGCCAGTCGGTAATATACACGTCGTGATCCGGCAGCATGGCTTCTACGGTGCCGCGTAGCAGCGAGGCAAAGTGGCCGGACAGAGGCGCGACGATGAGTAGCTTGGGGTCATCTGGCCGCTCCACGTTGCGCTGAAAGTGCTTCAGTTGTGCAAAGGATTTGCGGCTCGTGATGACTTCACGAACGTCGACTTGCTTGCCATCACACAGGGTTGTGTGCAAATTAAACGCGGGTTTCGAGTAACGCCGGGTGAGGTCTCCGAACACGCCGTAGGCTGAGGCGATGCTGCGGGCTCCGGGAACGTGTGAAAAAGGGCTTAAGGGGTGTTGAAGCAACTTGCTCTGGGCGCCGGTCATCATGCGTACGGGGTTCAACGCGGCGCGGCCTATTTCATGGGCAAAATACATCATGGCATGGTCCTGAACGGGCTTTGGGAGCCACTGTGAAAATTACATTACCACATTTTTTTGCAAACAAGGTTGTGACCTACCGATGACCACCTATTTCATTCAGGCGTTTATTTACTTGCTGGCGGCGGTGATTGCGGTACCACTGGCAAAACGTTTTGGCCTGGGCTCGGTGCTGGGTTACCTGGCTGCCGGCGTGGCGATCGGGCCTGTGATGGGTTTGGTGGGTCAGGAATCCGATACGATTCAGCATTTTGCGGAATTTGGCGTTGTGATGATGTTGTTTTTAGTGGGCATGGAGCTTGACCCAAAATCGCTCTGGGCCCAGAAAGCGCGCCTTGTAGGGCTTGGTGGTCTTCAGGTCGCGCTGACAGCGGCGGCGGGAATGGCGGTCGCCTGGTGGCTTGGCCTGCAATGGCAGACGGCATTGACCATTGGCCTGATTTTCGCGCTGTCGTCTACCGCGATCGTGTTGCAAACCCTGAATGAGAAGGGTCTGGCGAAAACGGCGGGCGGCCGCAGCGCGTTTGCGGTGTTGCTGTTTCAGGACATCGCCGTTATACCGATGCTTGCTCTGATTCCGCTTTTGGCGTTGCCAGGTTTGAAGGGTGGGCCCGGCTCATCGTTCAGTGACGATTCCGGTTTTAGCCTGGTTGCAGGTCTGCCGGGGTGGGGGCATGCTCTGGTTGTGGTGGGGGCGATTGCAGCGGTTATTGTTGGCGGCTATTACCTGAGCCGTCCGTTGTTTCGCTATGTGGTGCAGTCCCGGCTGCGAGAGATTTTTACTGCCACTGCCTTGATGCTGGTTATTGGTATTGCTGCACTCATGAGCATCGTCAACTTGTCGCCGGCCCTTGGGGCTTTTCTGGCCGGTGTCATATTGGGTAACAGTGAATTTCGCCATGAGCTCAAAGCCAGCATCGAGCCGTTCAAGGGCCTGCTGTTGGGCCTGTTTTTCATCACCGTGGGCGCCGGGATCAATTTTGAAGTTCTGGCGGCTCAGTGGGGCATTGTTGTAGCCCTGGTGGTGGCAGTCATTGTGGTAAAAGCGTTGATTCTGCTGGTTCTTGCGTTGAAGTTCGGCGTTCACGGCAGCAATGGCTGGCTGTTCACCCTTGGGTTGGCGCAAGCCGGCGAGTTCGGTTTTGTGTTGCTCACCTACAGTGTTCAAAACCGGGTGATACCGGCCGATATCGCGCAGATTCTCTCTTTGGTGGTGGCGCTGTCGATGTTCCTCACACCGCTGCTGTTCATCGTTTATGATCGTGTTGTGCTGCCTCGGTACCGGCGTTCGACAAACGACGAGCGGGAAGCCGATGCCATTGATGAAGAGGCGCCGGTCATCGTGGCTGGAGTGGGGCGTTTTGGACAGGTTATCTACCGGTTACTGCGAGCCAACAACATCCCCGTGGTGGTGCTCGATCACGAAATTGAACAGATTGAAAATGTTCGTAAAGTCAATATCAAGAGCTTTTTTGGTGATGCCAGCCGACCCGGGTTGCTGGAAACCGCGGGCATTGAACAGGCGCGTCTGTTGGTTGTTGCGATTGACGATCGCGAACGCACGTTGGATATAGTGAAGCATGTAAAGAAGTTCTTCCCGGGGATCTGGGTATTGGCGCGGGCATTCGACCGTGGCCATGGCTACCAGCTTCGGGAAGCCGGTGCTGACGATGTGGTCAGTGAGACTTACCATTCTGCATTGGAGCTTGGTGGGCATGCGCTCACGGCTCTGGGGGTTCATCCGATGCGTGCGCGGCAGATGACTTGGGCGTTTATTGACCATGAGATGGCCCACGAAAACGAGCTATTCGAGGCCTGGAAGGAAATTGAGGAAGGCATCAGTTTCAACCGTCGTTATGGCGAGCTGTTCATAAAACTGGAAGAGGCGCTCAGCAGCACTATGCACCGGGATTGGGAAGAGCCCAGAACTGAAGATGTTCCGGTCTGGACGCCGCCCGACAAGTGAATAGCGAAGCCTGACATCTGATTTTTGATCAATTCGTGTGGTGGCCACGTTTTAAAAGAATCAGCAAAGCCAAAGCCGCCATAAAACCTACGAAAACAGAGAAGATAACGCCCG
>LAZR01001236.1_pt1 | contig 16564 bp, 18 predicted proteins | sample 329461 | NCBI WGS metagenome assembly LAZR01 (sample SAMN03002196, study PRJNA259156) | marine sediment metagenome | biome: sea floor; feature: Hydrothermal impacted sediments; material: marine sediment; isolation source: Loki non-amplified sample from Loki's castle hydrothermal vent sediment ...
CATATACCCTTTTGAGATAAGACTATTTATTAAAGAACATTTTGATTTTGGTTCACATTGGATATCCCCCGTACATAAAGAATCTATTAATGTTATAATTGGTGTATCTATTACTTCAGATATATTCAACTCTTTCCTTAATTCCCCATCTCCAATACCATTCCCATTTACTCCATTTCCATCAGTTTTTGCAACACATTTGTTAAATAATCCCACTTCTTCCCACATACAATTATTATCTAATTCACAGGCACGTTCAAATAAATATAATTTACACCCATTAGTTACTCCTTCTTTTACACACCCATTAAGAGTACATTTTTCATCACTACTACAACTTTCTATTAAATCGTTTCTAATATTTCTATTGTCATACCAATAAAGTCCTACACCAACATCACCAGCAACACATTGTTTGTAAGAATGAGCAATATATGCTGAACACCAACTATCTCTTGGAGAGTCTCTACAATGAACTGCTCCTGCTTCATCTACATAAAAATCATCACTTTCATCTGCACACCAACATAAACCTTCTCCAGAAGTATCCCATGGACAGTACTCATCTATGTCATAATTAGATTTACTATCCCAATCTCCATTATCACAGACATATGTTCTTGTGCTATGAACTGATGGTTCTGGGACTGAATCTGGGCAGCTATAGATTTGAACATAATACCAAGGGTAAGTTGTTCCTGTAAAGGAAACACCAATTCCGTGGATTTCTTTCAGCCAATTATTCCAGTTAATGTTATCTGGTGGTCCTGTTGCACCGCCAAGATAAATCGTGTTGTCGTACCAAATATCTATCGCACACTTATTGGCTCCCACATCATTACAATCAACCCTTTCTCCTTGTGCTACCCAATAATCTTCATCAGGATATACTGAACAGCCATTTGCCTGACCCCAAGTAGTAAAGATAAAGAATCCATGAGATAGAGCGTACTTTAATTTTACAAAAGGATTTGTAATTTTATCATAAGTTTTTTGCTCATAAATAGATACCGCGGAAATAGTTCCCACTAAAAGTAGGAATGCTATTCCTATTACAAATACTCTTACATACTTCTCTTTCATTTTCTAAGAATTTAAGGGAAAGACGACAAAGCGAAAGCTCTTATCCCTAAATTCTCAAAAATTTAAAGCGTTTTGCGAGAGCGGATACGACAAAGGCAATGATTAGGTAATTAATTCCCACTCCAATAAGTAGCGGAAATGCTATTACTGATACTACTCCTAGCTTTGTTATCAAAAGGAATACATAAAGTGCTGCTGTTCCGTAAAGCAATATAGCCCATAGTCTCTGATAGACATTCTTTCCTTTCCAGACCCACTTCCATTCATATACCCAGTAACCAACCATCAAAAGGATAAATGTTCCAAGGAAAATTGAAACCCAAACTCCTAAACTTCCGAGGTCAAATGGGACAATCCCTGACAAAAAGCCAATTATTTTATTCCCAATTGTTGGAGATGCTACTGCTTGCGCTGGAGTTATGCTAAATAGTTGTTGTGTTGTTTGTCCAAAAAGTGGATAAATCCATCTAGATAACAAAACCTGTACTAAAATAACAGCTATTGCTAAAATCCCTAAATCTTGTAGCCTTCTTTGTGCAAAAAAATTTGTCATTTTTCTCCGAATTTTTATTTAATTGAATGTAAATCTCATTCTAAATTTTGTTTAATTGAGCATTTTACTTCTGATGCTATGAAGGATAAAATATTTCTTTTGAAAATATATTACCCTATTTCTTTTTACTTGAAATCCACCAAATTATTCCAACTATAATTGCTAATAGCAACAATTTGCCTGCTCTGTCTGTTGGTTCTGTAGGTTCTTCATCTACTTCGCCAGGCATGTATGACTTGAAAGTTGCTGAGGCAGTACATGTATTTCCTGGTCTGTCAGTTCCTGTCATATTTGCAGTCCAATCTCCAACATACTTTGTATCCTGGGATGTCAAAGTCAATGCTCTGCTAGTGTCAGTATACTGTAATGTTGTCTGGTCTTCTGGTCCATCAACATCTACTGCTGTACTAACTAATGAAACTGCATCTGTTGCTGACCATGTAATTAACTGTGTATCTTTCCATGCAAATTTGCTGTGTGACTTAGTTATACTACAAACAGGATTTGTGCTGTCAAATGTAATATTTTTATTCCAGGTAGAAACTTGTTGGTCTGTTCCATTATCTGCAAAACAAGATACATTATAATCTATCCCGTCTGTTACACCAGTTACACTCATTGTAGCACTATACCATGCTGTTTGTGTTGGTGTGGTATTAGTTATTATCCCTATTGTAGAGTTTACTCCTGCTGTATTAGTTCCATTAAAAGTTACATTAATAACATTGTGGACAGAAGTTGTACAATTTGCAACCATTGTTCCTGTATGATTTGTGAAATTCAATGGGTTATTTATAACTGAAGTCATTACTGCTGCACTCATTACTGGAAGAACCAACAAAATTGCTAGTACTGAAAATATCGTTGCTAACAATATGTTTTGTTTTTTCATTTTTTGTTTATTTATTTATTTGAATTTTATTTGATTGCTAATATTCCTGTAGCAAAGAGCATAAGGTAACTCGCTACTGTATTAGCCCATATGTGCATGTAAACTGCCTGTCTTATCTCCTGGAATATTGCCACCATTATCAAGCTTATCATCATCATGACGAAGACAATAGCCAATGCAGGAGAGTTTGTTATTCCTTTTGCTGTCAAGTGGAAAAACACAAAAGCCAAGGAAAGGATAACTATCAGCACCATCAATGCTGAGAATATCATCCTAACTGACTTAATACTTATGTCTATATGGAACAGGTCTGCGAAAAACTCCATCAACCTCGCCCATAATATTGTTTCCACATATGCTATTGCTATTCCGAATGTTAACAAATTGGCTATCTTCGAGGTAGCCAACGCCGGGGTTGTTGCCCCCATTAATCCTATCACAGCGCTTATTTTTGCCTGTGATGGGTCTATGAACTTCAAAACAATCACAGCGGTTATCAGGAGGACAATCCATCCACCCAATCCCCATAATATTGCCTTGAGTTGCCCGCCAGGTTGTTTCTGGAAGGTTATTGATAATCTCTTATCAAATATTGTGATGCCTATGATTAGGAGAGCTAAACTCCCCAATGTGAAGTGCAGATATGTCTGCCCTAATTGAATATTTACATTCGTTGCTACGAAGAGCAACCAAATGAATGCTATAATCGTAATGGTTATTTCTTTTACGTATGGCTTTATTTGCATTTTTCATTCTAAAGTTCTAACTATGAAAAAAAGAAAAAGGGAAAAATAAATTTAAGGAAATCATTTTCCCATATTTTTTAGCTATGTTTAGGCTTGCTTAACAGTAGGCTGTTGTTCCGTACTGCATTGTTACTCTATTGCTATCTACTGCTCCGATTTCTGCTAGTGTCTCTTTGTTCTCAGCTGCTTCAACAAAACCTTCGCTCAAACTTAATGTCTTATATTCTGCTGTCTTGTAACTTGTTTGGTCTACAATGATACAACTCATATTATTCTTTACGTTATCACTAAATGTTGCACCTGTTGAGAACTGTATCTTTCCACTAATTTTTATTGCTGCACCTGTGCTCTTAACTAACTCTGGGTATTCAAATGTATAATACTGGTGAGCTGTTTGTGCTGAAATTCTTAATGGTCTTTTTGCGTTAACTTCTGTAACTCCACTCATAGTTACATCAGCAATTGCAGTTGAGTTAACCTGACACATAATTAATGGTTTGTTAAATCCAGATGCTGACTCGTTGTTTGAGAAAGTCAGTGTGAATCCGCAAGTCTTTCCTGCTCCACCACTAACATTTGCCCCACCTGTTGGGTCTGCTGATGAAACAATACTTCCTATTCCAATTTCACCGTATTGAAACATCTTAAAGTTGTGTGTATCTGTTGGTCCACTTGCATCAACTGTAACTGTTTGAGGATAGAATCCATCTGCTACTGTCTCATTAAGAACTAACAGTTTATATGTTTTACCTACTCCACATTCCACGTCAAAAGAAACTGCTCCAGAAGTTGTTGAACCTTCTTTGATTAACTTACTATTGTCATAAATGAAATAATCTATTTCCGCATTTGTTGCCGAGCTCGCTAGAGCCTCTTGTGCATTAATTGTCACTTCTGTGAGTCCGCTCGACGGACACTTTGTAGTTACTGTAGGTACACCATCTTCGGGTGTTAATATATCCTTCAATCCAAACCAATTACCTGAATACGCAAATACTGCCAAAGCAATAAGCAAAATAACTACGCCCGCAGACATAGCTCCTTTCTTGCTTTTCATATTTTATTTGTTTCCATTTTATTTAATTACATATTCAAACTTACAAATAAAAGGTCAATATCATCATGATGAGTTTATCTAGAATTAATGGGGTTATGGGATTTTCAAACAAGACCACTTGGTCGTCAAATATGTTAAATTAAAGAAACTTCTCAACTTAATAAACTTTTCGGAAATGTAAAACATTTAAATGATTTAGAAATTATCTAAAAAATCTTTTAAATGTTTAAAATGTTTAAATCTTTCCTATTTTTCTATCTTTTGCTATACCTCTCAAAATTAGAGATTATCATTACAGAATGACGACATATTTATGTATTTTTCCTTATGTAAATGTAATTATTGCTAAAGAGATAAAAACACAATATTTTTAAAGGTTACTCTACTAATTATTTCATAAGAATTAAATAACTTTTTACAGAATCCCAAAAACCCATGAGATACTCTATAGCCCCAGAAATTATAACCTCCAAAAAAATAGTCTTTTTTTTACTTTTTCTATTGAGTATGCCTTTTATGGTAGCAGAACCTATAGAAGACACAACCATTGATGTAGGGGTTTACAACACAACTCCCATTCTTACAAATGGAAGTTTAACAACAATAAAAATAGAAGTGAATAGTAGTACCTACCCTGCAAATAATAGAGTTTTCTCTTTTAATGTAAATCTAAGTGAGGGACTTGATGTAAGTGATAACTTTAATTTTCTCTTCATAAAAAACGAATCTATTGATACAAGCCTGTTTGCTCAGCATCTTACCTGCCTAAAGGACTTGTCTGCATGTAAAGTTGAAAAGGGGAAGTTTGATGTGGCTTGGAATAGGTGTTTTAGTGATTTAAATAAATATGAAGGGGAAAATGCAACTTCTTTTAAAGAAGAGCTAGATACATGTAGTCTTTTGGTAAAAGAAAAGGATTTGGAACTAACATCACAAGACGATAAGATAACAGACCTAAAAAATAACGAGGAAGGCACAAAAAACTCTAAATACTTATGGTTAATTTTTGGTGCTTTTTTGGCTGTAGTCGGTACTCTCCTCTACCAGGGAAAAATAGGCGGGGGCGCTGCTAAAGAAAGGTCTATGGGTGAATTTCAAAAAAGCCAGTCAGGATAAATTAAATAAATATTGCGGAGGAACTTAAAATCGGAGAAAAACCACAAGAAGAAATATTAATATCCCCAGAATATACTATTTTAGAATTTGGGGATGGTTACATATCTTTACTACAAGGAGCTATTGAAACAGAAGATGCTGAAGGGAGGGAAGTAGTTGAATTTATGATTAAACCAAGTGATTTGCTAAGAAAGAGATATGATATAAAAGACAGTATGTTGAATCAGAATATGGTTCTGCCTTTTAAAGTGTTTAAAAAAGATTTGATTCCTCTAAATCAGTTTGACGATGCTAATAGGAAATGGCTTTATATTAAAACTTTTGACCATAAGGAAACAGAAATAGGTAGGATTGGATGGGGCTTAAGAAAAAGATTGGAAGAGATGGAAAAAAGAATCATAATTTTAGAAGGAGAATTAATATGGTTATCTGAACAATTACAACTTGCAAAAACAAACCCCGCTGAATTTATAGCTCAAGGAGCTGATGTTTTTGAAAGAATAAGTTCTAAATTTATAGACATATTAAAGTCAAAAAAGGATAAAGAAGAAATATAAATAACAAATGAAAAAAGAAGAGAAAAAAGAAGAATACGCTAAGGGTGGAGAAATATATGAAGAACTTTTTAAAGATAAAGAAAGCGATGAAGAAAGCGATGAAGAAAAGAATGTTATAAAAATCGCAGGGAGAAGAATAGAAATATATAACCAAACAATATTGAATAAATTTCAAAAATTTGACCAGATAGAGATTAGTGTTTTAGATACTTATTTGGATAGAGCTCTACACATAATACGGCAATGGGAAGCCCTTGGGATTGTTCCTGTAAATGGTTTCCCTATAAGATTTGAAAAAAGAGAAGAGGATATAATCACGAGGGATGGTAAAAAGTTTAAAAAGCCAGTGAATAGGATAGTATTAACCAAACAACCAGAACAATACAGATTTACAAAAGAATAATAAATTGGTTAATTTTAATCAAAAAATAAATTATGCAACAAAGTTCTTATGATGACTATTTGGAATGGGAAAGGAAGGAAAATAGTAAATGGGCTAAGATTTCTAAACAGATAAAATCTGCCCATGTAATTGGAATTCTTCTTCTCTTTTCGCTAGGAAACTATTTGGTCTCGACCGGTAAAATCCAGAGTAATCTTTTCTGGGGTATTCTAATCTCATTCGGAGCATTATTCTTATTTTTAATGTATAGAGAACCTAGCGAACCTAAATTAATTCCAGAACATATAATAAAACAAATAGCCCAGAATGCTCTTGAACAGAAAAGGAGGCAAGGTATAGAGATTCCTTTTGATGCAAAAATAAGAGTTGTTCTTCCTGGCGAAGGAATATGGGAACAAGATTATATTTCTAGGACATCTGGATTAATAAGAAGGGATGTTGGTTTTGAAATGATAAGAAAAGGTTATATAAAAAAAGGTGTTATTGGTCTCCACCCTTATAATGGAACTATACTTGGAATTAGGTGGGAAAAATTTGGATACTCTGGAAAAGAGAGTAAAGACAGAGTAATAATTCCTACAGAAATTGTTAAGGGTTCTTAAACCAGTTTATTAATCCATGTCATATACCTAGGAAACTCTGGTATCGCACAAACGATATTCCTCTCCGTTATTGGTGGGTCAACCCAATCATTATTGTCCCCTTTTGTAAATACTTTCTCGCCTTCAATTGAAAAGATTCTATGAGAAATTTTCTCTTTTTCTCCTTCTATATCTACAACAAAAAATATTATGTCTCCAATATTATAATTCCCCTTCTTTACACACAAACATTTAGAATTGTTCTTAATTGTTGGAAGCATCGATTCTCCTCTAACATGTAATAATACTAAAACTGAACTAATTATTTTTAATTCTTCTTCTGTTGTATACGGGGTTTTATTGGAATAATTTTGGTCTGTGATAACCTTACATAAAGGAGCCGGAAGCGTAATATAAGGGATTATAACATAAACAAATAACAAAATTACCCCAATATAAATAAAAATTTTATTATCCATAAATAAGGGGATTTATATTTTATGATTATTCATTCTTTTTTTTAACAGTAATCTCAATTACAGATACAGTGATTTCTCTCTCTCTTCCGTTTTCTCCTCTCTGGATAAATTTCTCGCTGTCAGTTTTTATATTTATTATTTCTATTCTATTCTCTTCTGATGAGAATCTATTCTTTGCTACTTCTACTATATCAACTGCTTTTGATATAAACTTTCCTCTTGCAATTACTTTTATTTCTTTTTTCTTCCTTGCAATCATCGTAATTAAAGCCATAACATAGTTTGTAAAAGGTTTTATCCCAACATAAATAACATTTTCATCCATTGGCTTCCTGACCCTGTTTTCTGTATTTTTCTTCGTTTCTTGCATTTTTAACCCCCAATAAAGTGTTTAGATTATTTTCTCCTTGCTACCACTCTGAAAAAAATTATTAGCAATATGGCTAATAATAAAAGTATGCTATAAAACCCTATTTTAAATACTTCTAATTCTCCTACCTCTTCTCTACACGTATCTCTTTCCTCACTTAATAATTCATTCATATCCTTAATAATTCCGAAAGATATTCCTCCACAGTTCGTTCCTTGACGAAAATCCTTCAAGAGACTGTTATATTCATCAAGAACTATATCTAATTGCTCTTCACAAATTGCCTTCTCAGATGTCTCATTTTGTGCTATAATAATAGGAAAATTTAAGATATAAATAAATAAGATTCCTACTACTATAATTGGTTTCATTTCTACGTTATTTTTTCTCTCCATTTTTTCCTTGAACATCTCACTCAAAATAAAAAATTAAATTGTTCATTTTGGGTCGTCTTTTTTTTCGTCGCTTCCTTCTCCTGATGTTGTTTCTTTTCCAGTTTCTTCTGGTGTTGTCTCTTCTCCAGTTTCTTCTGGTGTTGTCTCTTCTCCCTCAGGAAATTCTTTTTTCTTAGTTACATCTTCTTCCATTTTTTCCTCCTTAGATTTAATTTCTTCAAATGATTTTTTGTTCTCAAATCCCCTAAATCTTTTTTGTGCATCCTTAAACTCCTCAGGAATATTTGCTATTGGGGATGTTGGAATTCCTTGAAGTTCCCTACTTTTTTGTGCTTCATTTATTTTTTTTAAAATAAAACCAAAATAAATAGATATTACTACAAGAAAAATAATTATAATATTTTTATATTCAGAACCTCTAATGAGAATCATAAAGGAAACAGCTATTAAAATAAATAATGCGACTAATTTTAAGTTATCTCCTTTGCTTCTTGTGTTACCCATGTTTTTTCTTTATAGTTTTTGTTGTCGTAGTAAGTACAATATATTATTGTAAATTGTCTTTTTAAAACTTTCTATTTTGTGGTTTTTTAAAGGCCCACAATAGTGAACCAAAAAAACTAAACGGAATGCTAACCACTATCCCTGTTATAACTGCTATATTTGCATAGAGGGTTCCTCCCTTAATTAAATATGCCATGGCTGAACTAACGAGAAAATTCACACTTTGAGATATAAAGTAGACTACCCCATAACGCCATGCTTGTCTCTTTATGGGAACTCCCGTAGCAGAAAAAGTTATATTTCTATTCATTAAAAAATTATAGATTAGGGCAAATATAATCCCAAGAATTAGAGATGTACTAAAAACAAATCCAAACCAAAACAGAATATTAAAAACAATCAAACTTAATAATGCGCTAGTTCCACCGACAAAACAGAATATTAAGAATTTCTTCTTTAATTTATACAAATCTATAAAACTACTAATTATTACTCTAAAATTCGCACCGGTTGCTTCTCCTTCTTTTCTGGGATAATGAGTTACCGGAATTTCAACTATTTTAAAATTCTCTGCTTTGGCTTTTATTAAAAATTCTGTACTAATGAATGCTCCTCTTTCTGATTTAAGATTCATGGGTTTGACCACATTCCTCTTTATTAATTTAAATCCACAGTCTATATCTTTAACTTTAAGTCCGAAAAGGATTCTTATTATAATCTGCCATATGTAACTGTTAAATTTTCTAATGAAAGAAACCCTTCTTTTTTTGTAATACCCTACTACCAAATCTGCTTTTGTTTTCCTTTGGGTAGAAATAAAATTAGGTAATTCTGAGAAGTCGAATTGCCCATCAGAATCTGTAAACACTATCCATTCATATTTGCAGTTTTTAAAACCAGAACGTACTGCGCTACCATATCCTTTGTTCTCTTTATGCGTTATTAATTTTATTTTTTTATTTTTAAGTGAAAGCCTTTTTACTACCTCTCCGGTATTATCTTTACTCCCATCATCAATAACTAGTATTTCATATTTATCAGCTAGTTTTTTTAAAACCTTATTAGCGATTAGTATAGTTCTTTCTATATTCTTTTCTTCATTATATGCCGGAAAGAACACAGATATTTCTTTTATTTTTTCCATTTTGCGATATGAGTTACAGCTAGGAAATTTATTTTTTTAACTAATGTGAGTTCTTCGTTTAGAATCTGTAGTATGTCTTTCAGTTTTGTTATATGGTCTTTCACCGTTTCTGATAGCCCTAATAACTTTCTTGATTTTCTCCAGAACCATGTCTCTGTTGGTATAATTGTCACTAACTTAAAGTTTGGGTTCATCCTCTTGAAACTCTTTATAATTTTCCTAATTTCTCTCTTTTTCATATGCTCTAATATATCCAAAGCAAAAATCTTATCTGGCTTTAATTTTGTGTAATCTTTTATTTCTGTTAATTTAGGGTCAATGTCATATCCTATTATATTATAGTCTGGTAATATCTTTTTTAACCATCCGTCTCCGCAACCAAAATCAAGAATTAAATCGTCTTTTTTTAAGTCAGCATATCTTATCGCTATAGCGAACTTTAATCTAAAGAATAATTTTACTATTGGATTTTTATGCTCATGCCAATCAATGTTCTCTTTTTCTATAGTATCATAAAAGTATTTTTTCCTTTTATTTTTCATTTTAAGTTATAAATAATTAAGATTGGTTGTTTGTCTTGGGTTAAGTAATCTCTTTCTATAGTTAAATTCTTTCTTCCTGGATATGTATATGCCCACTCAGGATGAGCCTCAAATATAGAGAGCATATAAAACTTGACATCTGGGGTTAAAGAAGATTCAAATTCTTCCTCAGTTGCAGGGATTCCAATCGTCTTTCTTTCTGAGTAATACCTAATCTGAGGTTGACTTCTTGTTGCTATAATATTTGAAATATTTGAATTCTCTTTTAGCCATATTCCAGCCTCTTTAACTTGTAGATAAGAAGATTCCTTGTTCTTAATGAGAGAATCCGCCAAATCTAACTGATACAATGAAGTAAAAGTGAGGATTATTGCTACAAGGATTATAGCCATAACCCTACCTTTTTTCTTAATCATATAATAAAAATCTCTAATGAAAGAACTAGAGATAATTAATATTGAAGGAAATATTATCATTATATACCTATCTTCATTATGGTTAATCAAAGTGCTTATTAAGATGAAAGGTACTATAAGAACCAAAAGTAAGTATAAATCTCTTCTTAATATTTCATCCCCCCCGATAACTTTATCAAAATATAAAACGAGTCTATACATGGAAACGATTCCTAAAATAAAAGCCACTAAAATCGTCCAAGAAAAATAAGTGGGAAAGTTAATTAAGTAATTCTTTAATATAGTAATCCCTGAGAAATAACTTTCTGGTGCAACATGGGAAGATGCCTGTGTTAAAACAAGGCTCCCAAATTCAATATATCCCCAAATAATATACGGGGCTAATATAACTATAAAAATAAAAGTAGCTATCCATATTTCTTTCTTCCTTAAAAAATTTAATCTTTCAGTTATTAAAAGATAAATCAAACAAGCAAAGAGGATGAATGCTGTAGATAATTTAAATAATGTGCCTATCCCTACCACAATCGCAGCAGCATATAATGACTTCGAAGATTTTGTTTTGAAATATCTAAAGAACAAGAAACCAGAAAATATGAAAAAAGTTAATGCGGGCAGGTCGACTAATAGTCTGTAAGTAAAAAAGAGATTGAGATAAAAGATAGACATAAGAAATGAAGAGATTAACCCAACTGTTTTATTATAAAGCTCTTTTCCAAAATAATACATTCCAATTACAGAAGCCACAGATAACACTAATAAAAAAACCCTCGGTAAAAATTCGCTACTCGATATTTTTAAAAATAAAGATGCAATAAATGAGAATAAAATAGGTCTGACTGGACCAAATTTATAATCGAAATCGAAAGCAAATCTTTTTGCAATATTTAAATATTCTGCTTCATCCCACCACAAAGCCTGCCCCTGCGTTAAAATAAAATAATAGATACGTACAATTATTGCGAATGATACAATCCCTACTAAAATCCAATTCTCTTTTAACCATTCTTTTAGTTTCATAAGAATATTCCTCCTCTAAATATAAATAATGCAAGTAGGGAAATTATAATCTGAAAGGTAAAGATTAAATAAACTACATCATATTCATAAACTTCCTTTTTGAATTTTTTTAAAATAAAGAGAGAAAGATGAGTCAGACTATAGATTTTTTTATAGGGCATATCCAATCCCCCATTTTTATTAGGTTTAGCAAAAGAATATTTTTTAAGTTTCCCTCTTAATTTCAATCCTGTTTCTAGGATATAAGGAATAAAGATAAACATTGCTATTTTCTCAAAATTTCCCAATATGGCCATTACCGCAATTAATGCTCCGATAGTCCATGTTAAAGAATCCCCAGGAAAAACTTTTGCAGGATACTTATTATAAAAATAAAAAACTAATAATGGCGCAATCATTACGAGACCTGTTAGGGCTAACCAAGAAGAGCCAGTTTGATATGCTACAAAAGATAAAAATGACAGAATTATTATTCCCTGTCCAGCTTCCAACCCATTAAAACCAGCTAAAATATTATAAGCAGTTGTCGCCCCAACGACTCCAATAGGAATTATTAATAGAGGGTAAAGAATTCCAAAATTTATAGTTCCTAAAAAAGGTATGCTCATTGAAGAAGTTCCCGCGTTTATAGCTATCAAAGGTACTGATGCTAAGAAGGCGAAGAATACTCTAAATTTTTTAGATAATCCTCCATACTTCCACCCAAGAAAATCGTCTGTTATTCCAACTATAGATAAAATTAATATAACACTCAATAAAGCAAAGATTTCCAAGTTTATCCCATCAGGAGATTTTATAATAAAAGTTCTTATTGCAACGTAAAACAAAATTCCCAGAATAAAGGATACCACAACGATAAATCCCCCAGAAGAAGCAACGTTTTTTGGATGTTTATACTTATTCATATCTTCCCACAAAAATCCTATTTGCTTACATTTTTTAATCCATTTAGGCATACCTTGAAGTGACAAAAGAAAACTTAATAATATAGGGATAATTAATAACAATTTCATTTTGCATATCTCCTTTCTTTTATTCTCTCAGGATATGTTCTTTCCAGATATTCCTCATTATGTTTTTCATCTCCAGTGTAATTTACTTCCCATATTTTTATTGGCCCCATTATTCCCTGAAAATAAACAATATCTCCAATACTCAATCCCTGGGCTCTCAAACTTTTAATAATCTGGTTGGGTTCTGTATGGACTAGATTAAAATTTTCTCCTTCTTCTAAAAGATACATTCTAACCCACAAAGCTCGCATATTTCTTGGACTTAAGAACATTGAAGCCCCCATTGGATTCACAGTAATTCCTTGTGTTCCCTGATTCAATACCGGAAAGATATATGCTCCTCCATCAATTCCAGAATCAAAATCAACCAATTTTCCATTATAAAATAGATACCTTAATTTAAGGCTATACTGTTTTTCTTGGGAAACGACAAGAGCTATTGGTTGTTCAAATTCTCCATCAATCCCAAGAGAAATTACAAGAGCTCCAACTCCTGCTACCCCTTTAGGTAATATTTCGCTTCCTCCATTAATTATTATATCTTCATCTAACGTCGCACCACCAAGATAGACTAAAGTTGTCTTATTTTTAGTCTCTTGTGTTTGTTTTCCGTCTAGAATAAATGTTCCAATATAAGATAGTCTATCATAATTTTCATCACTTCCAATACTGCTATATGCCCCATATTTCCCAATATCTGTAGAATCTATCAAAAAATGTGTTACTTCGTGATTATACAATAATTCAAGTGCTTCTGCTTCTGTCTCTGCTGTTAAAACATGCCTCCCCATTAGGTAATCCCAATAAATTATATTATTCCCCCCATCCAACATTGTCGCCCTTTCTCCCATTGTTTGAATCCAGTATCCGTAATCCCACCACGAAGCAAAAACAGCATCGCTAGGAGTATTTTCCCTAACCCATCCCATAGCTTCTTGCCATTGATTAGTATATTGTGTAGGTATAAGGTTTTTTCCGGTTACTTCACTAACTTTATAATTATAATAAATAGTATACGGAACAGAAATAAAAAGAAGAACTGTAAAAACAACGAAGAAGAGATTAGTTAAATCCCCTTTCTTTTTTCTAATATTAGCAATTACTGTGACAGTTAAGTAGGATATTGGGATTACCGCAATTGGGGCAAGAAGCATAATCAATCTCGTAGTACTTCTAGCAGCAATTATTCCAATAAAAATTAAACTAAAAACCAAGATATATTCAAATTTTATATTTTTGAAGGCTTCTTTTTCTTCATTCTTGTAAAATATATAAAAAGCACTTATAATGAGAATTAGATATCCTAGAATATAAACAAAAATACTTAAACTGCTTGTCCCGTTCAACAAACTGGCTTGGGAGGTTCTGCTGAATATTAACGCTAATAAAAATAATATATAACCTATTACAAAGATTAATTTTCCTTTCTTTAGTTCTTTAATTGTTTCATAAATTAAAAAAATGCTTCCTACAAAAAATAACCAAAAGAATAATGGTATGTTTCTAACTACCGGCCCAAAATTATATTTCCAATCACTGAAGAAGGGTTGCCTATTTTCTGCGACTGTAAAGGAAAGCCTATCAGAATAAGGACTAGATAATTTAGAGATAAGACCCCCTCCAAAATCTATGGTGGCTTTTGGGCTTAAAAAAATAGAACTTAAAAATATTAAAATTATTAACGAGATAATTATAGCCAGAATTGGTCTTGGAATTTTATTAATTTTTGGATTTTGTAGAATTTTTGTATTTCTTAATTTGGTTTTAAACATCACAAAATAAATAATTAAAAATAACCATACAATAATTGCAGCACCACTAGTAGAAGAAACCACAAATCCTTTTAAAGTAGTTCTTAATGTAAAAGGGAGCCAGAAGATTATAGAACCGAGAATCCAACTAGAATAAACTATTAATTCCTTTTTTCCTATTTTTCCAAGAATAAAGGAGATGAATCCAGCTATGGCGATAACAGCAAATACAAAGATTACTCCACCCCAAACCAATGCCATTAACGCAGTAAATATCCCGGATAATATTCCAAGGATTAGTGCTTTCAATATCTTTTCTGATTTCCATGCAGATAAAAAGAAATAAAAGGCGAAAAACATCAATCCAAACCCAAGAGATTCTTTCTCAGGAATTCCTGCAATTGTTCTTGATAATAAAGAAGGAAGAGTAATCAGAAACATAGAAGCAAGTAAGGCAATTATATTTGAAATCTTTATTCCTTTTACCTCGAATATTTTTCTTACTAACAAGAAGAAAGCGATTGTTGTAAATACAGAAGCGATAACAGGAAGAATAATTGCAGCGTACTCTATAGTAACTTTATCTGAAAAGAAATGTAAGAATTTATATAAATAGGCTATAGCATAGGGTAATAATTTTGTTTCTAAAAGAGTATTATATCCGAAAGGAACATATCTCATTGTATCTATTGCTGGGACTGCTCCTTGTTCGATAATCATCTTAGCCCATCTTAAAAAGAAAAAGGGGTCTAAATCTGGTCCTAAAGTCCAATTATTTTTTGTGATGTCCCACAACCCCGGATTTCCTGTAAGGGGATTTATCTTCATTGGCAAGATTCTTATTTTAATATTAATCCATAATATGATACCCAAAACAAGATAAACAAACCAATTGAATTTCCCTTCCAAAAAATCTAAAATTTTTCTATTTCTTTTGGTTTCTTGGTTAATTTCTTCTTTCATTTTTTAACCTCTAATTTAAAATATAAACTTTTAACCGGCAAAAATTTTCTTAACATTATTTCATGAAAATGAGGTACCTTATTAGCAAACCATTCAAAAATCTTAAAATATTTAGGATAAATAATTTTCCTTTTAGATATCTTAAATCTTGCTTTGCTATAATAATTTAAATTACTTATTTCCTTTTTAGGATTTTCAGAGTAATAGTCAAAGGAATAATAGGTAAAAAATTGTTTATGTGTTAAATCAACAAAAGCCCCCAAACTCGCAAAATGTGGAACCCCAATATTTATTATTGCTCCTGGTTTACTAATTCTCCATAACTCCTCCAAAACATTCGGTAAATTATATAAATGTTCAAAAATTGAGTTCGCCCTAATTTCATCAAAAGAATTATCTAGGAATGGGTAAGGAAATTTATTAAGGTCATGGACTACTTCAACTCCTTCTAACTTAATAATATCTAGATTTATGTATCCTTTTAAGACTCTTTTACCACACCCAAGATTAAGTTTTTTTTCATGTTCTCTTCCAATTTCCGGTTTATTTTTTTCTTCCATTTAAATTCATTTTATCTGACTCCAAATTTCAACAAAATATGTTTCATCAAATTCACATTTATATTCTTGACAGGGGGTACAATCTTCTACAATTTCTGTATCTTTTTGATAAAATTCCGCTATCTTATGACCACTTTCATCTGTAAAAAACCATATAGGACCTTCATAGGTAACACTTACGAATTCTTTAGCATTTTCAGAAGTTATTTTAACTCTCTTAGAATAATTAAAATGGAAATTACAAGTTTGTTCTCCACATTCACAATTTTCATCAAGCCAGTCTGTTGTTAATCCATAATCTGCATAAATCCAAGAATAATTATTGTAGGGAATTTTATCAACTTCAACTCCATTTTTAGTTATCTTAAAATGTGGTTCATCTATTTTAAAAATTATGCTAATAAGAAATGCTCCTAAAA
>LAZR01001237.1_pt1 | contig 16553 bp, 12 predicted proteins | sample 329461 | NCBI WGS metagenome assembly LAZR01 (sample SAMN03002196, study PRJNA259156) | marine sediment metagenome | biome: sea floor; feature: Hydrothermal impacted sediments; material: marine sediment; isolation source: Loki non-amplified sample from Loki's castle hydrothermal vent sediment ...
ATAAGTGAACAGTTTAGGTATAAATGCTAATGAGCAAAAAAAAACAATAAAGGAGAGTTTTAAATGAAAATTATAAGTGATTCCATTCAATTTATTTCCGAAAGTCGTTATCTTAAGTTCTTGGCTGCCCTGGTCATTACCGTCATTATTGCTTTCCTGGCCAAGATCATTCTGACGCAAGTATTGAAACCCCTGGCTAAAAAAACAAAAACGAAAATTGATGATATAGTTATAAAAAGCGTCTCTTCAATTATTTTCTATATTGCTCTCTTGTTAGGACTCAAGGTCGGCCTGCAAGATATTGAGCTCGGAGAAAATATTCAGGCTATTTTCGACGGTATAATCAATACCCTTACAATCTTAATCACAACTGTCCTTCTTCTTAAAATCATTTCTGGTTTTGCTATCCAGTGGACCAAAGAATGGAAATTCAAGACAAAAACGACCGCAGATGAAAGATTGATTCCTTTCCTCCAGAAAATCTTAAAAGCTGTCGTCATCGTTTTAGCTTTGATTTTTGCTTTCAATGCTTGGAAAATAAACATAAGTCCTCTCCTTGCTACTGCTGGAATTGCAGGCATCGCAATAGGTTTAGCTGTGAAAGATTCCTTAAGTAATATCCTGGGGGGGCTTCAGCTTGTCTTGGATAAAACTTTCAAAGTAGGAGATAAGATTCAGTTGGAGTCAGGGGAGTTGGGAGTTATTATGGATGTTGGCTTGAGAAGCACAAAATTGAGGACTTACGACAACGAAGTGATATACATCCCCAATGGCTATCTGGCCAACACAAAGATCAAGAATTTCACCGAGCCAGATTTATCAATCCGAACGAGCGTCAGTTTTGGGGTAGAATATGGCTCGGACATAAAAAAAGTTCAAAAAGTAGTCCTTGAAGCCATAAAAAAAATAGAGAATGTTCTTGAACAGCCTGAACCTGGTGTTCTGTTTTTAGAAATGTCTGATTTTTCCCTTGATTTTGTCGCCAGAGCGTGGGTAGAGAGCTACACAGATGCCTATTCCACTAAACTCAAGATGACAGATGAGATCTATAATGCATTGAACAAGGCCAACATCGGTATTCCCTTTCCCACTCGAACTGTTTACACCAAGAAAACTGATTGATGAAAAGGAAAAAGTTATTACGTTGACAAGGTGATTTTTTTTATTTTCAAATTAAAATTAAGACAACTTAAGTCTATGAGGTTAGAGCAATGATCACTCGCGCAAAAGACAAAATATGTGAAGTAAAGGATTTTCCCAAACCTGGGATTGGCTTTAAAGATATTACGCCATTAATGCAGGATGCAGCCTGTTACAATGATGTGATTGACAGAATTGCGTCCTGGGCAAAAAAGAAAAAACCTCAGATTGTGGCAGGAATTGAGTCACGGGGTTTTCTTTTTGCTGCTCCTGTAGCCCATCAATTAGGACTTGGATTAGCCATGATTCGGAAGAAGGGAAAGCTTCCCCGGAAGACTATTTGCTTCAAAGCTCCGAATGAGTATGCGGTCGAATATTTTGAGATGCACACCGATAGTATCCTTCCTTCGCAGAGAGTTCTCATTGTCGATGATCTGATAGCCACGGGTTCCTCCTCCATAAGCGCCATCGATTTGGTGAAGAAATTAGGAGGGAAAGTTGTTGGGTTTGCTTCAGTTGTAGAACTTGTTTTCTTAAAAGGAGTGGACTGCATCAAAAAAGCTCACCCAGAGGTTGATATCCTTATTTTAATTCAATTTGAAGAGTAATAGAGGAAAAAGGAGAGAATGATGAATCTTTCAAAAGCCTCTTCTCTTACTCTTCTCATTTTCCTGCTTATCCTGATTGCAAGCTGTGCTCGTGTTGTGTACGAACCCGAGATGGATTTTGGCCCTTCAGGAGCCAGATGGGTTGAAAAGACCATGGCCGGGATGACCTTAGAAGAGAAGATTGGTCAGATGGTGTCTTTGCGCTATAACGGTAAGTTTGTAAACCTGGATAGTGATTACATCGAGAACCTTAAGTCATTGATTGTAGAGCAAAAAATTGGAGGCTTGATTCTCTTCGGGGGAGAGGTTTACGAAACAGCTCATTTAACAAATGCTGTGCAGGAACTGGCAAAAATACCCCTTTTGATTGCTTCTGATTTTGAAAGAGGCGTCGGGAATCAGATTTCAGGTGCTACCTTATTTCCCCCTCTTATGGCGGTAGGGGCAACCTGGTCTGAGGAGCAAGCCTATCTCATGGGCAAAGTAACCGCCCTTGAAGGAAGAGCTCTTGGGATTCACATGACTTATTCTCCTGTGGTTGATGTGAATATCAACCCTGAAAACCCTATCATCAATGTCCGTTCTTTTGGTGAAGATCCAGAACAGGTTAGCCGTTTGGCAATTGCCTTCATAAAGGGCTGCCAGGAAAATGGCCTGATAGCTACAGCCAAACATTTTCCTGGTCATGGAGATACGGATCAGGATTCTCACAGCCTTCTTCCCACCGTAGGAGGAGATCGAAGCCGCTTGGATAAGGTTGAACTCTATCCTTTTAAACAGGCTATCGAGGCTGGGGTTCAGGCCATCATGACCGCTCATCTTCAGCTTCCTGCACTTGATCCTACCCCAGATACTCCTGCCACTCTTTCTCCCCTCATCATAACTGGTCTTCTAAGGGAAGAGATCGGCTTCGATGGTCTTATCGTCACAGATGCAATGGATATGGGAGGAGTTACCACTCTTTACTCCCCAGAAGTGGCGGCTTTGAAAGCTGTTCAGGCTGGAGTGGATATAATACTTCTTCCTCTCAAGCCAGATGATGTCATCGAATCTCTTATCCAGGCTGTAAGGAACGATCAGATTTCAGAAGCAAGAATCAATATATCGGTGAAAAGAATTCTGGAGGCAAAGGCAAGGCTTGGCCTCCATGAAAAAAGACTGGTGGATTTAGATATTCTAGATGAGATAATAGCTACAAAGGAACATCTGCAGAATGCAGACCAGGTGTTTGAGAGTTCGATCACATTAGTCAAGAATGAAGGTTCAGTTCTTCCTCTTTCAGGTTCAACTCAGAAAATCGCTGTTTTTTCGTTGAGTAGCGATCCGGGAGGCTATTTTGCAGGAAGAACTTTTATTCGAGAAGTCAAAAAAAGATGTCCAGGTCTGATTAATTTTTACGCTGATGCATTTACAGGAGAAGAATTTATTCAAGAAGCAGTAGAGAACTCAAGCAAAGCAGATGTTATAGTCTTTGCTCTTTTCTCCTCTCTTGGTGCCTGGAAGGGAACTGTCGACCTTGATTTTAAACATATCCAGCTTGTCCAGGACGCAGCAGCGAATTCCACGCCAGTTGTTGTGGTCTCTTTTGGCAGTCCCTATTTCTTGAGGCATTTTTCTTTTGTCGATTCCTACATCTGTGCTTACAGATGGGCTGAGCAAGCTCAAAAGGCTGCTGCTAGGGCTCTCTTCGGAGAGATAGATATAAAGGGAAGATTGCCCGTTTCCCTGCCTGGCCTTTATCCTGCCGGCCATGGTTTGGAATTATCTAAGAAAGGGAAGGCACCTTAATTATTTAATGAAGACCAAAGCTGAGGAAAAATAGAAGGATAAAACTCCCGATCAGGACTTTAGTAGGTTTTCCCGATGCTGGTGTACATAGAAAAAAGAAATAGCGGGCCTGTTGCCCAAAAGGGACAAATTCTTTTATCTCATTTTTAAGGAGCGTTATGATGAAACGAAGAGATTTTATTAAGTGTGGCTTTGGAGGGGCAGGCCTGGCCGTGGGCAGCGGCTTGGCATCAGGCGCGGATAATTCTGCCTCTCCCTCTGGCAAAAGTGTTTACGGCCACCCCTGGTGGGTTAAAATGATTCCAAGGCCTAAATTGGCCGTTGATGACCATGTTTATTCAAGATTTAAAGCGAGTAATAATGTATTCGGCTCCTTTTCCAGATATTATGGGATGGAAAATAGAAAAAAACTGATGCAAGAAAGCAGGGACAAAACGATAAAATATTACCTGGAAAAGCGCCCTGGTTACAGACTTGAAGATCGGGCCCTTGCTGATGCGGCCTGGGTTATATCTCGATTAGGAGGTTTGAATAGAGGTACCCGTGCCTGGACAAGCAAATCTGTGCGCACTCCTGAACAGCGAGGAGTAGAGAATTATAAAGGAAACCCCGAAGAGGCAGCTCAATTAATTAAAGCTGCAGCACGTTATTTTGGTGCAGCTACAGTCGGAATAACAATGCTTGATAGAAGACATATTAATTCACAAGAAAGGGAGAAAGAAATTGTTTTTGAGCCAGCAGGAGAACCCTACGAAGATGAAGAAAAACTTGTGATACCTGATAAATGCACATATGCCATAGCCTTGAGTGTCCAGATGTCTCTTGACAATCTCCAGTGTTCACCTACTGCTATCAGCAGCGCTGGTTCTTCCATGGGCTATAGTCGATGTGAGTTTCTTGTGGCAGGACTGGCTCAATTTATCAGAGGGCTGGGTTATGTAGCTATCCCCAGTGTGAATGATCTGGGTTCGAGTGTTGCCATCGGGGTGGATGCTGGTTTGGGAGAACTGGGACGTACAAACCGACTGATTACACCCGAATTCGGTCCTTATGTCCGCATTTGTAAGGTCTTAACCGATCTGCCTTTGGCCACTGATAAGCCTATTGATTTTGGCCTCCTGGAATTTTGTAAGGTATGTAAGCGCTGTGCCGAAGCTTGTCCTTCTAACTGTCTATCGTTTGATGATTATCCAAGCTTTCAAGTGAAAGGAGAATGGAATAACCCTGGTCATCTGGCCTGGTTTGAGGATTCCCCCAAGTGCCTCGCTTACTGGCAGGAGTCAACCTCTGGCTGCAGCATCTGTATTCCAGTTTGTCCCTGGGCAAAAAAGGATAAGACAATGATTCACGAAATAGTAAAAGCTACAAGCGCCAAAATTCCAGCTTTGGATATGTTTTTCAACACCATGGATGAAGCTTTTGGCTATGGAAGACAGAAGAGTGCTGATAAATGGTGGTCTCTCAACCTGCCTGAGTACGGAATTGATACAACTCAGGGAAAGGGGTGAACAATGGCTGAAAAAGGGAAATTCCTTGTAGTGAAAATAAGAAAAAGTACCTGGTTTATCTGGGTACTGAGGATTATTTGGATTCTCTGGCTTTTATTCTGGGCTGAATTTGCCATAGGTTCTTGGAAAGAGTTAGAGCAAAGAGCCTTTGTTATTTCGTTTGTTATTTTATTAGTGAGCTTGGTCTTGGGCTCGTTCCTCTGGCTTTGGGGATATATAAAGCATAAAAAAGCAACTCCTTAAAAAAGGGGTGTTTATGCTCAGTAATTAGGTAACACTTTTTAGATGTCATTGCGAGGAGCTTAGCGACGAAGCAATCTCTTAAAAAGAAAATCTATATTCTTTTCATATGAGATTGCCACACTCCCTTCGGTCGCTCGCAATGACACTTCTGTCTTCAATATCTTTACAGAAAGTGTTACCTAATTACTGAGCATAAACACCTGTCCCCTTTTATTTAATTCTTCGTGTTTTTTAAAAAAAGTAGCCTGTCCCCTTTTATTTAATAGCCTTATAAATATAACATTCTTTAATTTTTGCATAGATATTCTGAATGACCGAAAGGGTAGCATTTCGGGGGACATTACCTAAAAACAAAAAGAGGCTGGAGCAGGACATAAGCCGAATTCTGTTCCCGCTAAAGATTTAGCAAGTGCGGTTATTTGTCTAACCCCTTGATTGCTCAAGGGGATGAGCGACCTACCCGCCCCATAAGACGGACCATCTTAAAAAGGGCCAATTTGGTCTTGCTCCGGATGGGGTTTACCACGCTCCTGATGTCACCACCAGGACGGTGAGCTCTTACCTCACCTTTTCACCCTTACCCCACGAAATGAGCGAAACCGTCATTTCATGAGGCGGTATATTTTCTGTGGCACTTTCCTCCGGTCGCCCGGAGTCGCTGTTAGCGACCATCCTGTCCTTTGGAGTTCGGACTTTCCTCTCCCTCTTTCTCACGAAGAGAAGAAGGGGCAACCGCCTCGCCTACTCCAGCCGCTATTTTTATTCCATAATGTTCTAACTTCTTGTAAAGATTGCTACGCGGCGTATCTATTTCCCTTGCGGTCTGAGATATATTCCAATTGCTCTCCTCAAGCTTGGCTAAAATAAAATCTTTCTCAGCTAACTCCCTGAATTCTTTCAGCGTTTTTATTCCCTTTGCTTCGGGAAGATATATGCCTATTTCTCCTTTGATACGCTTCGGTAAATCTTGCCTTTTTATTATATCTGCCTCGGTCATAATAATCAATCTTTCCACTACGTTTTTCAGTTCCCGAATATTTCCTTTCCAGGGGTATTTCATTATTGTTTCTAGCGCATCCTCTGAAAATTTTTTCACTTTAAAATTATTTTCCTCTGCATAAATCTGGCTAAAATACTCAACAAGAAGAGGGATGTCCTCTTTTTTCTCCTTCAAAGAAGGAGAATAAATGGGAATAACATTCAGACGGAAATAAAGGTCTTCCCGGAATGTCCCCTCCTTTTTTTCTTTTCCTAAATCCTTATTAGTAGCAGCTATTACTCTGACATCTACCTTATTGATTCTGCTCGAGCCAACCTTTTGAACTTCCCCTTCTTCAAGAACGCGCAAAACTTTGGATTGAGTTTTCAAACTCATATCGCCAATTTCATCTAAAAATATCGTCCCTCCATCTGCCTGTTCAAATTTGCCTGGTTTTTTTTCTGTAGCACCCGTAAAAGCACCCTTCTCATGGCCAAAAAACTCGCTTTCAATGAGCTCTTCGGGTATTGCAGCACAATTCACCTGAACAAACCTTTCTTTAGCCCTCAAACTATGACTGTAAATAGCCCGGGCAATAAGCTCCTTTCCAGTGCCGCTTTCGCCATGGATAAGCACAGTCGCATTGGTAGGAGATATTTTTATTATCTCTTCCCAGAGTTTTTTCATCGAGGGATGATTTCCTATAAGCTCATATCTCTTATCTGATTTTTTTCTCAGGTCCTGGCACTCTCTCAAGAGCTTGCTTTGATTTAAAGCATTCCGGATGCTGAGCAGAACTCTTTCCCTATGAAGGGGCTTTTCCAGAAAATCAAAGGCTCCCAGCTTCGTCGCATCTACTGCTGTTTTAATCGTCCCATGTCCTGATATCATGATGACCTCTGGCCTATAAGGTTTTTCTTTCAATTCTGCTAAAACTTCCAACCCATCCCTCCCAGGAAGTTTTATATCCAGCAAGACTAAATCCAATCCTATTGTTTCTTCTATAATATCCAGAGCTTCTTCTCCATCCGCTGCTTCAAGAAAGCTGTATCCCTCGTATTCAAGAATCATTTTAAGGGATTTTCGGATGTTTTCTTTGTCGTCCACGACTAAGATTTTTGCTTTCCGGCGATTCTTCATTATTCCAGTTCCTTTTTTGTATTAATTGAATTTTAACATAAATGAGACCTTATTCATATTCTTCACGGTTACGATTAATACTAAGTACGGTAATTATCTCTATTGCGTAGGTGTTTGATTTATCAAACACACATTTTTAATCGTCCCGATCAATATAGATTTGATTAATTATATCACTGTAAAATAAACCGGTGGGCTTGATGAATCAAGCCCCTACAATAATAAAGGTTCCTAACACAATATAAAGAAAAGACATTCTAAAAAACTCAAGTTTTGCAAGTCTGACCCCATTGCCTCATATTTACCATTGGTGTAAGATAAAAATGAGATGTGGAAGCCCTTAACCTTAATTATTCTCATGATGTTAATTGGCACGATAGGTTTCCATGTGATCGAAGGGTGGTCATTCCTGGACTGCCTCTACATGACTGTCATAACCATTTTCACAGTTGGATTTAAGGAAGTCAGGGTACTATCCCCTCAAGGCCAAATTTTCACTATCTTCGTTATCTTAGGGGGTGTGGGAACAGCCATATTTGCTTTCACAAAAATTGCCGAAATTGCCTTTGAGGGAGGAATTCATAAATTTTGGCGGAGAAGAAGAATGCAAAAAGAACTTAAAAACCTAAAAGATCACTATATCATCTGTGGCCATGGACGGATGGGGAAGATAGTGAGAGAAAGACTGGAGGATGAAAAACTGCCCTTTGTTGTTATTGATTATAAAGAAGAACAACTAGAAGATCTAAAACAGACAAACAGCTGTCTTTTTATAGAGGGAGATGCGACGCATGAAGACATATTGACCAAAGCTGGCATAAAAAAAGCCAAGGGATTGGCTGCCCTCCTTCCGACTGATGCTGATAATCTTTATCTTGTCTTAAGTGCTAAGCTGATTAATCCTTCACTCTTCATCCTTTCCAAGGCCATGGATGAAGAAGCTGAGAGAAAAATTCTCCAGATTGGAGCCAACAAAGTCGTCAGTCCGTATAAGCTGAGCGGCCTGAAAATTGCCCAAGGATTGATCCGCCCCACGTTGGTAGATTTCATGGATCTCATCATCAGGCGAAAAGAGCTAGCTTTATACATGGAGGAATTAGTAGTCAAAAAAGACTCTAAGCTCGTCAACCGTAACCTTACAGAATGCGACATACGAAGAACAGCAAATGTCATCGTGGTCGCTGTGAAAAAACCAGGTGAAGAGTTAGTATTCAATCCTTCTCCAGATACCAAAATGGAAACAGGCGATATTCTCCTGGTTTTAGGAGATAAAAAGGCAGTCGATCAATTTGAAAACATCTACCTGGGAGCTTCATCCTGAAAAACCGTAAGTTGATTCACCTTTTCTTGCTTAATTATATAGTCCAACCGGGTCACAAAACTTACAGAAAATTCATATTCGGCGCAGTCCTTCTCTTCTTTTGTTTATTGTTTATAACTCCCTCTAGTTCGCAAGATGAAAATCAAAAATATTTTGAGCTTGATAACGGTTTAAAAGTTTTTCTATATGAAAAACATACTCTCCCCCTCATAAATTTAGTGTTTGCCGTAAATCTCGGCACTAAAGATGAATCAGATGAAACGAGCGGGCTTGTTCATATTTTAGAACATTATATTCTCTTCAGAGGAACTGAATTCAGGAGCGGGCCAGAAATTAGCCAGGATATACGACGACACGGTGCCTATTTCAATGCCCACACATCACTGGATCTGGCTACCTTTGAAATATCTCTTCCTTCTGAACACGCAGATTTTGCTTTGAGGAATCAAAAAGAGATTTTGTTTAGCCTAAAACTCTCGCAAGAAGAGCTTGATGAAGAAAAAAAAGTGATTCTCGAAGAGCTGAGCCAAACTCAGGATGATCCTCTTAGATACGCCACTTCAACAGTTTATCAGAACCTTTTTAAGGACCATCCCTACCAAAAGCCAATCCCAGGAAAAAAAGAGATTATAGAGGCTTTGACTGTAGGACAGGTAGAAAAATTCTATCGCAAGTTTTTTGTTCCTTCGAACTGTGTTTTGGCAATTGTGGGTGATTTCGAAATAAATGAAATGGAGAAGAAAACAAAAGATATCTTCGGGGATTTAAAAAAGGAGGAAATCTCTCCCCCCAAATACGAAAAAGTTCCTGCATTGAAAAAGACAATTGAGATTAAGCAAGAAATGGATGTTAATCAGGCCTACTTGGTGATAGGAATATTCGGCCCGGATTATAACAATAAGGATCAATACGCCATGGATATCTTAACCCAAATTCTGGGCCGAGGAGTGAATCCGATGCTGAATTACCCGCTAAGAGGAAAAAGGAAGCTGGCTCAAAGCGTTAGGATGAGGTATAGTGCGCACAAATACGGCGGGGTAATTATCATATATATTACTTTAGACCCAAAAAACATAAGCATCACGAAACGAGAAACGATTAGATTTCTAAAAGAGACAAGCCGTCTCAATTATTCAAAAAAGGATGTTATGGGGGATGCCAAATTATATGCTCTTGATTACTTAGAAAGTGCTAAAAATCAAATCAAATTTAATTTTCATCAATCCCAGGAAAAAGGCCTGGCCATAGCAATCAGCATTGCAAGATACTTTCTTCTGAATGAAAACCAGGAGAGAGGGAGCTATATTGAAAATATCGCGAAGCTAAACTCTTTAGACTTGCGCTCAGCGGCTCGTAAATACTTGAGTAAAGGACATTATGTCATCGTGACTATTTCTCCAAAAAAGAAAAAATAGCTGGAGATTCATATAATGACTGTACGAAAAGTTTATTTAAAACTTGTGGCCTTAATGGGCTTATGGACTCTCGCTCTACTCCCGATTTTCTCGAGCCAGACACCTTTCCTCTCAAGAAATCTACCCGAGGAAGAATTTTTATCAAACGGCCTCAAGCTGATTTATCAAAAAGACACATCTTCTGCTATCACTGTCTTCCAAATCCTCATCAAGGGAGGGCAAGCAGTTGAACCTGAGGAAAAAAGCGGATTGGCCTACCTCACTACTCGGCTGACGCTAGAAATTCCGGATCAAAAAAAAGTCCGAGACCTGATGAATCAGGCCTCACGTGTTTCTATGACTTCTAGAGGTGATTATTCTCTCATTAATATAGCCTGTTTATCAGAACACATTGAAGAAACCTTAAGAGTTACCACAAAAATCATGTTGAAGCCTCTTTTTTCTGGCTTGAGGATAAAGGGAACCAAAAAAATGATGAATTACCAGAGAAACACACAAGAAGATGATCCTGCAAATGTGGCGCATAAGATCTACTTAGAAAGACTGTTCGCAAAAAAGGGTTACGGAAGAGCTGTTTTGGGTAGTGAAGAATCGCTAAAAGCTATAAAAAAGAAAGAAGTCAAAAATTTTTATGATAGTTACTTCAGGGCAGAGAACATGGTTGTGGCTGTTATCTCGGATTTAGAAAAGGCTCCTCTTATCAAGATCCTCGATGAATATTTTGCGAAGCTTCCTTCTGGCAAGCCGGCGGAATCAAAGCCGAACTCTGTGACAATCCCAGAAGAGAGACAAATCCTCATCGAAAAAGACACCAAGCAATTCTTCATTTCTCTTGGCTTCCCTCTACCTAAGATCACGCGTAAAAATTTTGCCCTCGCCTCCATTGTAGAAAACCTTCTTGGAAAAGGAGTCGGCTCAAGACTTTGGGACTTAAGATACATAGAGAAACTTGCCTACAATGTTAATGCACAAGCAACACAGATGAAAGATGGAGGGATTCTCGAGGCTTATCTTGAGACAGATAAAGAAAAAAAAGAGGTAGCCCTCGAGGCTTTAAAAAAGGTTCTGAGCAGTCTTTTCGAGAAAGGGATTACTGAAGAGGAACTTGAAGTCACAAAAATCAACGCAAAAGCCTCCTTCATGAGAGAAAACGAAACAAAAGTAATAAGGGCCGGGAATCTTGCCTCCTTTGAAGCTCTTAGTCTCGGCTACAATTTTCTTAGCGGATTTTTCCTGGAACTAGATGCAATCGGTCTTGATGAAATTAATACCTACATCAAAGATATCCTCAACCCCGAAAAAAGGGTGGAAGTCGTCATCGGCCCCAAAGATTAAATTTTATTTTGCTGTAATTTCCTCAACTTCTCTTACTTTTTTTGGTATGGATTTCCCGAGTACTCTGCTTCCGTCTTCTGTAACCAGAACATTATCCTCTATTCGAATTCCTCCAAAATCTTTGTACTTATCAACTCTGTCATAATCTATGAATTGGGTTAATTTCTTCTCTCTTTTCCACTTATCGATCAGGGCTGGGATAAAATAAATTCCAGGCTCTACCGTCAATACATGACCAGGCTGAAGTTCCCTGGCAAACCTTAAATAGGCAAAACCAAACTGATCACTCCTTTTAGTCTTATCATCATAGCCTACATGATCCTCTCCCAAATCCTCCATATCATGAACATCAAGGCCAATCAGGTGACCCAGTCCATGGGGGAAGAACATGGCGTGTACTCCTTCCTTCACCGCATCTTCAATATCGCCTTTTAGGAGACCCAAATCTTTCAATCCAGACGCAATAATTTTTGAAACTTTAAGGTGAATTTCTCTGAATTTTATCCCAGGTTTAATCGATTGAATGGCTGTTTCTTGAGAGTGAAGCACTATCTCGTATATTTCTTTTTGTTTTTCGGTAAATTTCCCGCCGACAGGGATTGTTCGGGTAATATCGGATGCATAGTGCATCTCAGACTCTGCACCAGAATCGTTCACTAGAAGCCGGCCTTCTTTAAGGACGTTACCATGATAATGATTGTGCAAAATCTGGCCATCAATTGTTAATATTGTTGGAAATGAAGGTTGGAAACCATGAGAAAGCGCAATTCCCTCTATTTCTCCCACAATCTCTCTTTCATACACACCAGCTTTTGCCATCTTCATGGCAGTTGTATGCATTTCATATGATACGATGTGAGCTTTTTCCATCTCATCAATTTCTTCATCTATCTTAACCGATCTCTGCGCCACCACTTCTTTTATAAGCTCCTTGGAAATATTTTCATGTATGACATCAGAATCAAGATCCAGCAATTGAGCTAACTTCAATTTCGTCTCAGGTCTGTAAGGAGGAAGAAAATGAATCTTTCTTCCTTTTTTTATTGCCTTTTTTACTGTCTCTTCAAGTTTATTGAGCGGGGCTGTTTCTTTAATGCCTGCTCCCATGGCTCTTACTAATAATTTAGGTTGAAAGCCCATCCAGATGATATCCTCAATTTCTACGTCGTTCCCAAAAACGACTTCTTTGTCTTCATCAATATCTATAACAGCCGCAAGAGCGGGAAAATCAAGACCAAAAAAATAGAGAAACGAGCTGTCCTGTCTGAAATGATATGGATTTCCTTGGTAATTCATGGGAGATTCCTCATTTCCCAAAAAAAGAATCAAGCCTGATTTGATTTTTTCTTTTAAACGACTCCTCCGCTGAACATAAATTCTTGCATCAAGCATTCCTCTTCTCCTTTTTAATTTTGACTATTTTTTTTTAGTATGGACACGATGAATCAAGCCCCTACACAATACCAAACCTCTGCAGAATATAAAACAATCCTATATAATAAACAAGGTGGGTTTGATGAATCAAGCCCCTACACAATACCAAACCCCTTCATAATATAAGCTCTGCACAATATAAATCAAATGCAGACAACTTAAAATGATTTGTGTTCAGTCCGTTTGATTATTTCATCCTGAAGATCAACGGCAATATCAACAAAATAATCGCTGTAGCCTGCAACCCGTACAACAAGATCTCTGTATTTCTCGGGATGCTTCTGGGCGTCCCGGAGCATATCCGCACTGACAACATTAAGCTGTATATGGTGGCCATCGAGCTTGAAGTACGACCTTATAAGATAAGCAACCTTATCTATGCCGTCTTCATCTGCCAGAAGATGCGGAGTGAATTTTTGGTTAAGGAGCGTCCCTCCTGTCCGGACGTGGTCCATTTTTGAAGCCGATTTAAGGACGGCCGTAGGACCTTTTCTATCCGCTCCTTGAACTGGAGAAATCCCCTCAGATAGAGGCTCCGCGGCTTTTCTTCCATCTGGGGTGGCACCGACCACTTTCCCAAAGTAAACATGAACGGTTGTTGGGAAAAGACTGATCTCGTAAAAGCCTCCTTTTGTATTGGGCCTTCCGCTCACAGCGCTATAATAAGCTTCAAAGATAGACCGCATTATCTCATCTGGATAATCATCGTCATTTCCGTACTTTGGTGTTTTGTTTAAAAACCTCTGACGGAGAGGCTCATCATTTTCAAAATTGTTTTCCAGCGCCTTCAGGAGAGCTGGCATGGTGATCTGGTTTTTGTCAAAGACATTGTATTTTACGGACGCTAACACATCGGTCAACGTGCCCAAGCCGACACCCATAATATAAGAGGTATTGTAACGTGCTCCTCCATCATGGTAGTCCATTCCTTTGGTTATACAGTCATCTATAAGAAGAGAGAGAAAAGGAGATGGAAGATGCTCGGCATACATCCTTTCAATGACGCTATTCCCTTCAACCTTGATATCCACAAAATAATTAAGCTGTTCTTTGAACGCTTCGAATAGTTCTTCAAACGATTTATATGAAGAAGGATCGCCGGTCTTCAGGCCGATCTCTTTTCCTGTTCGAGGATCTACCCCGTTGTTTAAGGTAACCTCAAAAACTTTGGTCAGATTAAAATAACCTGTCAGGTTATAGTTCTCCTTTCCGAAAACACCTGCCTCGACACAGCCACTGGCTCCTCCGCTTCGCGCATCCTCAACGGATTTCCCCTGTCTTACAAGCTCCTGGACAATAGCATCCGTATTGAAAACAGAAGGCTGGCCAAAGCCTGTCTTAAGTATTTTTAGCGCTCTTTTCAAGAAAGAATCAGGGGTTTTTTTGCTTATCTGAACCATTGAGCTTGGCTGTAGAATCCTCATCTTCTCGACTACATCGAGGATTAGATAAGAGAGTTCGTTGACTGCATCAGAACCGTCTGGTTTTATCCCTCCTGTATTGATCAGAGCAAAATCAGTATAGGTGGCACTCTCTTCTGCAGTAACTCCGACCTTAGGAGGCGCAGGCTGGTTATTGAATTTTATCCAGAATGCCTGCAGAAGTTCCTCGGCTTTATCTCGGTTAAGGGTTCCCTCGTCCAGTCCTTTTTTATAGAAAGGATGCAGATGCTGATCGAGCCTCCCTGGATTAAAAGAATCCCAGGTATTGAGCTCTATGATAACTCCAAGGTGCACAAACCAGTAATACTGTAAGGCCTCCCAAAAATCTCTGGGAGTGCGGGCTGGAACACGGGAGCAGTTTTCTGCGATTCTTTCTAACTCCTTCTTTCTTTCTGGGTCCTTTTCCTTCCCAGCCAATTCTCTTGCCTTCTCAGCATGACGCTCTGCATACATGATAAGGGCATCAGCACAAATCTCCATCGCTTTCAGTTCTTCTCTTTTTTTAGGGGCTTCAGGATCATTTGAAGAATCAAGATTTTTAATGCTCCTTTCTATGTCTTTTTTAAAGTCAATGAAACCCTTCTTGTATATCTTGTCATCTAAAACGGTATGTCCTGGTGCTCTCTGCTCCATGAATTCTGTAAAAACTCCCGCTTCATAGGCTGCCTTCCATTCCCCAGTCATTTCGCCGAATATTCTGTCTCTCATAGCTTTGCCTTTCCAGAATGGGATGATTTCCTCTTCGTATAATTTCTTTGTTTCTGCATCGACTGCAAAAGATGTTTTTTCTCTCTTATTCAGTATTCTGAGGTCTTCAAGACTGTGAGCTGTAATTTCTGGATAAGTTGGAGTTGCCCTTGGTGCAGGCCCTCGTTCCCCCACGATAAGCTCATCCTCGCTGATGCAAACTACCTTGTTCTCAAGTAAATATTTAAAGGCTAACGCTCTCCGAACAGGAGAAGAAACCTTATCAGCCACATCACTTTTATAAAACTCGGTGATGAGTTTTGCTCTCTCTGGAGTAACATAGGGCTTTATGCTCAAGCTCTGCTCTCTTAACTTTTTAATCCTCTCCTTCACGGCCTAACCTCCTTTTTTTACGGAAAAACCAGAATCAGTAAAGATTTTTTTAATATCTTCAATTCTCTCATCCGACGGGGATTGAAATGTTATCGGAGATCCTTCCTTTCTTAATCTTTTATATTTTTCACAGCCCCATCTATGATACGATAATAGGTTTATTTGCTTTACGCTCTTGAGGCCCTGAAGAAAGTCAACAAACATGTGGATACTCTGGTTATTATCATTAATCCCTGATATGAGTGGAATACGAACAGCAACAGAATTCCCTTGTTCTGTAAGTTTCCTTAAGTTCTCGAGGATAACCTTGTTTGAAACTCTAGTGTATTTCTCATGCTTTTCATCATCCATGATTTTAAGATCATACAAAAATAAATCTACTTTGTCGCATATTCTACCCAAATCCTCAAAAGAAACATACCCTGAAGTATCCAGCGTAACATGAATATTTTTCTTCCCAATCTCTTTAAGTATAGCTTCTAAAAAATCCACATGCATCAGCGGTTCGCCGCCAGAAAATGTGATACCTCCGCCTGATTCATCAAAGAATATCCTGTCTTTTTCTATCTCAGCCAAAACTTCCTGAACTGTTACCTCCCTGCCGACTACTTCAAGAGCTTCATAGACACAAACATCCTCGCACTTGGCACATAAATCACATTTGGCTTTATCTATCTCGATGGAATTCCCATTTTTTGACACTGCATCCTGGGGACAAACAGATACACACTCGTTACATTCTTTTGCGCATTTGGATGAGTGCAGTATAATTTCAGGATTGGTTTCTTGACCTTCTGGGTTCTGGCACCACTGACACCGGAGAGGGCATCCTTTGAGGAAGATAGTAGTCCGAATTCCAGGACCGTCGTGGATAGCATAGCGCTTGATGTCAAAAATTATGCCTTTAGCCACTTACGTTATCCTCAATGCTTATTTTACTAATACAAACGCAATTATTCCAGTGTCATCGCGAGGAGCGAAGAAGATTCCTTCGCTTTGCTCGGAACAGGCTGTGTGATCTCGTTTTATTTCGTTGTCATTGCGGGCATAATACTCAAAAAGTGGAGCTGAGTAAATAACGATACTATTATAAATAAAATAGTTAAAGTGTAAAATTTGG
>LAZR01001239.1_pt1 | contig 16551 bp, 15 predicted proteins | sample 329461 | NCBI WGS metagenome assembly LAZR01 (sample SAMN03002196, study PRJNA259156) | marine sediment metagenome | biome: sea floor; feature: Hydrothermal impacted sediments; material: marine sediment; isolation source: Loki non-amplified sample from Loki's castle hydrothermal vent sediment ...
AGTCCCGGATAGAAATCCATATCCTCCTTTTGAAGTTCTTTACCCATTAAAAGCCTATGACCTTGGGGACAATCTCCCCGGTAAATAACTCCAGCTGCAATTACTGTATTATACCCTATCCGACTTGGTCCTACTATTCCACCTTGTCCCCCTAAAAAGATAGGAGGTTGATTGAGCATAACACCATATGCTACATCTCCAATTAAAGATGCAGTTGCTTTATCCTGATTAGGTGTATAATTAAAATGAATATACGAACTGCCCACTTCACTATGGTTTGTTCTGCTAGTCCCCCCTGCCATTAAGATATCACAAAAATTAATAATGCTCCCTAATGTCACAAATGGAAAAAGGATTGTTTGTTTAAGCCCTACTGTATGGGCACCATTTGATTTCTCCTCCAGCAGGCACCCTTCCCGTACTTCAGCACCATCCTGAAACGTTGATCCTTTCAGAAATGTTGATCCTTCAAAATAACCCCCTCTTAATTCAACATTTCTCCCTAATTGACAATTTTTAATAGTAACCGGAGACCTACAGCCTAATTTAACTCCTGACATAATAATAGTCTTGTTGCCAAATATTTTACACCCCGTGTATATCGTAACGTCCTCAGATGATATCAAATTAATATTGACTTCCTCACCAATCTCAACTGAAGATGGATTCGGTATTTTGACTCCTTTTTCAATTAAAGCGTTAATTAATGAGTTTTTGTTATATACCATATAATTGCATCTCTCCTCTGTTTCATATTTCTTTTTTTCTTTTGTAAAAATAATTTCTGACTACTAATAAAGCTTTTTTTCGTAATTTATCTATTATTATATCTTTTTGGGGGAAATTATGGGATAGGAATTAAAAATAGAAATATCCTAGTTTATGAATTTCATGAATTATTTAGCCTAATCCATTTATTCCCCCACTTCAACTTCTAACATATTATTACTATTACCCACTCTGTTGAAGTGTTCCATTCAAATGTAAGTATTATTATAAACTTTTCTTAATAATTCCAAAACCTTTATTTGGATCATGGTAATAAAGAGCATTTGGTGGGGTATCCTCACTTACTATAATATGTGCTCCGATTTGTGAATTTTAACAAACGATTTTACTTGTCATTTTACTTCCATTTGTTCCGATTTTTACGTTTGGTTAGATAATAATACCTAATTTTTTTAGTCTATAACATTTATCCTAGCCCTGCAATTATTATCTTATTACGCTGCATTAAAACATGATTTAGACCCAGATCAACCACTGAATTTAGCAAAAACAGTGACTGTACATTAGGAATTCTAATCTAAACTACACAAAAAAGCCTTTTACTATTGAACCCATCCCGATATCAAGAATAATTAAAGCGAGAATTTCAAATAATATATTTCCGATAAGACCTCCAATTAAATTGACAAATACACCTATAGCAATTATGGTTACCCCCATAAAGAACCATTGTATTCTCTTCTTAGTTTCCTTCTCTACTTTTTTAACAACCATTGCATATCTGTATACAACATAAATGAATAATGCTATTCTGATTAGATTAACAAAGATAAACAAATACTTATTGGTTATAGTATCAACAATTCCGGGGTAAACACTCAGATTCACTTCTGGAATTAAGATAAAATATCCCACACACATAATTATAAATAGCACCAACATTGTTCCGAGATACTTTGGGCTCATAGCAATCTTCTCATATTTTTCCAGAACAAATACGGTCATCACCAATGATACGGGGGCAAAATTGTAAAACATCTGAGCGGTCTGCATCATTGGTATAATTATTGCGTCAGGATTCGGAACAAATGTTATTACATGATAAATTGAATAAGTCAAAAATCCGAGGGAAGCTGAGATAAAAAATAAAGCAAACCATCTATTAAGCCAATTATTAGGATTTAGACGCAACTCAATAAACCCTGCAATAAATGCTAAGATAACGGTAACTATAGCGGCTACAATTTTTATTAAATTAGGAAGATCGATAATATATTCGCCAAATTTGTTTGAATAGTTATTTAAGTCTTTTCGTTTATAAATGTAATCGTTTTAATAGAATTCTGATTTTTTATGAAAAATATTTTAAACCAAAGAATCTTAGTTTTTCATTTAATACACCTATAGAAAAAACTCTAGTGAAATTTTATGGTTCATTTCAAAACTGAGGGTAAATTTAATGAAAACACTTATCTTATTGATGGGATGATGTTTTCACAGCCTGGGAATATTGCAATTTATGTAATTGAAAATAATAGTGAACGGATTATGATTGATACATCTACGCCAGTACAAGCTAGAAAAATTGTAAGGAAATTGAAAGAATTTGATCTATTTCCCGTTCAGAAATTAGTGTTTACACATTCTCATTTTGATCATAATCAAGGTTGGGAAAAACTTAAGAGAGCCTTTGGTGATCTGGAGATTTTTGCATCTGAAAATGCTATTCAAAATTTAAAGCATCCCGAAATCATGAACCAAATTTTTGGATTCAAGGTTCCACCTTTAGAGGAATACACACCATTAAAAGAAGGAGATATTATCGATTTAAATGGATTAGAACTAAAATTCTTAAATTTATTTGGTCATACTCGTGATTCTATTGCGATATATGATGAAAAAAATTGTAATATTTTTGTTGGGGATGCGATTATGGGAAAATGGGATTTAAATACACAAGCTCCAACGGTCATTATGCCCCCTGATTTTGAGGAATCTTTGCTTATTCAATCTTTCGAAAAATTAAGAAAAATTAGTAATAAATTGAATTCAATATCATTGGCTCATTTTGGTATCTATTCAGATGGAGATTTTAAAACAATTTTAGATGAAATGGAAACATTTTATTTTGAAATAAAAGAATCACTAATAAAGTGGTATAATGAAAATCCATCAAGTGAATATATTGCTATGAAATATCTTGAAACATTCATTCCGAATTCTACAATTTATACAAAAGAGAATCTCGTTGTATTAAATTTAATAATGGAATGGGTTATTGATGGGTTAAAATCAAGTAGTTTCGTAACTTAGTCAATCTAACTAACTTTTGATCACCTTTCATTGCTTTTTTAAGGAAATAGGGATCAGTTTAAAATATCCTACCAAAATGCACTAGATCTGCTCTTCCATTTCTGATTATTTCATTTGATAATCAATGGTCATTGAATCTGCCTCTTGTTATCGAGATTTTTATAATTCTTCTCAAATTTTTTTGCTAGAAAGACAAAAAATTTTATAAAAACAGACATAGGCAACATAAGATTTGGGGATTCGTGCCACCCCGCCCATGTAGGAACCACAGAAAATCTTCATTGTTCTGCTCTTTTTACCAAAATTTAAGAACTGTTCACTACTATTAGGAATTGAAACTCTAGTTGGATTTTTTAGTGCAAATTTCGAAAAAATATTAAATAATGTTTAAATTTAAACATAACGGTAAAAAAAAGTTCATTAAGCGAAATTTATGTCTTTTACCGAGAGCTAGATGTTCTAAATTTATTTGAAGACTAGAAGGATTATTATAGGTGCTAGTTATGCTCGAAGTTTTGAAAATAGTAAAAGAAAATCAACAAAAAGCTAAAAAAATAATAAATAATGCTTCGATCGAGGCTGAAAAGATCATGCAAGGCTTGTTACAGAAATCAGTAGCCGCAAATGAAGAGGCTTTTCTTGCCGAAATTACCCAGGCGGAGAAAAGAGCCGACGAGTTGCAAAAGAGCAGCAATTTGGGTATCGATCAAGAAATAAAACAGATCCAGAGTACAGCAAAGCAACAAGCAAAAGAAATCGAAATCAAGGCAAAACTCAATCACGATAAAGCAGTAAATGCTGTTTTAGACATGATATTTAACAGGGACGAGGTGAAATGACATCGACTGAGCGAGAAATGACAACGGCTGAGCGAGAAGAAGTGACATCGGCTGATACGTTAATCGAAGCATTATTGTCCGAGGCACGTGAAACCGCTGAAAAAATCATTCAAGATGCAGAAAGAACGGTTCAAAACACTCTAGAAGAGCAGCGAAACAAGGGGAGGGAATTTGCGAGGGAGAGAGTTATTTCGATAGAGAAAAAAGCGCAAAACGACTCCATGATAATCAAGTTACGCGATAAGACTTCCGCTGAAACTAAAGCTAAATGGTTGATTCTCGAGAAAAAACACGCATTGATCGAAGCCGTTCTAAACCAAGTAAAAATCGAGCTATACATGCGGGTAAAAAAAGATAAATATATTCATGTACTCGAAGATCTCATCGTGGAAGGAGGCATTATCTTGGGTGCAACAGACTTGGAAGTGATCTTGAATGAAAAGGATTCAACGCTTCCGATGGATTTGGATAAGTTGGCAGACAAAATTGGTGAAAAAACGGGTACAAAGACCAATATCACGAAATCTGGAAAAATAGTAGATACAATTGGCGGTGCGATAATCCAAACGACTGATGGTAAAATTGTCATGAATAACACGTTTGAAGGCACGTTGAATAATTCTGAAAGTGAGATCCGATTAAAGATCGCACAGATATTATTTACATGATTTAACAAACAGTCATAAGAAATTCATGAAAATTGAAGGATCTAAACGTCCCAACAATCGGAAAAGCATAAGAATAATGGAATCAAAATCAAAATCAAAATTAAAGTTTAGGATTAATTCTATATAAAATATTAAATAAACGAAATCTGTGATGTCCTATGAATATAGCGTTGATTGCCGATGTTGATACGGTAAATTTCTTCAAGTTAGGTGGGTTGGAGCATGTCTTTGAGGTTAACAAAACCGAAAAAGCGGAGAAACTCCTGCGGGAACTCATTGAAAAACCAGAGTTAACCATTTTAATCACAACAGATTACATTGCAAACAAAAATCGGGCACTTATTAATGAAATCATAGAGGAACACGAGTTTCCTATAATTATTTCAATTCCCACTCTCGGGGATACCTCCCAACCTATTACAGATACCATCACGGAGCTTATTAAGAGAAAAATTGGTATTGAACTTAAATCAAAATAAAAATAAAAATCCTCTCTTGACAGAAACAACAATTGGTACGATATCCCGTATTGCTGGTTCTCATGTCACCGCGAAGGGAATGCCTAATGCAAAAATGTTCGAACTTGTTAAAATAGGTGAAGCCGGCATTATTGGAGAAATAATCCGTATCTCGGGGAACACAGGTATTATCCAAGCTTACGAGGAAACCGAAGGGACAAAACTCGGTGAAAAAGTTATCGGAACGGGAAAACTTCTATCCGTGGAGCTTGGTCCCGGGCTCATGGGACAAATTCTCGATGGTGTTCAACGACCACTCCCCTTGATTGCAGATAAAATTGGTCCATTGATTAAAAAAGGCATCGAGGTTCCTGCAATCGATCGCAATAAGAAATGGCAATTTCAACCCATAATTTCGAAAGGTGTTAAGGTTATCGGTGGTGATATTCTTGGTATAGTGCAAGAAACGCCTTCCATTGTAAATAGGATCATGGTTCCACCAGAAGTCGTCGGAGTCGTGGAAACCATTTGTTCCGAGGGTAAATTCACTGTCACTGAACCAATTGCTGAAATCAAGACACTTAATGGAATTAAGGAAGTATTTTTGATGCAAACGTGGCCTGTTCGGCACGCGCGCCCATACAAGATAAAACTCAAAATAGACATGCCACTTTTAACTGGTCAGAGAATCATCGATTCCTTCTTTCCAGTTGCCAAGGGTGGGATCACTGCTATTTCTGGTGGATTTGGAACGGGAAAGACGGTTCTGTTGCAAACTCTCGCGGTTTGGATCGACGCAGATATTATCGTATATATTGGCTGCGGCGAGCGTGGTAACGAAATGGCTGATGTCCTGGAACGATTCACGCATCTCAAAAAAACTGAATCAGATTATCCACTCTTAAGCAGGTCAGTCCTAATAGCAAATACGTCGAATATGCCAATCCTTGCAAGAGAAGCAAGCATCTACAGTGGTATCACAATTGCAGAGTATTACAGGGACATGGGTTACAACGTCGCGATAATGGCTGACTCCACGTCGCGATGGGCTGAAGCGCTTCGTGAAATCTCTGGACGATTAGAAGAAATGCCCGGTGAGGAGGGATATCCGGCATACCTTGCTTCACGCTTGGCTGAATATTATTCGCGTACAGGATGCATTAAAACACTCGGTGCGGATGATAGGGAAGGTTCGATAACCATGTTGTCGGCAATTTCTCCACCTGGGGGTGATTTCTCCGAGCCGGTAACAAGAAACACACTCTTATTAGCCAAGGTATTTTGGGCACTTGATTTCAATCTTGCCCATCGTAGGCATTACCCTGCCATTAATTGGTTCATGAGTTATTCCGAATACATGTCTTTCCTCGAAAGCTGGTTCTCACGTATTGGTTGGGACTGGAAAAAATTATGTGGAGATGCGAGAGCATTGTTGCGAGAAGAGGAAGAACTCAAGGAAATCGTGGCACTTATAGGAGCCGATATTTTAGGTGATAAACAACGAGGCGTTTTTGAATTAGCAAAGATGCTGAAGGAATATTTCTTGTTACAGAGTGCCTACCATCCAGTTGACGTGTATTGTCCCATTCAAAAAACATATAAAATGCTTAGAACGTTACTTAAATTTAACGAAAAAACTAGGGCTGCGATCGAATTGGGAGTGCCATTGCAAAAAATATTGGCACTTCCTATTAAAGTTGGGATAAGTCGATTGAAGATCCTCCCAATGAACGAATTTGAGGCAGTCAATGCAAAGATTTCAATCGATATGGATGAGCAATTCGATATACTCATTCAAGAAACGAAGGAAGAGAAAAATAATGACTAAATCCAACAAGAATGTAAGTTTCTTTACGGTCAACGAAATCGAGGGTTCATTACTCATGTGTGAATCGGTGGTTGGTGTCGCTTTTGGTGAATTTGTAAAGATCACAACCCAAGACGGCGAGGAGAAATCTGGCCAGGTTATCGATGTAAGTGATAAGATCACGGTTATTCAAATATTCGAGAAAACATCTGGATTAAACATCAAGTCTACAGGAATTCGTTTTACTGGTGAAACTATAAAATTACCCGTTTCTATGGATATGCTTGGTCGTATATTTTCAGGAGTTGGTAAACCGATAGATAATGGTCCAGACATAATTCCGGAGGAATATCTTGATGTGCACGCAGCAACGATCAATCCCTATTCCCGTGCGCATCCTACGAAGGTTATCCAAACTGGGATTTCCGTGATCGATGGCTTAAACACCTTGTTGTTAGGACAAAAGCTCCCTCTTCTTTCTGGGTCGGGGATGCCACACAAGCGACTTGCATCCCAGATCGTGAGTCAAGCAAAAGTTCCAGGGTCGGATGAGCAATTCACGATCGTGTTCGCTGCGATGGGCATAACCTCCGACGATATGGTGTTATTCAGAGATGATTTCTTGAAAATGGGCGCAATTGGTAGAGTGGTGATGTTCATTAATCTCGCAGAGGACCCCGCTATCGAGAGACTCCTCACCCCGAGATTTGCTTTAACCGCGGCCGAATACCTAGCATTCCAGCACGACCACCACGTACTTGTCATCATGATCGACATGACAAATTATTGCGAAGCATTGCGTGAAATCTCCGCTGCGCGCTTGGAGATTCCAGGGCGTCGCGGGTATCCGGGTTACATGTATACGGATTTGGCAATGTTGTATGAAAGGGCAGGAATAATCCGAGGAAAGAAAGGATCAATTACTATGATCCCGATCTTGACAATGCCTGACGATGATGTAACACACCCGATCGCAGACCTAACGAATTATATTACAGAAGGTCAAATTATCCTGGACCGGACTATGTTCAAAAGGGGAATATATCCCCCGATAGATCCATTACCATGTTTATCACGGTTAATGGATAAAGGTATTGGCTTGAATAAAACAAGGGAGGATCATAAGCAATTGTCGGACCAGCTTTATTACGCCTATGCTGAAGGAAAAACAGTCCAAGGAACTGCTATGATCTCGGGAGAAAAGGCATTAACAAACACGGACAAACTTTATCTCAAATTTATAGAACGGTTCGAAAAGGAATTCATCAACCAAGGGTACTATGAAAATCGTGATATCGAGACCACCCTGAACCTTGGTTGGAATTTACTATCAATATTACCCGAGTCGGAACTCGCCAGAGTCGATCCCGAAATCCTGAAGAAATTCCATCCAAATTACCGAAAATAAAGTGACTTACTCATGTCTGCTGAAAGATTAGAAGTGCACCCAACGCGTCTAGAATTATTAGCTTTGAAACGCCGAAAAACATTAGCAGAAGGAATAGCGGACATTTTACAGAAGGATCTGGAAGTATTGATACTCTCACTTGTTGAATACAGAGAAAGGGCATCAGTCTTACGAACGAAATTATATAACACTTTGACAAAGTCCTATAACCAATTTATCGAAGCTGAGATGGTAGGTGGTAGCTTGAAAGTAAAGGAATTAGCACTAACGGCCACCCCGATAGATTTTAATGTAGAAACAAGTACGGCAACAGGGGTTCTTGGGATTCAATATCCCTCTCTGAAACTCACCAAAAAGGAAGTAATTGAACAAAAACCTCGCTTGAGCTTACTTGATGCTCCTATACAGTTGGAAGAGGCTTCAAAGATCAATAACGTGATGGATGCGATTGTCGAACTCGCAAGCCTTACCGCGGCGATACGAGAACTCCTCGAAGTGATATCGCTGAAAAAAAGGCAAATTAATAGAATCCGCTTCAAACTTATCCCGCAGTTCGATAAGACGATTGAATACATCCAATATATGTTGGAAGAAATTGAACAACAAGACGCTATTCGGGTTCGAGTTCTTCAAAGAAAGAGAAAAGAGAGGGTTGGGAAATCTTATGAAACCGGCTAAGTATAATACTTTAATGCCCCGGGTTGCACTCGAAAATCTCAAGCTTATCAATTTAGATGATTTAGTTCATTTAATCGGCAAAAACCTTGAATTTATTTTTAATTTCTTAATAAATACTGCATACAGGGAAGAAATTATCAGTACTTGTGGGGATAAAGTTGAGCCAGGTCTCCTTGAAGACGCTCTTTTCCAGAATTATGCAAAAATATTCAATAAACTACTGAAAGAATCCTCAAAAAATATCGAAAACTTACTCAATTCTGTTTTAAGTAAGTTTGATGCAATGAATCTTAAAACTATGCTTCGAATGGTACAAGCAGGAATGAATTCCGAAGATATACTTAAATACATCATTCCTTTAGGAATGTATGATAGGAAAAAGTGCCAGATAATTCTTTCTGACGTCAATTCGATTAATGATATCGTAGATTCTATACGAGAACAGGATTTTGGCTATATTTTGAAAGAAACGCTCAAGGCTCAAAGGATAGTCGGAGATTTATCCCCACTGGAAGCGGCTCTGGACAAGAAAGTATTTAAGGGAATATTAAAAGAAATCAAAAATCTCGATAGAAGTGATAAAAAAATTGCCACTAATATCTTGGGAATCGAGATTGATGCTTTGAATGTCAAGATCATTCTAAAATACAAATCATTGATGACCGACCACGAAAATATCAAGGAGAATTTGATGCCCGTGGCGTTGATCGATGAAAAAGTCTTGGTGTCTGCTATCAAGGAACCAGATATAAAATCTACGCTTCAACGCTTCTTGAGGTCTGTTGAAACAAAGCATCAAGTATATCAAGCTATCTTCAAAAAACTCGTGAACGAATCCGATTCGCCTACATCACGTTTGGAATTTATTCTGGAGAAAGCCCCGCTCGAGATGAGTTTTTTCGAGTTGAAGAAAAACATGCGGTATTACAATATCGGGTATATACTGGCATTTCTAAATATGAAATGGGTGGAAATAAGAAATTTGAGATGTATCATCAATGCAATGGCAAGAAACGTCGGTGCGGTTCAAACTCGCGATTTACTTATTTTACCGGAGAATTATTAATCTAAATCAAGCCCTTCGTTTGATCATCCGTGGTGAATGATTTTTTTATCCAATTGCGGAATCAAATGGAATCAATGTGGTGGGAGCCAAGCGAAACTTTAAAGGACTGCTCATTTCGAGATTAAAAATCCAGATGAGACTTGTTGTATAAAAAATAAAAGAAGTCAGAGTAAGGTAGAAATAGGAAAAACTTTCTCAGGTTCCAACCACTTTCTATCCAATAAGCATGAAAGATATCAACAGGCCATAGATTGCCAATGCCTCAGATAATACCAACCCCAATATATTGGTCGTGAAACTCCTGGGATTCTCAACCGCGGCGGTCATCATCGCGGGACCACACCATGAGATACCAAGACTTGCGATGGTGGCTGTACTACTCATAGTTATTGCGGCAACAAACGTTTGTATAGCTTCATAATCAGTCTCGATATCGGGCAAACGGGCAATAATCATGAATGCTATAAGCAATCCATATATTGCCAGAGCTTCTCCTAAGATGATCGTAATCAACAATTTACTTCCCAATTCTGGTTTTTCTGAAGTAACGGAAGCAAGCGCTGGTGCACAGGCCTTTATTGATAATAAGGCCGCTCCTGCACATACAATAATAACAAGAGCCGATGCGATAAGTGTTACTACTTTTGGATCCACGATATAATCATCTCTATTTTTTGATTTTGTTATTTGATCTTTATTGGTTTAAATAGAATTCCTTTTGCGGAGTAAAATTTTGGAAACAATTCAATCCAATGGAGCCTTAAACAATGAACTAAGACGAGAAGACCTTCAATGGCTATGGCTAAAATCGTACCAATTGCAACTAACGGAATAGCGCTTGGAGGGAAATAACCATTCTCGACTCCGCCAAGCTCGAGGAACATTGTGCTTAATGCCGTATGGGTTAAAAATAAGGCTGCAAGCCGACAAAACGATAACGTATGGCCTAATGACTCGATGAAAACTTCAATGGTATGGTTAGTACCCTCCATGAAGCTTTCAGCTATCGTCACGACGACTAACATAACAATCAAGGGTGCTATGACGAGTGCAATAAACATTGGCAAGCCTTCACCGAACCAAGTGGTAATTTTTGAAATGCCACCCCAATAGACCCACATAAAGAATCCACCAAGGAGAAACCAGATCCAGCAAAGAGTGGCGAAAAACTTTCCCCACTCCCGTCTCTTGAGGTGGTTTATTACGCCTAAAAATAAACCGAAAGTGATAAAGGAAACTCCAATTAAAATGGTGAATCTTAACAGTGTAAGTGGTTCGTGCATGGGATCAAACCCGCCGAACTTGAAGGGTCCGATTTTAAACAACAAAATGGGATGAAGAACTCCAGATGGACCGAAATATTCACCAAACAAGAATCCGAAGGCTATTGCGGAAATACCGCAAAGCATTATTATTCCTGAAGCTTTCAATAAATAACCGAAAATTTCCCCCACTTTATCAAGAGTAACCCTGCTTCTCTTGATAAGGAGTAAGATGCCCCCGATAAAGAGAATTAAGCCTTGACCAACATCGGCAAACATAATACCAAAAAGGAATGGAAAAGTAAGTGCCATCAAATAAGTCGGATTAATTTCTCCCTTGCGTGGATACCCAAGGGAAAATGTTAAGCCTTCAAATCCTTCCAACAACAAGGGATGGTGCTTGATAACATTAGGTACGTTATCTTCGGGTTTAGGTTTTTCTTCCTCGATAACGCATTTGCCATTCGTGATCTCTTTTATCCCCTTTATTACTTTAGGAAGATGTTTTTTCAAAATCCATGCTTCGAAATAAACAATTGTATCACATTGGGCCATATTATTCTCTTCTTCAAGGAGAACATTGACTTCCAGCGTCATACCTTGAAGAGCCGATAGAGTCGAATGGATGGTTCCTAGTTCAGGAATTTCCTTAATGGAATGTTCTTCGGAATACTCACTGCTTTGCAATTCCAAAACTTGCCTCGCAGTCTCCTCTAATTGATTGTTGATGTCAGTTAGGTTATGCTTGACCTCTGTAAGCACCTCTTCCGAAGTTTGCCGTCCGACAGGAGTTTTATCTTTTGTAATCAATTTTTTAGGTGATACTTTCCACTCCTGGAGTTTTTGAAGTGTCTTTTTTATCAAGGTTGAATCCAAATCGAGTAATTCAATAATAGGGTTTGGTTGTTTCTCAATTTCTATTAACTTCTGATCAATATTAAAAAGAATTTCTTTAATGGTATTTCCAGGTAGGAGCGCCACTTCATCAATCACATCATCGGGTTTTAAATCCAATTCTTCAAATTTCCTTTTAATTCGTGTTTGGATATCTGAAATTTTTAGTGATTCATCCTTAGGAATCGAGCACGCTTGCAAAAACCCATTATATGACTCCTCTTCGCAATCAACCTTGATATATTGAGCTACTCCCATTTTGCAAAGGAAGATATGAACTGGTTCTTGGTGCCTTTCAAGTAATATAACCTTGAGTTTTTGTAGATCTGGAATATGTATTCACCAGAATTTATCTAATTTTGGTATGAATGGAATATCATTTCTTTGGGTATAAATGATCCCGATCCTTCCAGCCTTCAATGATATATTATTTTAGGATTGAAGTTAAAAATCCTTAATCTAGTTAAGGATGGACCATTCTTGTGGTATTACATTATATGTAAAGGTTAAAATTTGTATTTAAACTTTAGCAAATACTATAGTTTAAATTTGTAAAGAATTTGATTAATTTTTTCTATTTTTGAAATACTTTTATAGAGAAAATTTTCAGATCTATGGAGTTCTTAATTTGTAAATTATAAAATCAATAAATAGAGAGAAGAAGATAGCCATTTTTAATCTGAATCAAAACAACATTAATGGAAATGAAGGTTAATAATTAGATCATTCCAAAATTAATTCAAAAAAATTAGTTTTTTAATTAATCAGCTAAGAATTTTTTTTAAGAAGGATTATTAACTTTTATAAATTAGCTTAACTTTAAATTTTAACAAAGGATTTTGAAAGGATATCAAATCCAATTGAGTTGATTTTCGGTTAAAAGCTGATTTTGATAATTCCTCGAGATCAGGAAATTCAAACGGGAGAATGTTTTCAAAAGCTGGTTTTAAGAGCTCAGTATATTTCTTTTTATCGTATTGATGCTTCTTTGGATCGTAATGATGGAATGTCACTAGCAACACATGGATCCCGATCAAGGTGGTCTCCACCGAGAGTACATATTATTCTGGTTTTCACTCAATTGCAGTGGATGGTTCCGGGAACGGATTGGGACATTCTTAGATCTGATAGAATGCCAATAGCAGTACATGGACCACGACTGAGGTGATGTCCAATGAAATTTGGCTTTGCAGCGTCAAATCGCCTAACTGCTCTGCAATATTCAAAAACGGGTTATTATGGTCGAGAGCTCCATTCAAATCCCCTCGATCACTTAATATCATCCCAATGTTGGGTAAGATTTGATCTTTCACTTTCAGATCATCCAGCAGGTCAAAAATGCCCAGAGCATGTTTGTAATGGTCAACAGCCTCACCTAGATCCCCTCGTTCGATTAAGATCACTCCAATGTTAAGTAATATTCCATTTTGTAAGTCCAAATCGTTCAATTGTTCAGCTATATCCAGAGCATGCTTATAATGGTCGAGGGCTCCATCTAAATCCTCTCGATCACGCAAAATTATTCCAATGAGGGATAAGTCTTGACTTTGTAGCCTCAAATCGCCCAACTGTTCTGCAATATCCAGAGAGCGCTTATAAAGGTCGAGGGCTCCATCTAGATCCCCCTGAGCAAATGAAATCAATCCTATGTTAGTTAAAATTTCACCTTTCCCCCGTAAATTACCCAACTGCTCTGTCATGCCCAAAGCACGCTGATAATACTCAAGAGATTCGTGATATTTCCCAATATGATGCAAACAAAGAGCACCTTTGGTAAAAAAAGGTCCAACACCCTTTCTGTTGCCATCCTTAAGAAGTGATTGAGCTAAATTTAGGTAGCATTCGGAAGCTTTTTCAAATTGAAATTGTTTTTCAAATTCCTCGGCTTGTTTATAAAGCGTTAAAAAGTTTGTAAACATTTCAAAATCTAAATCTTTTGAACTTTTAGCTTGCTCTGGAACCTCGATTACTCTCTCGATCTTTCTATTCATTATTTCTCACAATATTCAATTATTATAAACAAGAGCTCCTTTACTAAATTCCAAACCTACATACTAACTAAACTAATAAGACTTCTCAATTATGGGATCTCGGATGTTATTTTATTAATCTAATAATTCTTGCTAGTATTCGTTCCTCCCACTCTGTTTGTGATCAAATCCGACCATGCAAATCTCATTATGTGATCAAATCCGACCATCTCATCCAATTTATAAAAGATATACAATCATATATAAAGCTATCCATTTTTAATCCAAAATTATCCATAAAAAATCCAAAAAAAGTAAACTTATTATTTAAAAATTTAAAGAAGATATATAATGAACGATGAAAAACATGAATTTCATATTTCTCTAGAAATAGATGTATTCAATAAATTAGAAATTATTAAAGAGTATCACGGAATAAAGAATATCACAGAAATCATTAGATTCTTAATAACTAAAGAACATAGGGAAATAAAAAAATCTGAATGAATACAATATTAATTTAAAACATATATTAAGATTTTATTATTTTGAGCAAATCCCTAAGAATTTCTCCCGCACTACCTTTTAGAAAAAAATCAGCTAATCCAGAATCCCCCTGGACTCCTAAAATCATCAATTCCTGATCCTGTAAAAATTCCTGCTCCAGAAAACACAACTATGTAGTTTGAATCTTTTATACTTTGTGCTGCTTTAGAGATTTTTTCACTTTCGATCATGTTTAGAATAAAAATTTGCTATTATAGCTTTTTTTTTAAAACTTATAATATCTTCTTTTATCTTTGAGATTTCATTACGAAGTAATTATAAATCTTTTTTTTTTAATATCAAATATGTGCCCTCCCCAGGCGGGTAATTTTACATACAACCCAAATTTATCAAGATTCACACCATTATAATTGTAATTTTTCCCGGTTATTAAATCTGTAAAAAGCCAATCACTAGAACCATAATTGAGTTGGCTTATAACGATATGAGCCTTTGCAATTTCTGAGCTAAAATTAACAACCGTCAACCTATAGATGTTATCACTCCACCATAAATAAGAGATTATATTTGTAAACGATCTATCCTCCAATTCAACAGAGTTAACACTACATAAGCTCCAATCCCCATTTTCTAAATCTTTTCCAGGGATGATTTGTAGAAGGTGTGAATAAAATTTAAGGAGATCCAGGTTTTCTTCTTCAATTTGTCTTTTTCCTAATTGGACAGGTATTTTAATTTTATAACCCTTCATCTGTCCTTCATGTATTAACCGGGCACCAGGTAATGTCATAGTTATGATTGCTGAAGCATAATTGCGTTTTTCTTCAAAATTTGTAGAGGCTCTGAGTTCATCATGGTTCTCGATAAACCTAATGAGTTTCCTTTGGTAATCTATATCCGCATTAAGATGAGCTTTAATACTTTGACTATTACCATAAGATAAACGGTCATACAATCTTTTATCATAACAAAAATCAAAACCTTGCTGTTGAAGTTCCCATTCCATATCCCAATATACTTCAGCTATGAATAAAAAATGGGGAAACTTCTTCTTAACAGCCTGAATAACTTCTACCCAAAATTCCTTGTCAAGAATGGAGCCTACTTTCTCACCCCAGGTATTCTTGAAAACTGAGTTTGTCATCAACATTGCCATGTCACACCGAACACCATCACATTGATCCGCTATTTTAAGTAATGTATTAATCGTTTTTTGCCGAGATTCTTTTGAGAATGCATTAATTTGAATAGTGTCGGTCCAACCTCTGAAATTAGGATCACGTCCATGGGCGTAAACCTTTCCTGAGAGACTAAAGTAATCTTTTGGATGATTCATTAGATCATCTAACGTACCTTCAATAAATAGATTAGAATCTAAGGTCCAGAGGGAATCGATTGAAACATGATTGGGCACATAATCAAGAAGTAATTGAATTCCACGTTCAGAAAGCCGTTGCCGAACCTTCATTAATCCATCAATCCCCCCAATGCGTTTATCAACTTGATAATAGTATATGGAATAGGGTGACCCAACTACATCTTCATCCCCAAACTCGTGTAAAGCTTTATGATACTCCTTTTGTAGTCCATTATGTTCCAGAGCTATTTTTCTGCTTGCCGGACTTCTCTCCCATACTCCCATTAACCAAATTGCATCGAAAAGGCTAATTTCTTGATTAATTACTTCACTTGGGATATTTTTTAAAGTAATAGGAGTATTAAACCTATCTGTTAGAGATTTGAGCCAAGGCCATGTATTTATTTCATAAATTTTTGGATTAGACGACCATTCTAATTTATCTATCGGCATTTCAATTTTCAACTTTTTCTAGTCTATTCAAACAACTCAAAAAATTAGATTTCATTAATAATATATTGAAATAAATAGATTTAAAATATTTTATCGTCATATGTATATTAAAGAAAAATAAAAAGGACACGTCATATAAATG
>LAZR01001240.1_pt1 | contig 16549 bp, 12 predicted proteins | sample 329461 | NCBI WGS metagenome assembly LAZR01 (sample SAMN03002196, study PRJNA259156) | marine sediment metagenome | biome: sea floor; feature: Hydrothermal impacted sediments; material: marine sediment; isolation source: Loki non-amplified sample from Loki's castle hydrothermal vent sediment ...
TTTCCGATGTATCCAGAATACATGAATGAATCACTGAAAAAAGTTACCCAATCCCGTAACAAAAGGTTTGAGCTGGCAAAATCAGGGAAACCTGTTTTTCCTCCCATGAGCGCTGAAGAAAGAGAGCAGGTCCTCGATAAATTCCATCCTGACTATAAACCTGAAGCAAGGCGCAAAATCCATGTCGGTCCGAATAAAGGGGAGAAACTTACAACCGAAGTGGCTGATATGCTGGAGTCGCACTCCAGGATCAAGCCCGAACTTTTCGACCTGGCTCAGGCTGATTATGAAACAGACATCTTGATCATTGGTGGAGGCGGTGCAGGCTGTGCAGCTGCCATCATTGCCATGGAAAACGGCGCTAAATCAATCATTTCCACCAAACTCCGCCTTGGGGATTCCAACTCCATGATGTCACAGGGAGGTATGCAGGCAGCCGTTACTTCTCAAGACTCCCCGGCCAAACACTATCTGGATGCAATCGGCGGGGGCCATTTTGATAACAAACCTGAGCTCGTCCGAATCCTCACTGAGGATGGACCTGAAGTGGTCAAGTGGCTTGAAGATTTGGGCGTTGTCTGGGATAAAAACGAAGACGGCTCACTACAGGTGCTCCATGGAGGAGGAACATCCAGAAAAAGGATGCATTCCTGTCGCGATTATACAGGGGCAATTATAATGCGGACTTTGATGGATGTAGTAAGAAATCACCCAGATAAAATCACATCGCTCGAATTCATGCCCACAGTCGAACTCATCCTGGATAATAAGGGACGATGTGCAGGCGGAATTCTGTACAACCTTGAAACAGAAGAATATTTTACAGTCAAAGCCAAGGCGACGATTATCACGACAGGAGGTTACGGCCGACTTCATATAAGAGGATATGACACGACCAATCATTATGGAGCTACCGGTGATGGCCTTGTCATCGCTTACCGGGTAGGAGCCAAACTCCTCTACATGGATTCTGTCCAGTACCACCCCACTGGTTCAGTCTTCCCAGAACAGATTGCTGGCTTCTTAATCACAGAAAAGATCAGAGGAGCTGGCGGACAGCCTCTCAATAAACACGGCGAACTCTTTGTCTTTCCGCGGGAACCCAGGGATGTAGAGAGTTCAGCCTTCATTAAGGAGTGCCTTGAAAAAAATAATGGCATCGAAACTCCTAGCGGCCGGTTCGGCGTCTGGCTTGACTCCCCCCTTATCGAGATGCTTCAGGGTGAAGGATATATAAATAAAAACTTCCCGGCTATGCACCGCCAGTTTATCCGTTACGGAATAGACATCACTGCAGAACCGATGCTCGTCTACCCTTCCCTTCATTACCAGAATGGTGGAATCGAGATAGACGAAAAATGCAAAACAAACATTCCTGGCCTCTATGTGGCTGGAGAAGCTACGGGTGGAGTACATGGAAGGAACCGGCTTATGGGAAATTCTGTTCTTGATTATAATGTTTATGGACGCCGTGCCGGGAAATACGTCGCTGAATCTATCAAATCTGTTAAGCTTGGACCGCTGACATTGGAGCATATCTCGAATTACGAGAGTGAATTGAAGCGCGCAAAAATCAAAACAGACCGCATTGCTCCAGTTCTTCTACCATCTTATACACCCGAAAATGTAAAGAAGCGCCAGCTAACAGCTCACTACCAAGGAACCCTAAGATAAGAACTGAGCTGCAATAATCCCCATTCATCAGCAATACAGGAAGTAACATTCCCCTTTTCAAGCTACATTTTCTTTTGACTTTTAGAAGTAATTTGATATATTGTACTTGTTTTTCAACGAAACGGAGCCTTTACTTTAACTTAGATGCAGATAAAATATTTTTTTAGAAGCATGTTCGGAAAAGGTAAAAAAATTAAGTCTACGTTTCCCGAAATCGCTGTTTCTGACACAGATCCTTAACTATAGCTCGACAAGAAAAGGATATCATTCATGGAAAATAACGGAGTAGAAAAAAGAACGTGCATCCGGTTTGCGATTCCTGGTACTACCGTCAGCTATGAGTTTAAGGATTATACAGAGGAATTTTCCCCTCTTGTCGACATTAGCCGCGGGGGAGTTAAATTTCTGGGTAAACATCCTCTCGAGATCAATGCAGATATAACCTTAAAAATATCCGTTCCCGGTGAAATGATTCCCTTAACTATCCACGGGAAGATCCGGTGGATATCCTTCATTGAGGGAAAAGATCAATACCAGATCGGGGTTCAATTTAATCCGTATGGAGAAAAGGAAAAACAAAATTACCCTGGAAATCTGGTGAAAATCATTTCACTCGAGCAAAAATTTGCCGCTGCAGATAAAGGTAAAGTCGGGAAATATGAAATTGACAGTTGATAAATGCCCAATAAATCAGCATAATATCTAAGAATAAATGTTTGTTGTTAGGATTTAAATATTAAGACTTTATTTGCTCTATTCGAATAGGATGACGGCCTCAGACACCGCTACTCAGATATCAACTGAAATACTACAGAGCAAACAAAGGAGACTGTAGTTGGAAGAGAAGGAAATAGAAAAAAGAACATGCATCCGGTTCCAAATTCCTGGAGCTACTATCAGCTATCAGTTCAAAGAGCATATGGAAGAATTTTCCCCTCTTGTTGATATGAGCCGCGGGGGAGTCAAGTTTATAGGAAAGAAACCTCCAGAGATCCACACTGAAGTAACCTTAAATATTTCCATTCCCGGTGAAATAATTCCCTTAACTATCCACGGAAAAGTGCAGTGGATATCCTTTGTTGAAGCCAAAAATCAATACTTTATCGGGGTTCAGTTTAATCCGTATGGAGAAAAAGAAGGGGAAAATTATCCCGGAAACATGGTAAAAATCATCGCCCTTGAACAAAAATACGCAATTAAAGATAAAGCTAAAACCGAGAAATTCGAAATTAACTAGCCAGTAGGATGGGAACGTCCCCTTTTTATTTTTCTTGCCCTTCGATGACTATTTGAGAGTAATCTGCGACTTGGATCAATAGTTTACTTATGGCTTGGAGGAGAGCCAGACGGTTTCGCTTCATTCTTTGCTCATCAGTCATTACCATAACATTATCAAAAAACTTATTTATTGAAGATCTAATCCTGAAAATAATTCTCTGCACCTGAGGAAAATCTCCTTTAGAAATTAATGGAAGGACATTATTCTTTATTATGGAAAAAGTAGTATAAAGCTCCCTCTCTTCCTTTTCAGCCAGCAACGCTTGATTGATTCTAAACAGAGGTTGATCTTTTAGAATATTGTTTACTCTTTTGGCAATGATGATCAAAGGTTCAAAATTCGGACTTTCCTTAAGACTATCCAGCGCTTTAAGCCTGAGATAAGAATGATAGATGTTATCAATACCCACGGAAACGGAAGCATTTATCAAGTCATACCGATATCCTTGCCTCTCAAAAATGTAGCGCAACCTGTTTGAAAAGAAGTCCAGGCAGTGACTTTTTATTTTATCTTTAGGCTCCCGGAGCTTCTCTCCGTAAATGGCTATCACTTTGTCCAGAAGCCGCGAGAAAGAAAAGCAAAGCTTTCTCTCAATGATTACCTTACAGATACCTTGGGCATTTCGTCGCAAGCCAAAGGGATCCTTGGACCCTGTTACTTTTATCCCGGTTCCGACCACGCCTACGATAGAGTCCAATTTATCAGCTATGGATAATATGGCTCCAGTCAAGGAAGCGAGAGATTCATCATCCAAGCTTAAGGGCTGATAGTGTTCATAAATTGCTTTCCAAACCAGGGCAGGATATCTTTCTTCCCTGGCATAGAGACCGCCTACATTTCCCTGAAGTGAGGGAAATTCTCTCACCATCTCTGTGAGAAGGTCTGCCTTGGAAAGCTCAGCCGCCTGAATAACCTGTTTCTTTTCCTTTTTTGCTTCGATCTTATCAGCCAGGTAAGAAACTATTTTCTTTAATCTCTGAGTTTTATCCTCATAGCTCCCCAGTTTTTCCTGAAAAACAATTTTATCTAAGTCTTTTGTTCTTTCTTTCAAGGTTATCTTTTTGTCTTGTTCCCAGAAAAATTTGGCATCCTCCAATCGAGCTTTAAGCACTCTCTCATTTCCCTTTCGAATAAGAGACTTTGAATCCTGGTAGGCATCAGCCACACCTAAAAAGAAAGGCTGCTGTTTCTTCTCTTTGACAATAGAGAACAATTTCTGCCCTTCTCTCATAGCAGTACTTAATACTTCCAGAGGTAAATTTAAATATTCTTCCGGAAACGAGCCCATGAAAACATGAGGATATTCGACATCATAGACAATGCGTTCAAGAAGATCTTCATCCGGATGAAGGGTGGCTTTTAAAGAGACCAACTTCTGCACTATTTGATTAAAAATCATTTTCCTTCTTTCTTCCTGATCAATCACCACCCTCATCTTCCTTAGAGCTTCTCTGTACTCTATGAAGGATTTTACCTTAATTTTTTTGGGAAAATATATCTTATGACCGACTATTGAATTCCCAGCGCGTATTTTTCCTACAGAAAAAGAAAGCGTTTTCCCGCCGAAAAGACAGAAGATATTTTTTATCGGACGGGAAAATCTAATAGAACTTTCCCCCCATCTCATCATTTTAGGGAAGGAAAGGGAAGGGACAATTTGAGGCAAAATCTTGGAGAGAATATCTCGAGTGGGTTTTCCTCTTTCGATCTTTTTTAAACCCAGATACTCTCCCTTTGCGGTCTTTATAACCTTAAGTTCACTGACTCTTACTCCTTGAGACTTAGCAAATCCCTTGGCCGCAGGCGAAAAAGATCCGTCCTTTTTTACGGCAACAGCTTTAGGAGGACCGGTAATTTCCTCTTCTCTATCTTTTTGGGATGGAGCAAAATCACCGACAACAACCAACCGACGGCAAGTTCCATATGTTTCGATTTGTCCCCCATCAATATTCTGCGAAGAGAGCTCTTTCTTTAATTTCTCCTTCATTTGCTCAAGAGCAGCTTTCACGTGCGCAGAAGGCATTTCTTCGGTGTTTATCTCTAAGATAAATTCCATCAGGGTGAACTCTCCCTAGCTATGTATTTTTCAGCAATCTGGCTGACCAGACCTCTTATCTGAGCAATCATTTTAACTCTCTCTGTAACACTTATTGCCCCTCTGGAGTCCAGGAGGTTAAAAAAATGAGAGCATTTTAGACACATGTCGTATGCGGGAAGGAGCAGATCTTTATCGATGAGCTGCATGGCCTCTTTCTCGTTCAAAAGGAAAGAATCCTTAAGTCTCTTTACGTTGGCCTGGCTAAAATTGTATTCTGAAAACTCCCTCTCCTCAATGAACCGTAAATCATGGTAGCTGACATCTTCAGACCAGTTTAGGTCATAAATATTATCTTTTCCCTCCAGAAACATTTCTAACCTTTCCAGGCCGTAAGTGATTTCAACAGGTACCGAAAAAAGCTCAATCCCGCCTGCCTGCTGGAAGTAAGTAAACTGAGTGATCTCCAGCCCATCCAGTAAAACCTGCCACCCAACACCCCAGGCACCGATGGAGGGAGCTTCCCAGTCATCTTCGTCGAATCGAATATCATGATCCTGGAGATTGATGCCCAGAGCACCCAAACTCTTAATGTAGAGTTGCTGAATGTCCGAAGGGGAAGGCTTCATGATAACCTGGTATTGGAAGTGCTTCTGAACCCGGTGAGGATTTTCTCCGTAGCGGCCATCCGCAGGCCTCCGCGATGGTTGAACATAGGCAACTTTCCACGGTCTTTTATCAAGAACTCTGAAAAACGTATCAGGAGTCATGGTTCCCGCACCAACCTCAAGGTCATAAGATTGAGCAAGATAGCATCCCCGGTCTGCCCAGTACTTATGAAGATTCATAATAAGGCTTTGAATACTCATTTTATCTTTTTTTTCTCCTTCCACCTTAAAACAGGATCTCTCGCAGCAGTAGTCTCGTCCAGACGCCGTACGTAGGATGTGTGCGGAGCAGACCTCACAACCTCTGGATTCTCTTTGGCCTCCTTTGATATCTGTTTCATAGCATCAATGAAAAGATCAAGATCTCTCTTGCTTTCAGTCTCTGTAGGTTCAGTCATTAACGCACCACGAACAATCAACGGAAAAGACATGGTCGGAGGGTGCAGGCCAAAATCGATGAGCCTTTTGGCTATGTCAATGTTTCCGACACCATTTTCTCTCTGAAACTTATCTGAAAAAACACACTCATGAAGAGTAGGAGTCTTGTACTTCAGATAATACTCTCTTTCCAGGCTCTTGCGAACATAATTAGAATTCAAAACTGCAATCTCTGCTACTTCCTTTAATCCTTCGTATCCTAAGGATAGAATATATGCCAGTGCTTTGACAATAACTAAAAAATTTCCGTAGAAGCTGTGGACTTTTCCGATACTCTTCGGCTGGTCAAAGTTAAGGAAGTATTTTCCTTCTTTTCTTTCTATGATGGGAAGAGGAAGATAAGGCTTCAACATCCGCTTTGCCCCTACTGGCCCAGAACCAGGGCCGCCACCGCCATGAGGCGTGGAAAATGTCTTGTGCAGATTCAGATGAATCACATCAACATCCATATCTCCAGGTCTGCAGACTCCTATAAGAGCGTTCATGTTGGCTCCATCCATGTAGACAAAGCCACCTTTGGAATGAACAATTTCAGCCATTTTTTTTATGTCAGCCTCAAATACCCCTAATGTATTCGGATTGGTTATCATCAAGGCAGCCACTTCTTCTGTCATGTTCTGGGCAAGGCTCTTCAGGTCAATCGTTCCTTTTTTGTTGGATCGGATTTCTTGAACACGATAACCGCAGAGATGGGCGCTTGAAGGATTGGTTCCATGAGCTGAATCCGGAATGAGGACGATTTTTCTCGGATTTCCCCTCTCTCCAAGATAGGCACGGATGAGCATCATGCCTACCAGCTCACCCTGTGCCCCAGCAGAAGGCTGAAGACTAAAGGCATCCATTCCGGTCAACTCAGCCAGAAGCTCCTCTGTTGTTTTAAGAACTTCGAGATTTCCCTGGACTAAATCAAGCGGGGCAGCAGGATGGGAGGAGTTAAATTCCAGGAGAGAGGCTATTTTTTCGTTTATTTTAGGATTGTACTTCATAGTACACGAACCCAGAGGATAAAAACCCACATCTATACAATGATTTGTCTGGGAGAGACGAGTAAAATGCCTGACAATTTCCACTTCTGAGACCTGAGGAAAACCTTCTATTTCATCTCTTACTGGAAGATTCCGAAGTAGGTCCTTTTTAGAAGGAACATCAAGCTCGGGCAGAGAAAAGGCTCTTTTTCCCTTCCCGCTAATTTCAAATATCAAAGGTTCGCGAATCATTTTTATTTTTCTTTTACGCCTTCCTTTAAAATCGCTGCCAGTTTATCAATCTCTTCTCTCTTATGCATCTCGGTCACACACACCAGTACACATTTCTTAAGCTCTGGATAATACTCACCAAGGTCTAAGCCTCCGACAATTCCTTTTTTTCTGAGAAACCCCCTGATTTTTTCGAAACCTCCTGAGAATTCAAGTACAAATTCGTTGAAAAATTTCCCCTTGAATTTTCTTTTTATCCCCTTTATCTGGCTAAGTTTTTCTAGAGCATAATTTGCTTTCTGGATATTCTGCCAGGCAAGCGTTTTTAATCCCTCCCGGCCCAATGTTTCCAAGAAGATCGTTGCTCTCAATGCACACCAGGCCTGGTTGGTGCAGATGTTTGAAGTAGCTCTTTCTCGTCTTATATGCTGTTCTCTCGTGGATAAAGTCAGAACAAATCCTCTTTTCCCATCCACATCCTTTGTCTGACCTGCAATACGCCCCGGGAACTGACGGATATTTTCCTTGCAACAGGCCATGAATCCCAGATAGGGACCGCCAAAACTCAAAGGAAGCCCAAAGGACTGCCCTTCCCCTGCTACGATATCAGCTCCCAGCTTTCCCGGGGCTTCCAGAATGCCAAGTGATACTGGTTCTGTGACTACAACTATGGATAAAGCCTGGACGCTGTGAGCAAGGTCAGATATCTTTTTAAGTTTTTCTATTATCCCCATAAAATTGGGCGACTGAAAGACGACAGCCGCTGTCTTATCATCCAGCTTGTTTCTTAGATCCTTAAGGTCGATCTCTCCCGTCTCTGAATACTTGATCTCTTCAATCTCAACTCCCGAGTTTTTCACATACGTTTGGATTACTCTCCTGTAATGGGGGTGGAGGGTTTTGGCTATTATAACCTTTGATTTTCCTTTCAAGCGATGAGCCATAAGAACTGCTTCAGCCGCAGCCGAAGCCCCGTCATAAAGGGAGGCATTGGCGATATCCATTCCCGTCAACTGGCAGATGAGAGTCTGAAACTCAAAAATGACCTGAAGTGTTCCCTGACTGACTTCGGGCTGGTAAGGAGTATAGGGGCTTATGAACTCTCCTCTGGAGCTTAAATAATCCACGATGTAGGGAATCACATGGGAGTAGGCTCCGGCTCCCAAGAATGAAAGATAATTCTGATAGCTGTTTTTCTGTGTTATTTTCTCAAAGAGTTGAATCAACTCAAGTTCTGTCATCGGAGAAGGAATATTAAGCTCCCTTTTCAGCATTATATCTTTGGGGATCGTGCTAAAAAGTTCATCCAGGGAAGAGATGCCGATTTTGGCCATCATTTCTTTCCTGTCTTTATCGCTCAGTGAAATGTAACTCATAAGCTAAATATTCCCTTTTTACTCTTCGATTCCCTCTATGAATTCCTCATATTCAGAGGCTGTCATCAACTTTTCAAGTTCTGTCTCATCCTTTATCTTAAGGCGAATAAACCAACCTTTGCCATGAGGGTCTTGATTAACAAGTTCGGGGGAATCATCCAGTCCCTTGTTTACCTCCATGACTTCTCCGGAAACAGGAGAGTAAACATCGGAAACTGCCTTAACAGATTCAATGACTCCCATTGATTGATGAAATTCCAGTTTCTTTCCGACTTTAGGCAACTCGACATAGACAACATCTCCCAGCTGCTTTTGAGCAAAATCGGTAATCCCCACAGTCGCCTTACCGCTTTTCTCCTGAATCCATTCATGGTTCTTAGTGTAGTAAAAATCATCAGAATACATCTTTCACCTCCAGCTTTATATTCAATCTTGCAGATTCAATCTTGCAGATTCAATCTTGTAGGGGCTTGATTCATCAAGCCCACCTTATGCTTTTCTATGTAAATACTTGATTCACCAAGCATACCTTTTATGGGTTTGGTTTCTCAACCCACATTTTATTTCTTCTTGTAGGGGCTTGATTTATCAAGCCCACCTTATGCTTTTCTATGTAAATAACTTTATTCACCAAGCATACCTTTTATGGGTTTGGTTTCTCAAACCACATTTTATTTCTTCTTGTAGGGGCTTGATTTATCAAGCCCACCTTATTTTTATCGAATAGCTCAATTTTTCTCGCCCCTCTTATAAAAAGGAGTAGGAACCACTCGGGCTTTGACCTTTCTGTCCCTTATTCCAATCTCAAATTCTGTTCCTATCTCTTTATATTCAACGGGAAAATAGGTTAAACCTATACTCTTTTTCAAGTAAGGAGAAAAAGTGCCTGAATTTACCTCAGAGACTTTATCGCCTTCTATGAAAACTGGGTAATGCGGCCGGGCTATTCCTCTCTCTATGACCTCAAAACCAACTAATCTTCTTTTAATTCCCTCTTCCTTCTGCTTTAGGAGAGCATCTCTCCCTAAAAACTCTCCTTTCTTATACTTCACAAGCCAGCCCAAACCAGCTTCAAGTACTGTTGTAGTCTCATCTATATCATTTCCATAAAGCATGAGTCTTGATTCCAAGCGGAGAGTATCTCGAGCGCCCAACCCTATAGGATTAACACCGAAGTTTTTTCCTCTTTCTAAAATAACGTCCCAAATCTTTTCTGGCCGGGAAGAAAGAGTGTACACCTCAAAACCATCCTCTCCTGTATAGCCAGTGCGGGAGACAAGAACTTCCTCTCCCTCTATTTCTCCCCAACTCGATCCGAACAAATTCATCTCCTCTATATTAACATCAATCAGAGGCTTGAGAATTTCCAAAGCCCTTGGCCCCTGAAGAGCGATCTGAGTGTAATCATCACTTTTGTTCTCAACCTCTACATCAAAACCTTCCTTGTGGCTCAGAATCCATTCATAATCCTTATCAGAATTAGAACAGTTCACGCACAGCAGGTATTTCTCCTGATCCAGGCAATAGACCAAAAGGTCATCAACAAAAGTCCCCTGCGGGGTGGTCAAGCAGGAGTACTGCGCTTTCTCAGGAGTAAGGCAAGCAGCATCATTGGGTGTCAAATATTGAACAAAATCAAGAGCCTGCCTTCCTGAAATTACAATTTCCCCCATGTGACTCACATCAAAAAGTCCTGCCTTCTTGCGGACAGCCAGATGCTCATCAATAACTCCACTATACTCTACCGGCATCTCCCAGCCGGAAAATTCGATCATCTTAGCACCAAGCTTTTTATGGGAAGAATTAAGGCGGGTTTTTTTCAAAGTCATCCTTCTGCAAAATTAATTTTCTACCACATAACTTTTCCCGATGCAAGAAAAATCGTCAGAAGTCTTGTTCAAAAACACAAATCTGATATAATTAGAAACCAATCATGCTTGAATTCAAAAATTATTTAAAAGAAAAAATTCACGAACTGCTGAAAGAAAAATACCATCTTGATCTCTCAGAGCGTGAAATAAGCTATACTCCACAGCAAAAAATGGGTGACTTGGCCCTGACATTCCCATTCCAACTGGCTAAAAAAATGAAAAAAGAGCCAAGAAAGCTCGCCCTGGAAATAATTCCCCTTCTCTCTTCACTCGAAGGAGTGGAAAAGATCGAAGCAGCAGGGCCAGGCTATATCAATCTTTTCCTGGAGCGGGAAAAATTCTTTTCTGGCCAGCTTCACTCGATAGGGCAAACATATCTCTCACCAGAGGAAGAAAAGATCATAATCGAGCACACCAACATCAACCCCAACAAAGCAGCCCACATAGGCCATCTGAGGAACGCCTGTCTCGGCGATACCCTTGGGCGCTGTCTTAAATACAAAGGAGAAAACGTCGAAATCCAGAACTATATAGACGACACCGGAGTCCAGGTGGCAGATGTTGTCTTCGGCTTCATGGAGCTAGAGAAAAAGAGCCTGCCCCAGATCAAAGAAATAAAGGAAAAATTTGATTACTACTGCTGGGATCTTTATGTGCGCGTCTCTTCTTATCTAGGAAATAATCCCCAAGCAGAGGCCAGAAAGTCTGAAATTCTAAAAAAAATCGAGGAGGGGAAGAATCCTGAACACGAGACATCTCATTATATCTCCCGCCGAATAATAAAAGCCCATCTCCAGACCATGGGAAGAATCGGAGTCGGTTATGACCTTCTCCCCTGCGAAAGCAGCATACTCCATCTTAAATTCTGGGAAAAAGCTTTCTCGCTCTTAAAGGAAAAAAAGGCTATTTTCTTCGTAAAGAGCGGGGAAAACAAAGGCTGCTGGGTGATGAGCCTTGAAGACGAATCAGAAAAGGAAAAGATCATAGTCCGCTCTGACGGGACAGTAACCTATGTCGGGAAGGATATTGCCTATCAACTCTGGAAATTCGGTCTTCTGGAAGAAGATTTTTATTATGAACCTTTTATCAAAGAGGATGGCAAGATTGTCTGGATAAGTTCTACAACACCAGAGCAGGAATCTCCTTCATTCGGAAAAGGAAGTCAGGTCTATAATGTTATAGATACAAGACAAGCCTATCTCCAGAAAATTGTAGTTCAGGGCCTCAAATCTCTAAAATTTCTCGCTCAAGCAAAAAAATCCATCCATTTCTCTTATGAAATGGTTGCCCTTTCTCCAAAAAGCCTGAAAGAGCTCAATCTGAATGTTTCAAAAGAGGACAAGGAAAAAGACTTCCTTGAAGTCTCCGGGAGAAAAGGACTCGGCGTGAAAGCCGATGATCTGCTGGACAGACTGGAGGAAAAGGCTTTTGCAGAGGTGAAGAAGAGAAATCCAGAGCTTCCGGAAAACCTGAAAAAAGAAACAGCTCACAAGATAGCCAGCGGAGCGCTCCGCTACTTTATGCTCAAATTCGCCCTAAATTCTATCATTGTTTTTGATTTCGAAGAAGCCCTTAGTTTTGAGGGAGAAACAGGCCCTTATCTTCAGTACACGCTGGTCAGGATCAACAGCATTTTCCGCAAGCTAAAGGAAAGAGAAAACTTTGAGGAGAAGGATCTCCAGAACCTTCTCGCTTCAGAGGAGATTCCGTTGGAAAAGCTTTCTGAATCAGAGCCGGCTGATTTCTGGGGTCTAGTTCTCTATGCCTCCCAGTTTGAAGAAGAGGTTCTCCATTCCATCCGTTCTATGGAATTCTCGCATTTAGCTAAGTTCTCTTTTAATCTATGTCAGAAGTTTAACGCTTACTACCACCTTTATTCTATCTTGGCTGAAGAGAATAAAGAGATAAAACGCATTCGTATTCTAACCATCTATTACATCAGAGAAGTGCTCAAGCGCGCTCTTTCTCTCATGGGCATCCCGCAACCAGAACTGATGTAAAATGTAGGGGTTTGATTCATCAAACCCATTTATTGTAGGGGCTTGATTTATCAAGCCCACCTTTTTTATTTTGTTGGGTCATGATTCATCAAACCCACACTTAATAATTAACAAAAAAGGCACGAAAAGAAATATTTAAGCGGAAAAAGAGATACGGTTCATATGTAGGGGCTTGATTTATCAAGCCCACCTTTTATAATTTATAATTTATTATCCACAAACAGGAGTAAAAAATGATTGAGGTTGAAAACCTGACCAAAAAATACGGGGATCTGGTAGCCGTTAAAAACTTAAATTTTAAAGTTGAAAAAGGAAAAATCTGGGGACTTCTCGGCCCAAATGCTGCTGGAAAAACAACAACCATGAGAATTCTCACCGGCTATTTGCCCGCCACTGACGGAAAAGCATTTGTAGCTAATTATGATGTCTTCGAGAAACCCAATGATTTCAAAAAAATTATTGGCTACCTCCCTGAAAATGTTCCCCTTTACCCTGAAATGACGGTTCATTCCTACCTGAGTTTTGTCTCAGAAATAAAACAAATTCCTGCATCTCAAAGAAAAGAGCATATAGAGAAAGCCGTAGAAATGAGCGGCTTAGAACCAGTGAGAAAGAGACTCATTAAGAATATTTCTCGAGGATTCAAGCAGAGAGTGGGTATTGCTCAAGCCCTCATCCACGATCCTCAAGTACTCGTCTTAGACGAGCCAACTGCCGGCCTTGACCCGGCCCAGATAATAGAAATAAGAAAGCTCATAAAATCCCTCAAAGGAGAACAAACCATCCTCCTCTCAACTCATATCCTCGCTGAAGTGACTCAGACATGCGATGGAGTTGTTATTATTAACGAAGGCAATCTCATGGCTTCAGGCTCTCTAGAAGAACTCACAGCTTCCTTCAAGGAAAAAGAAGGAGTCGTTATTAAACTCAAAAAGGGAGGGAAAGATGTCCTTTCACTCCTGCAGAAAATTCATGGCGTCGACGAAGTCAGCCATGCAGATGACGAGTTCAAAATAGAATGGACCAAAGGAAAAGACATGAGGGATGAAATCACAAAGCTCATCGTTGATAAAGAGTTAGGCCTTATCGAAATGAGGCCTCTCGCCATGAATATCGAAGACCTCTATCTCAAGGTTATCTCAGGAGGTGTCGCACAATGAAAAACATATGGGCTATCTTCAAAAAAGAAATAAAAACCTACTTCACCTCACCTATCGCCTATGTGGTTATAACTGTGTTTCTGGTTCTGATTGGATTTTTCTTTTACAGTCTCATCTGGTGGTTTAATTCCCAATCCCTTCAAATGGCACAAAACCCATATTCTTATCAGCAACTCAACATAAACCAGATGGTTTACTCTCCCCTCTTTCAAAATATGAGCATTATCCTCCTCCTCATGATACCTCTGCTCACCATGCGCCTTTTTTCTGAAGAAAAGAAAAGCAATACAGATGAGCTGCTTTACACCTGCCCAATTTCTATAAACCAGATAATCCTTGGAAAATATTTTGCTTCTCTTTTCGTTCTTCTGGCAATGCTGTTTTTGACTGGAATCCTCTCCATCTTTACTTTTGCCTACGGAAACCCAGAGCTTGTTCCCATCCTGAACGGTTATCTCGGACTGTTCCTTCAGGGAGCGGCTTTTATAGCTGTAGGAATTTTCTTCTCTTCTCTGACCGAAAACCAGATTGTCGCTGCCGTCTTGACTTTCGGCACGCTCCTACTCTTCTGGATTCTGAGCTGGGCCTCCTACTCTGCAGGAGGGATATGGAAAGGTGTCCTCAATTATCTCTCTTTTATTCAGCATTTTGACGACATGACACGAGGAATTCTGGATACAACAGATCTTGTCTATTACCTCAGCTTCATCTTTTTGGGTCTTTTTCTAACTCATTCTGTCATCCAATCCAGAAGGTGGAGGTAAAAAATGGAAAAAATCAAACAATACCTGAATTACATAGCCTTAGTCCTGATATTCCTTTCTCTGGTCTCCCTTAGAATCTGGCCTTACAAAAAAACAATCGCGCTCCTCTTAGGACTCCTGGGAGTAGCCGCCTTAGCAGCCTACATCATCCTCAATCTTTCTGTTCTCAAACAAAGCTTTAAGCGAAAATCATTTATCTATTCCGGCAACTTGATTTTTATAGTTATCCTTGTCCTCGCTATTCTGGTTCTCATCAATTATTTCTTTTCCCGCCACCACCACAGGTTCGACTTTACCGAAGCTAAAATTCACAGCCTCTCTGACCAATCCATAAAAGTCTTGGAAAATTTAAAAGACGAGGTTAATGTCTTATGTTTCTTCCGTGAAGGAAACATCAGCCAGGCTAAAATGGAAAACCTGTTGAAAATCTACAATTATCATTCCAAAAAAATAAAGTATGAATTTATCGATCCTGACAAAAATCCTGGCATGATCAAAAGATATGACGTAACACAAGACGGAACAACCATCCTTGAGATCGGAGATAAAGAAAGCCGCATCACTTCCTCAGATGAAGAGGACATCACCAACGCCATCATCAAAATCTCAAGAGAAAAGAAAAAAGTGCTCTATTTTCTCGAAGGCCACGGCGAGGCAAGCATCGAAATAAGTGAGGAGGGAGGCTATACTTTAGCTAAAGAAGAGTTAGAAAAACTAGCTTACGAAGTAAAAAAGCTGACTCTAGCTCTCTCTGATACTTTTCCCCAAGACTGCGCTCTCCTCGTTATTCCCGGCGCTAAAAAGGACCTCCTTCCCAACGAACTGGAGACAATCCGAAACTACATAAGCGAGGGAGGCAGAGTCTTTTTAATGGTCGATCCCGAGACTGCTCCAGGTCTTAAATCCTTCCTCACAGAGTACGGGATTCAACTCGAAGATGATCTTATCGTGGATACCGTATCTCGCCTCATGGGAGGAGATTACTTCATGCCTATAGTGAGTGAGTATGAATACCACGAGATCACAAGTGAATTCCGGTATGCAACCTTCTTCCCTTATGCCCGCTCGGTGAGTGTAGCTGAGGAAAAACCAGAGGGAATCTCAGTAAACATCCTGGCCAAAACAAGCACCAACTCATGGTCAGAAAGGCAGCTCACAGATAGTGAGGTGACGTTCAATAAAGACAAAGATAAAGAAGGACCAATCTCTCTTGCGGCAGTCGTAACCGTAGAACCGAAGGAAGAAGAAAAGGAAGAACCTAAGGAAGAAAAAGAGACGGAAGAAGAAGAAAAAGATAAGAAAGAGACAGAAGCTAAAGAAGAAAAGCAAACAGAAGAAGCCGAGGAGACAAAACAAGAAGGACGCCTGGCAGTTTTCGGTGATTCAGATTTCGCCACTAACCGCTATTTTAACTTTTCAGGCAACGGAAATTTCTTCTTGAATACAGTAAACTGGCTGACTGAAGAGGCAGACCTTATCTCCATACAGCTTAAGACATCCTCTCCCCGGACGATTCACATGACTGCTACCCAGGGAAGAATACTCTTCTTCGTCTCCCTCATTATTCTCCCTCTTATCGTTCTTATCACAGGAATTTCAGTTTGGGTACGGAGAAGATCCCTATGAAATTCAAAACCACAATCATCCTCTTTGCGGTTTTCCTCATTCTCCTGGCTTTTGTCTTATTCTTCGAATACAAAGGCATGAGTGAAAAGGATGAAGGAGAGAAACTCCTTGCCCTTTCCTCCGATGATGTCCAGAAGATAACTTTTAAAAAAGAATATGAAACCATTATTTTCCAGAAAGGCGAAGACGGAGAATGGCTCATCACTGAACCTCTCGAAGCAAAAGCAGATAAGTATGAGGTCGACCGCCTCGCTGACGATTTCTCAAACCTCAGAATAGAGAGAGTGGTTGAGGAAGAACCAGAGGAGCTTGAAAAATACGGTATTCCTCAAAAAGAGATAAGTCTCTGGTTTAAAGATAAAGATGAGCCAGTAAAAATCCTGATAGGCATGGAAAATCCCCTGGGCAACACTTTTTTTGCCAAAAGAGATGATGAAACAAGGGTTGTCCTCATCCCCAGCC
>LAZR01001241.1_pt1 | contig 16530 bp, 14 predicted proteins | sample 329461 | NCBI WGS metagenome assembly LAZR01 (sample SAMN03002196, study PRJNA259156) | marine sediment metagenome | biome: sea floor; feature: Hydrothermal impacted sediments; material: marine sediment; isolation source: Loki non-amplified sample from Loki's castle hydrothermal vent sediment ...
CATTAAATTCTTTTACGCTTATTTTGTCTAGATTATAAAAAGAGTTAATAAATTTAAAGATTGACCGATATTTGATTTTCTGTTATGATTTAATTAGTTCAGATTTTCTATATCTTTCTATATCTCTCAAGATTCATCAGGCGATTTCAATTCGTGGTACATGAACTTTATTTACTCTAGCAGCAGTAAATTTGCTCAAGATATTAGGAATCTTATTCAACTTAGTCTTTGGAGTTAATTGAATTAATAATTTATTTTTTTTTTATCTTTAAATACTAGGTAAATTAATTCTCTCTAAATTTTTAAGTTCTTATTTTTATTATTTTTTATAGTATGGTCTTAAAAGAATATAAAATAGATAATTACATTACTTTAAAATTAGAGGATGGAGTTACTAATATTTATATTAAGGATGATCTCTTTAAGCAGTGCACATCTCTTTTATTAAAGAAAATCCATTTAAATAACATGGAAGAGTATATAAGTAAGTTCAAATCTATTGATGAAGAGACGAACTCTTTAGAGCCTATAAACTTTAATGAAATAACTCCTGAAGTAGAGTTTTGGGGTCATTGTAGTAACTTACAAGTCTGGGTTGAATGTAATTATGATACAACATTATTGCATAGAAATTTAGCGTTTCCTCTACTTAAGAAACTTTCTGATAAGGGTAGCAAGTTAGCTACGATTAAATTCAAAGAAGAAATCATTAGAAGATTACAGAGTGGGGAATCAACAGTTATAAATTATTTATTAGAGGAAGATTATATTCAATATTTAAGTAAAGAAGAATTATTTTATGCTATTTTAAACTCCGAAGATGCAGAAATCTTATTGAAACTAGAACAGTCATCTCCATATAATTATGGTTGGATAGAAATGCGAATATGAACCCCTAGAACCAGATTATAATAAATGTCCAATCTGTAAAAAAGAAAATCCATTAAAATTAGGGGGGTTTATATGAGTAATAAAAATCAATTAATAGGAAAATGGTTAGAAATAGCTCAAAATAACATTTGGATTAAGCAAAGAGGATCGCATGATCCGAATGATGATTGTGCATTTGAAGATCCTTTAACAATAAAAGATTTTTTTGAATGCAAAAGCATTAAAGAACTTCATAGCCAATTGATTAAAGGAAATTGGTTATTAGGACAGCCATTCTACTTTAAAAACCTATGCTTTATCAATCAAATTAATGCAGGGGACGAATTCTTAGTTATTCGGGATGATATAGAATTTGAAAGTATAACTTCTGAATGTTTTAGTGAGCAAAAATTTGAAGACTGGGTAAATTGCGTGTTAAACGCAAGTGAAGAGCAATTAAGAAGGCTAGAATACACAACAGAAGAATATGAAAAGAATTGGAGAATTAATAAAAGAGTTTTACGGGCAGCAACCTCAGAAAAAATTTATAAAATCTTAAATAACTAAATTTTTTTTTAATTTAAAAATATCAAAAAAGGATTTTTTTGGGTTAATTTTACAAAAGAATGATTAATTATTAAATTTTCGCCTAGCTATCACAAATGTAATCGTTCTACCATTTTATTTTCGTCTTTCACCTAATTCCTTTGATACTGCTATTCTGTTATCTGTTAATTTTTGTCAGTCCACCCCCCGTTTAGAATCCACCCATTATTTTTATCTATACGATTTAATAATTGACATAAACTAATTTTATGTTTGATTCATTAATAATTTTTATGATTGGAAGAAAATTTAAAAATTTGATAGAAATTTGGCACCAACTTTTTATAACAATGATAGATGGACTTAAGATTCCTCTTATTGAAATAAAACTTCGATGCCCTGCGTGTGGAAGTTGGATGGTAGGTCCAAATGGAACCAGAAAAAGGAGATATGGACGGGTGGAAGCATTTATTTGTAAAAATCCAGAATGTAAGAACGAAGGACGGAAAACACCAAAACAATTTATCGCGACTAGTTCCTATGAATTTAAAAAATTAGTGCGAAGCAAGTTAAAGCAATTGTACGAAGATATTTTGAAAGACGGGGCAAAAAATAAGACAATTGCTAAGAAATATAACGTATCGCCGTCAGAGATTTCTGCGTTGCGGACAGAAATTGAAACCACAATTGAGAAGCATCAAACGTTGGATTCGCTGGTGGACGTGCCGCAACCCGATAAAGCAATCGCAATCGATGAGACATTTTTAAGAATTGAAGGGAAAAAGGTGTACATCATCGTAGCCACGGGCTACACGACCCGAAAGGTGCTTGGAATAAAAGTCTCTTTTACGAGGTCGGAACACGACATGCGAGCCGTGTATGATGAGGCTGAGAGAAACACCACGCACCTGATTACCGCCGTGATCTCAGACGCTTGGACGAGTACTATCGCAATGGTTAAATCCTTAGGCAGAGAAATCACGCACGTCATCCACAAGCACAAAAAACCCTACGATAAGGTCGTGATAAAACACTATAAGTACACTAACACCGAACGAGTAACGACTGATATAGGCGTGAAAACAGACGTGATGGAAAGGCGTGCTATGCGCCAAGGATATCACATGGAGACCAGAACGCCTCTAGACGCTCTAGCACCAAAAAAACGAGGTCGCCCAAGGGGTTCGAAAACTAAGAAGAAAACCAAGCGCTCTAACAAGAAAAAGAGACGGGGTAGGAAAGGACTATTTAAAGTGTTCGATAAAGGAAAGAAATTCTTCTTTAAAATCGATCCATACAGGAAAACGGTAAGAACGAGTAATAATCTGCCAGTATCGGTTGCTGCCGCACTGGCAGAAGTGCTTAATTTGTTTGCCCTTAAGAGCATTCAGAATAATGTTTCAGAGAATTTAAATTCTGTGGTAAAATCGCTCTTGAGGTTAAGGGGTCCCAAAACTGTTGAATCGGTCGAACGGCGCATCCGAGCGTTTTTAATTGTCCGAAATATCCCCGAGATCTTAGATGAAATTCAAATAGATAGAAATGTTAGGGGAAAGTTTTTTATAGATAATATTAATTCATTAGAATTTTCAAACTTAGTAAATGGGATGTGGATAGTGTAGGAAATAAAAAAAAGGGTTAATTTTTAATTGATCATTCCTTTATAAAATTAGCCTTTTTTTGTTATAAAAAAGTATAAATAGATAAATGAATAAATTTATAACTATATTTAATATTAAAAAAGAAAATTAGGGAAATTTTTTTCGTAAAATTATGCCAATCATATCTGTCTCCTTAAATGATGCCCTTAAAACATTTATTAATAAATTAGTCTCTAAAAATCAATACGAAAATAGGTCGAAAATAATTAGAGATGCTTTATTACGGTTAATGTCTACTATGGATGTATCCTCTTTTGATGATACCTCAAGTGAATTAATTCCTATTACAAAAAATATCATTGGGAATATGATTATCGTTGCTCCAAATGATTTTAATATTCAAAAAAAGTTAAATAGAATCGAGTGTGAATATAAATCTCAAATTGTTAGTAAAAATCAAAATTATGTAAATCAAAATTTTATTACTTTTATAGTGTTTGATGGAAGTCTTCAAGATTTCCAAAAACTGGTTGTTGAAATAAACCGCATTGATGAGATAAAGAATTTCAGGTACTTAATTATAAACTAAAATATACTTTTTTTTTATTAGTCTCAATTTAATCTAAATTAATTCTTTAGATTTCAAATAATAAATTAATGTTGTTCAATATTATAGTATTTATTATGGGAAAAAATAAATATGGTAAAGGATTTCAAAATAAAGGAAAATCATCGATGAGGCAAGATTCAAGAAAAGGAGGTGCTCCCATCCGTGGTGGAAAGATAAAAGCAAGCCACGTTTTGGTAGAAAAGTACAATAAAGCTCAAGAGATATATGAAGATTTAAATGCGGGCGAATTTTTTGAAATATTGGCAAAACAATATTCTATTTGCCCAAGTAAGAAAAAAGGTGGAAATTTAGGTGAGTTTGGTAAAGGAGATATGGTCCTTGAATTTTGGAATGCATGTACTAAACTAAAAATTGGTGAAATTTCTCAACCAGTAAAATCTCAGTTTGGTTATCATATTATAAAACGAACAGGTTAAAAATTAATAGCCGCGCGCGGATTCGAACCGCGGTCTCAGGGTTCAGGGCCCTTTCCACAGATATGAGAAATTCATACCCCCAAATGCTTGACCACTACACTACGCGGCTTTAAATTATTATACTTTTCTATGCTCACTACGATATAATAAAAGGATTTTAAAAAAATGAGAATTATCTTTTCTTAATTCTACATTATTACGCTTTATTTGGTAATTAATAATTATATTACTCTAAAAAACCTTTCTCAATTGATTATATGTAAAAAAAATTCTTGAGTATTTTATACAAACGACTCTTACAAAAAATACATTCTAACATTTTATTAAATTTTAAATAGAATAAGTGATTATTATCACATTTTTCTAAAAAACCTTACTTAAATCTAAAAGAACTAGTCTGTAGTATAAAATTATAGAAAAAACTATAATTTGTTTACAAAAAAATAAAGATAGATTTTTATGTACTGAGATCTATATCATATCTTGAATTACACATTCAATGGGATTTAAAAAGAGATCAGTTTATAAAAACTAATTTTTAAAAAACCCCGTGACTGAAAAAAAAAAAACCCTAAACTGAATACTTTTATAACAAATTCCTCTTATGTGTAATTCACCTTTATTTTTTATATTGATTATTTTATTAAATAAAAGTGTAGTATAAGTGTAATACAATCAAAGAAGCACTAGGCTGTATCTGTTCAATGAAAGCTTCATGTATAGGTTTAATTAAAATTATCCATCTTTACTATTTTCATTGAGATTTCTTAGTATATTCTATTTAGGCAATTTTAAGAATCTTATTGCCGACGATCTCGAATCTCACGGAAGGTTTCGTTAAAATATTTATCAGACATTCCTGCAATGTAATCTCTTACAATTAAAGTTAATTGTTTATTACTTTTAAGTGGTTTAAAATAAGTGCTGTAATCAGGATCATCAATATATTCGATATGATCTCTAAATATTGGAGTATTGTACCTTTCTTCTTCTAAATTTTTTAAACACGTTCCAAAAATCAAGTTAAATTTTTCTTTTAATTTATCTAAGAATGTTTTATCAGAAGAATTTTTTTTTAATAAGTCTCTCCTGATATAAATTTTTTCATAATTAAAAGCCTTTAATTCTTTGAGCGCTTGGAAAATTTCATTACTATAGCCAATTACATCATTATCTAAGCTAAAATTTAGTAAATCATCGATTAAAGTGTTAATTATCTTCGCATTAGTATCTCCAAGAATTTTTTTACATATATCAGGGATTTCTTCTCGATTTATTAATTTTAATAAGATTGCATCTTCAATATCTTTTCCGATATAAGAGATTGTATCGGCAATTCTTACCACAATCCCTTCAAACGTCATAGGAATTCTCTTAATCTTATTTTCATTGAAACAATCTTTATATTCTACAAAATGTTCCTCCCACGTTTTTCCCTTTCTTTTAAGAGGTCTAATTTTTTGTTCGTTCACTTCCCCATCGTGACAAAGAACCCCATCAAGAACTTGTAAAGTTAAATTAAGCCCTTTAGCAGGTTTTTTAGGGTATCTTTTTTCAAGAAAAGAAAGCCATCTTATTCCTTGAGCATTATGGCTAAAAATACCCATATTATGTTCTTTACTGAGATCATCTAAAATTTGCTCTCCAAGGTGACCATAAGGAGCGTGTCCTATGTCATGCCCTAGTGCGATGGCTTCTATTAAATCGGTATTTAATCTTAAAACACGACCTATTTGGCGAGCGATTCTTGAGACTATGTGAACGTGAAGAGACCTATGAGTGATATTCGCATTATTTATATCAAAAAATACTTGAGATTTATCTATGTATCGAGCATAGGCTCTTGAATGCACAATGCGATCAACATCTCTGAAAAAAGGAGGTCTGATATCTACACTTTCTTCCTCATAATACCTGGAGGCTTCTGAATCTAGTACACCATGAATTCCAACATTTACATCGCGCTTCATCCGAGCTTGCAAGAGATCAACTGTCTTTTTATCCATCGCGTTTTATAACTCTAAATTAAAAAATGCTTTATAACAAGTTTTTGATATAAGATTAGATAGGGTAATATTAAGATTTTACTCTCTAGACCTTTAAGACTAATAATTTTTTATCTTAACAGGCTCAATTCTAATATTAGAAACTAATCTAAGTCATGTAAATTTTATATCGATCGCTTGATATGGACATAATTCTTTACATTTCAAGCAAAGATTACATTCACCATTGCCAGTAAAAAACTCAAAAGGTTCATCTAACACTCTTACTTGTTTAGGGCAAATTTTTTCACAAATCCCACATTCCGTTCTTCCTACACATCGCACAGGACTTCGTGATAATTTTAAGAAAGAATATTCACTAATCACTGAAGCTATTGCCCCAAACGGACATAAATATCGGCAATATATTCGAGGATACCATACAGATAAAACAAGGATAATTATATAAAAAATGAAAATAATAAATACTAGTAAATTGGAAAATATTGGAACAATACTCCAGGAAACGAAAATATCTTTCATCATATTAGGAAAAAAAACAAATATATATTCAGATAGAGAGAAATATCCCATAGGTTTTTCACCAAAATCCCCTAAATTGGGTTTGAAATCAAAGAAAAAGTTAGGAAAAACAAGAAGTATCAGTAAAATAAAGATCCCGTATTTAATCTTTAATAATGAATTATGGGTTTTTGTTTTAATCGTCTTTTTCTTTTTGGAGATTGCCGCACAAGCATCTTGAATTGTTCCAATAGGGCAAATCCATCCACAAAAAAACCTATTAGTAAATAGTAAAACTAAAATAAGCACTCCAATAAGAAATAATGGAACAGTGCCTTCTAAAATAAAAAAGAAAATATATTCTAAAATTCCAGCCCCATTAGAAATTGGATTTCGAGGAGAGTTTAAAATTGGAAGAACCTTTATAAATACATCAAAACTCCATAAACTAACCGTGAATATCAATTCGAAAATAACATAATTAATAATTAAAAATGCAATAATCTGAATTATACGTCTAAATATTGTTATTTTACGATTTCTTATTTTAAAATCTTTTCGTTTCAAAAATTACCACTAAATACTATTTGAGAAAAAGAATTAATCCTATCTAAAAAAATTAATTTTTCTTTTAATAAAATGAATATTAGAAAAAGTTTTTGATAATTAATCTAATTTTTGCTGATTTCTATTAATTTGAAAGTGGAGTTTTCAAATTCTTAAAGAGAATGCTGTGTGTGGCTATTTAAGAAGTAAAGTTTCTAAATTCTTTGGGCTCTTAGTTGATTTTCTAAGCTTCTTGTGAATCATAGTTGACATACTAATGACTTTAGACTCTTCTCCGTGATTCACTATAACCAATTTTGGTCGAGGCTGAATCCGTCGTAAAAATTGGCTTATTTGGGAGCGTGACGAGTGACCACTGAATCCCTCCAAAGTAAAGGTCTTCAAATTTAGTTTAACTAATTGGATTCTCCCTTTACCATCTACATACTGAAATTCTCGAAATCCCCGTTGAATACGTGAGCCCAATGTACCATTTACTTGATATGATACAAAAATTAGAGAATTGTTAGAATCCTCTGCTAACGCTCTCAAATATTGCACAGAAGGACCTCCAATTAGCATCCCGCTAGTAGCCATTATAATACAAGGTCCACCCTTAATGATACTTAATCGTTCTTCCTGAGCTGAAACAGTTTCAAAATAATCACTCAAAAATGGGTTTTTTCCTTGATGTAATATCTTTTCTCGCAAGTCACTGCTAAGGAAGTTAGGATTAGCTGTATGAATGGCAGTAGCCTCACTAATTAATCCATCAATAAAAATTGGTACTTTATCAATAAAACCTTTTGAGATATATTCTTCTAAAACGATTAACAGTTCTTGAGCTCTCCCCACGGCAAGAACAGGAATTAAAACCTTTCCACCTCTCTTGAGTGTTGAATTTAGAATCTGTTTCAGTTCTCTTTCAGAATCTTGTCGACTTGGAATTCGATCTTGTGGTCCTCCATATGTAGATTCGATTAATAAACTTTCGACTCTCGGAAATTTAACAGTTGCCTTTTCTAACAATCGTGTGGTTTGAAATTTAAAATCTCCTGTGTAAACAAAATTATAATCTCCTTTTCCAAAGTGTAAATGTACCATTGATGAACCTAAGATATGTCCTGAATTATGTAGTGTTAGTTTTATATCTGGTGCTATATCTGTCACTTTCCCCCAAGATAATGGAATAGTATGAAGAACGACAGATTTAACATCTCTCTTAGAATAGGGTGGTGGTGTTCCTTCTTTTTCACATATTTGGATGAAATCCAATTGAAGCATTGTAGCTAAATTGCGCGTAGGTAACGTACAATAGACTGGGCCTCGATATCCATATTTATAAAGAAAAGGTACGAGCCCACAATGATCTAAATGAGCATGTGAAATAATAATAGCATCAAGATCTCTTACAGAAAATTGAGGAATATCAAAATAAGGAAATCTATCCTTAGGATTTCCTACATTCAATCCCACATCTAATAATACATTGCTATCCCTCGTTTGCATTAATATACAAGATCTACCAACTTCTCGAAATCCTCCTAAAGCGCTTAATCTAATATTTAAATCTTTAAAAATAGCTGGTCGGTGTATTCTTTTTCCTATCCGCAATAAAATATCTCTTTGCGTTTGTCTTTCTTTTTTAAGCGTTTTTCTAATTATTTGAATTGTCCTTGAAGCAAGAGGAGGGGTTCTAATCGTTTTAGGCTGCCAAAACGTATTTGTTCTTATCTCTTTTAGATTTATACCTTTTTTCCCAATAACAAGTCCAGGTTTTCCTGATTCAATTATCACTTCACCACGGGTATGATCAAACTCGATATTGGTAACCTCAGCGTCTTCATTTACTAAATTTCTTATGTATGCTTCAGTCTCAGCTGGATCCTTACGTTTAGTTACATTCCATCTAAAAACTACACGTTTTCGCATAGTTTTGGCTAGTTCTTTTAAAACATTTGAATTTTCAACAGCCTCTACATCAGGACTTTCAGAGTAAACTGCAATCTCAGGGCCCTCAAATTCAATTTTATTAACTATTATATCTGGAGGAAGATTTTGGACTATATCATCTTTTATCCTCTTTAATTCCCCTTCAAAACTCATATTCGTTCATTGTGTGATTTATTTAATTTTATGTTCCAAATTGGTCTATTTTTTAGTTATATTCTGAAACTTAGATCTTATTTCTTTATTTTCGGGTTATTAATAATATGCTTTAAACTATGCATTAATAGATTTATTAATAACACACAAAATTTCATTTATTTGCAGATATGCCTTGATAACATATGAATACTATTTTTGAATAAATAGAATTACATTCTCTTACAATACAATTTATTTACAATAGAGAATACTTTTTAGAATGAAATATTTCTAAATTTCTAAGAATATTATAAATTAATCACATAAAAATTTTATCTTTATTAAATAGTTAAGAAACTTTTGTTTTTATTTTTCCTTCCCTTGCCTGTTTGATAATTAATAAGTTAGGTTATCAATTTTATTAATAATTTTAAACAATATTATAACTTTTTAATAAAAATTGTTCATGCGAAGTTTGGAATAAATCCCTTATTCGCACAGGTTGAAACCAGCAGCCCCTATCGGATAAATCTCGAATAAAATCATCTCCGACTACTTTTCTGAGGATATTTAAAGCCCCGTTTACATCCGCATTGAGAAGGTAATTCGAGCCCCTAAACAATCCTCGCTTAATTCTTTTTCCTTGGTACTTATTATGTTTTTGGATTGGTTCTAAATCCAGAGAACTACATTTTGAAGTGTAGGACTCATCGACTTCATGAACCTTAATCCCTACAAGGTGGGCTTTATAGGTTATTATTTGTTTAAGTTTTTGAATGGGAATATTAACAAAATTTTGGTTATTTTGTTTACCCAATCGTATATTTTGTTTGATCTCTTTTAATTTCCCTAAACAAATATGTCCTATTTCATGTTTTAAACAATATCCAACAATTAGCTGAGCAGTTTTATGCAAATAATCAGTAATAACGGAATTTCTGCTTAGAGTAATACTGTCGAGTTGGGTTGTCCACTTTAATTTTTGCTTATCTTTGATAGAAGAGAGCCTTGCTTTTCTTTTATTCCATTGCCTATTAATCGATTTTAAAACCTTGCCAGAGACGATAATTGGTTTTGAATTTTTGTTTTCTACTGTTGTTATTAGATTATTGAGTCCGAAATCAATAGATAAATAATAATCCTTATTTAATTTAGATTTTTTGATAGAACTTCTGTAGATTATTTCAATTTCGTAAAATTTCTTTCTCGGTAAGATACGAATTTGTTGATACTCTTCGAAATTCTTCTTTTTATACAGAGGGATCGTAATTTCAAGTGGAGTTTCAAATTCGGGAAATATATCTTTAAATAATCTGGACATTGTAAGAACAATTTTATTATTCTCAATTTTACTATTCTGATTCGTATAGACCAAGAGATTGCAATCATCTTGCTTGTATTTAGGTGGTTTTGGATGCCCATTAAACTTTTTTCGATTTTTATTCCATTCTTTTATTGAATTAAAATAGCTTTTCCAGTTTTTGTCTAAAATTTTAAGAATCTGCTGAGATGTCTGAGCTTTTAATAATCTATAAGTATCAGAGCGTTTCAAAATAAAATCTAAGTCTTGGTAACGGAGCCAATTCTCCAAATGAAAGAAATCCTGTCTTATATACCAATTAGCATGATTATAGAGTTTTTTAGAGATAGAACAAAGCAAATCTAAATGCTCGCTCTTAGGTTTTCTGAATTTATAGACTAATTTCATCTTATTTCATTAGTATATAAAAACCAATTTAAAAGATGACAGAGTAGAAAAAAAGTAATTCAATTTTTGTTTTCTTTACTAAAATAAGAAAATAACGTTTTTACTTATGACATAACCAATTTTTATTAAAATTTTTTAAAAATTTAGAATATTTTTACTAATATTTATGGTGATATTTTTTTGAGAAAAAAACTTAAAATGAATTATGGGAAAATTAAAAATAGGGGCTATTGCTTCCGGGTCTGGTAGTAATTTTGAAGCAATAGTTAACGCATGTGAAATGGGAATATTAAAGAGTAAAGCGACAGTAGAAGTTTTAATTTGCAACAAAATTGGCGCATTTTGTATGGAAAGAGCCAAAAATCATAATATCCCTTATGTTTTGATTGAATCGGATAAATTCGTTCACCTTCCTAGAGAAGAATATGATCTAAAATTGATTAATGTTCTTAAACAGTATGAATGCACATTAATCGTTTTAGTAGGATATATGAGATTAGTAAGTCAAAAATTTATTGATGCTTTTGATGGGAAAGTAATGAATATTCATCCCGCTCTTCTACCTTCATTCAGAGGGATTCATTCACATAGGGACGCTCTAGAGTATGGAGTTAAAGTTTCAGGAGCGACAGTTCATTTTGTTGATGTTCGAGTGGATCATGGACCCATAATAATACAAAAATGTGTCCCCGTGTATGATACTGATACTGAAGAGACGCTAGGAGGAAGAATATTGGAATGGGAACATAAAATTTTTCCTAAAGCTATTGAGCTATTCTGTGATAATAGATCGCATATTGACAGAAGGATTGTAAGAATTGATGGAGAAATTATATTCTAGTTATTTTCTCTCTATTCAAAAGTACATGTTGAAGATCACTAAAATTATGGAAAGTTTTTAAGAAAATCTTAATACCTGACTACTTAATATTATATGAATCGTATATAGCTAACTCTTCTAAATATTTAAGATATTTAACCTGAAGTAATGCCTTATGATATTGATCTGAATTAAGTTCCTTAACAAATTATCCACTAGTACTACCATGACCTATATAATTACAATTTCTCCTCATATTGTATTAACTTATCCTGATTATTCCGCTCAAGTTTATGTTAAATCCAATCTAAAAATAAAATGGGAAAGTAATATTGAGAATGAACCTTTTAAGGTTGACCTGTACAAAGGACTTTTATATATATAAAGACTTTAGCAGAGGATATCCTAAATTATGAATTTGAATATTATAACGTTTCAGAAGACCTTAAGCCAGGAATAGATTATAAAATTAAGGTATCCGCAATTTCTTCTGGTGAATTTGATTATAATGACTTAAAAAGATTTTCTTAAAAAGATTTTATCTTATTATTTTTTTACTCCAAATAATAAATACGATTGATATTACAAAAATACCGTTTAGAAATATAAATACTTTATATCCATATATAGTGTTATCGCTAGAATCGCTAGAATCATTAAGTCCAATATAAAACTGGTCACTTAGCTCCCAACAACTTGAATCAGTAATTGATGTTATTTTTATGAAGTAATCGTCGCCTATAGGAAGAATAGGAACATCCCATATAAAAAAACCATTATTAGAAGCATTTGCTGAAATGGCAAGAATAATACCCCTAGGAATCAATATATTATCCTCGTAATGCATATCTTGCCACAGTTCTATTCTAACAGAATCTATTTGTCCTGTACTATTCCAATTTATTGTAAATTTTGAATTTTGCTTTATTCTTATAATAATAAATTGTATATTGATGGAAGAATTGTCCGAAAAAATAGAGAAGTTAAATTGTAATCTTTAATTTATTAATTTTGAAAAATTGAAATGCCATATTTAATCTTAGATAAAATTATAAATAGGAGAAAAAACATTTAGTTTAATAAGAAGAAAATGAGTGAGAAAAAAAGAAAGAGAGCACCTATTCATGTTACTCTTGCAGATATAGAAAGGGCATATAGAAAAACAGAGGAATTCCGACGCTTAGTTGAACGAGGTAAAACCCCAGAACAAATCTTTAAAGATATGCTTAAGTTGATTCAAGTTGATAAGTAATTTTCTTCAAACAATTTTAGATGTTGCGACGGTTCGATTTAAGATTACGACAGTCATTATCGGGGGATTAGCACTTCCAGCTTATAATGTAGCTAGAACAACTCTTGATATTGATGTTTGTATATATGTTGAATCTCAAGAAGAATTAGAGCAATTTGTTAAAGAATTATACGATAAAGAGATTTCAACCATCCAAAATCCAAAAATAAATCATAATTTATTTACGGTATTCGGAAAGCAAAATGAAGCTGAGATATGGCTTAAACCTTGCGATGCATTTGATTGGGATAAACAAATGGTAGAAAAAATACAGAACTTTTTTTCTAATGTTTATGTTTTAGCTACTGAAGATTATATTTTGACAAAAATAGGTAGGTCTGATCGTAGTTCGACTGATATTAGTGATATTATACAAATCTTAATTGCAAACAAGGATAAATTAGATTGGGACTACCTCCGTTATCGATTAAAGTGGGCAAATTTGGAAAGCGATTTTAAACGGATTTTGAAAAGCTTTGAGTTAGATTATAATAATAATTTAAAAAACATCTCAAAAGACATTCTAGAGAAATTTAAGAATTAATCAAAACTAAAGATTTTCTACATAAATATTTATATTTGAAAAGACATGAAGTACTTAGAGATAATCGCTAAGAGGAAGAATATTGGAATGGGAACATAATTTTATCCTAAAGCGATTGGGTTGTTCTGTGATAATAGATTGTATATTGATGGAAGAATTGTCAGAATAAATAGAGAAGTTAAATTATACCCTTTACTATATTAATTAAGGGAAATGATTTTTTAATGTGCTATCTGACCCAACTGAAATTGATATATTAGTATTCAATTATATGAAGAAGATCTTGAGTAGCGAGAAAAATCATTTCCCGCTAATTTTCTTTCAATCAAATACTAAAATTTTAATCAGAATAATTATATTCCTAAATAAATACTCCGAATACTTTTTCAATTTAGAATGCCTCGTAGAAAAGAAATATCAGAAATATTAAACTTAATGGAAAAAACTAATAATATTAGGAATACGGGCTTAGTGGGTCATATAGATCATGGTAATATATGAGTCAATTCGACTTTTACGCCAAAAACAACACTTTCTGACTCACTTTTAAGTGAAGCTGGTTTCTTATCTCCTGAATTAGCAGGTGAAGCTCGAGCTTTAGATTATTTAGAAGAAGAGCAAGCACGAGGCATAACTATGAAGTCAGCTAACATTTCGCTTTATTATGAGAAATCTCTTGAAGGATATGAACCTTTTCTTATAAATTTAGTTGATACTCCAGGACATTTAGATTTTTCTGGAAAAGTTACACGCGCTTTAAGGTTAATTGATGGAGTTGTAGTGGTTGTAGATGCTGTTGAGGAAATTATAACTCAGTCAGAAACAGTAATAAAACAAGCTTTACAAGAAGGAGTTAAGCCTGTATTATTTATCAATAAAATTGATCGTTTAGTTAGAGAATTAAAGCTCTCAGATGAGAAAATTAAGACAAAATATATACGAATAATAAAATCTTTTAATACGCTTATTGAACGGTATGCTGAACATCCTTTTAATAAAAGATGGAAAATATCCCCTTTGGCAGGAAATGTAGCATTTGGTTCAGCTCTTCATAGATGGGGTTTTACATTAAATATTTTAGAACAAAGCGATTTAAAATTTAAAGATATTAGAAAAAGATATAATAAAGAGACATACACAAAAGAAAGCTATTCAGATTTAGCTACATATTTTCCAATTCATAAAGCTATATTGGAAATGATTGTTGATCATTTACCAAATCCGAGAGAAGCACAAAAATATAGAATTGAGAAAATTTGGGATGGTGATATTAACTCACCATTGGGAAAAGCAATGGTTAATTGCGATCCTAATGGTCCTTTGATATTGTGTTTAAGTAAAGTTCAAGCAGATAAACATGGGTTAATTGGAACAGGAAGAATATTCTCTGGAAATTGTTTGAAGAAAAGTGATATCTTAGTGTTAAGAGAAAATAAATACGATACAATTCAGAGATTATCTATCTTCATGGGGCAAAGAAGAGAACAAGTGGAAAAAATCCCCGTTGGAAATATTGTTGCTGTTGAAGGATTAAAAAAGATAAAAAGCGGAGAAACTATTATTGATAGACATAAATTTGATGGAATGGTGCCTTTTGAGAATCTAAAATATGTGACAACACCAGTAGTAACGGTCTCAATATCTCCAAATTTACTTTCCAAATTAGATCAAATGGAGAAGTTAATAAATAATCTGTTAATCGAAGATCCAAACTTGAGGTTTGAAATAAATGAAGAGAATGGTGAATACCTATTATCGGGAGTGGGAACTCTTCACCTTGAAGTTAGCATAAATGAATTAAAGAAAAGAGGTGTTGACATATCTATGTCGGAACCCAGAGCCGTATATAAAGAATCATGTAAAAAGAAATCTTCCGTAATATTCATCAAATCAATGAACAATGAGACTATCCTGGAGCTTAAAATCGAAAGATTGGATAATAAAACTTTAAAATTTTTTAGAACACATGATTATAAAGCATATAAACCACTTGATAGATTGAAAAATGCATTAGAGGAAAATACAAATCTATCAAATGATGAAATTGAAAATTTCTGGATATGTGATGAAGATCAGAATATTCTCATTTATCAAGGAGGCACAAAATTAAATGATTTCTATCGTAATTTAATTATTGAAATAATTGAGAAAATACATCTAAACGGCTTATTATGCGGAGAAAAATTAACAGAAATTAAATTTATTATCAAAAACCTTACTATCAATAATCTTAAAGAAGAAGATGCCCATACAGATTTATCTGCAATGTTTTATGAGGCTATTAAAAAAGGTTTAAATGAAGCCGAATTAATCTTATTAGAACCACTATATAATACAGTCATTCAGCTTCCGCCAAATTATATAAAAAATGTAGTTTCTTTACTTACAAAGTATTCAGCAAAAATCAAAGAAATAAATCCAGAAAATGAATACCAAGCTATAATTGAACTATTATTACCAGTTAGAAATTCTATGAAGTTTGCTGAAGATATACGTTCAAGTACATCTGGGAGGGCTTTTTGGCAAAATGAGTTTTATGCATTCATGGAAGTCCCAAAACACGAATCAAAAAGAATAATTCAAGATTTACGTTTTTCTAAAGGCATATCATGGTAAGATTAACTCCAAAAAAATAAATTGATTTAATTTCCCGTATCTCACTCTTAAAAAATTCTCTAAGTCAGGACTTTCTAATAATTCTTCGAATATTCTAAAGAACTATAATATCCTTCGAGATGAAACAGCTCTAAAGATTTCTTAATTGTTTGTAAGAAGTGTCTTTAAAATGTTTTATAAAATTAGGATCTGAAAAATCTATATGTGTACTTTGATCACTTTCAGTAGAAAGCTTTTTCAGTTAAAAGTTGGAGTTAAAAATATTTAATAACAAGTTATTTAAGACTTTTTGAAGATATGGTCGTAAATGTGCGAGGTTATGATAAAAAATTATGGAAGGATGATA
>LAZR01001242.1_pt1 | contig 16529 bp, 15 predicted proteins | sample 329461 | NCBI WGS metagenome assembly LAZR01 (sample SAMN03002196, study PRJNA259156) | marine sediment metagenome | biome: sea floor; feature: Hydrothermal impacted sediments; material: marine sediment; isolation source: Loki non-amplified sample from Loki's castle hydrothermal vent sediment ...
ACGCTTTCAAAGATTGTGCGGCCGCTAAAGGGAAAGGCTTCTTCGGACGGATCTAGCACGTGGCATAGCACCCCGCGTACGCCACGATCGGCGGCCTTGGTCAGTGCCAAGGTGACACCGCCAAGATCTCCCATGAAATCGGAAATGAACACGGCTCTCGCTTGGGGGATCATGGCGCGATGCTCCGGGGGTGCGTAGTCGGCGGTATCATCCTTACAAAACATTTCGGCCAGACGCTGTATTTGTACTGCGCCCGAACGTGGCGGCAACGCTGTGCCGGTCAGACCTACACGTTCGCCCGCGCGCTGTAGTAATATCGCGATGGCCAGGCCCAAAAGCCGCGCACGGTCGGCTTTTTGCGGCAAGTTCGCATCAGAGGTAAAACGCATGGAGGCACCCTGATCGACCCATAACATCACAGACTGGGCAATCTGCCATTCGGATTCACGGACGAATTCCTGATCGCCCATTGCCGATCGACGGTGATCTATCCGGCGGCGGCTGTCGCCGATCTGGGCCGGGCGGTATTGCCAAAAATCATCGCCGACGCCAGCCCGACGGCGACCATGCGCCCCCAGCAGCACGGCACCCGCCAAATGTTCGGCCCGGGCCAGCAAGGCGGGCAAGCGCGCAGCCTCGACTTCGGCATTGGCGCGAAGGGCGATGGAATTGTTCACGCGGCGGCCTTTTTCCCGGCCAAATCGTCAGCGGTATTGTCGATGAGTGTCGCCAGATTGTCCCCGCGAGCGCGGGCGGCAAAATTAAGCGCCATCCGGTGAGTCAGTACTGGGCGGGCCATATCAATTACGTCTTCGACTGATGGGGCAAGGCGGCCTTGCAGTAACGCCCTTGCGCGCACGGTCAGCATCAATGCCTGCGCCGCCCGCGGTCCCGGACCCCAAGACACGGTATCGCGCACTTGTTGGCTAGCGTCGTTTTCACCAGGGCGGAAGGCCCGGACCAGATCAAGTATCATTTCCACGACTGAATCGCCCACCGGCATCTGGCGCAACAATGATTGGGCTGAAATCAGTTCTTGGGTGGTGAACACCGGGGTGGCTTGCGCGTCGGTATCCCCGGTGGTGGCAATCAGGATATCTCGTTCTGTTTCGCGGTCAGGATAGGCAACGTCAATCTGTACCATGAAGCGGTCAAGCTGGGCTTCGGGCAGCGGATAGGTGCCTTCCTGTTCGATCGGGTTTTGCGTTGCGAGCACGTGAAATGGGTGCCCTAGCGCACGGTCCTTGCCTGCGACGGTTACAGTCTTCTCTTGCATCGCCTGTAGAAGCGCAGACTGGGTACGCGGAGAGGCCCGGTTTATCTCATCAGCCATAAGCAATTGGCAAAAGATAGGGCCTTCGATAAATCGAAAGGCGCGGGTTCCGTCCGCCGCAGTATCCAACACCTCAGAGCCTAGAATATCTGCCGGCATCAGATCAGGGGTGAACTGCACTCGGTTACCGGCCAAGCCCATCACCGTACCCAAAGTTTCGACCAATCGTGTTTTGCCCAAACCCGGCAAGCCGATCAATAACCCATGGCCACCGCATAACAGCGCTGTCAATGTTAAGTCGACGACTCGTTGTTGGCCAATGAAGCGGTTATTTATCGATGTCTTGGCCTGAGCCAGCTTCTCTCCAAGCGTTTCGATTTCAGCGACCATATCGCGGGCTTGGGTCATGACTTTTGCGTCCTTTGGGTTATACTTGTTACAAGTGATTGTATCGCGTGAACAGGAAATGGCAAAAGCAATGAGTGGACAAAATACCGTTACCCCTACCGCAGAAGGTCTTGCTGCGTCTGTTTCCGCTGTCAAAACACGCGGATTGCCGCCGGTGGAAAAATGGAACCCACCTTTTTGTGGCGACTTGGATATGGAAATAAGGCGTGATGGGACTTGGTTCTACCAAGGCACCCCTATCGGCCGTAAAAGATTGGTTAAACTTTTCGCGTCGATTCTTATACGTGAAGACGATAAATACTTTCTTGTTACACCTGTCGAAAAAGTCGGGATCAAGGTTGAAGACGCACCCTTTGTTGCGATTGACTTTGAAGCGTCAGGTGAGGGGCGCGATCAGGTACTGACGTTTCAGACGAATCTCGAAGATATTGCGGTCGCCGGTCCTGACCTGCCTATTCGTTTTGTCCGCGACGCCGATACCGATCAACCGTCCCCCTATGTGCGTATTCGCCGAAATCTTGAAGCATTGATCGACCGTAAGAGTTTTTACCGGCTGATAAAACTTGGTGTGCATCACGACGGCTGGTTTGGCGTGTGGTCAGGGGGCGAATTTTTTGGCTTCATTCCGTCATCAGAGCTGCCCGACTAGCCCATTAAGGCAGCCGGGGTACCATGATCAGAGAGCTTTGAGAAGGGTCGCAGGCTTAATGCGCTTCGGCCCAATTCGCACCGACCCCGGCATCGACCGCCAGTTTTACGTCCAATTTCACCACAGGGTCCGCGGCATTTTCCATCACTTCACGTGCCGCCGCGATAAGATCTTCCTCAGCTCCTTTTTCGACTTCGAACAGCAATTCGTCGTGAACCTGAAGCAGCATGGTCGCGGGCAGGTGATGTATCGCAGCGGGCATTCGGATCATGGCCCGGCGGATTACATCGGCAGCCGTACCCTGAATAGGGGCGTTTATCGCGGCGCGCTGAGCAAATCCTGCCCGTGGACCTTTGGCACCAATCTCGGGCGTATGAATCTTGCGGCCGAACAACGTCTGAACGTATCCGTGTTCCTTTGCAAAGGCCTTGGTATCGTCCATATAATCGCGAATCCCAGGGAAGCGTTCGAAGTACCGATCAATAAACCCTTGCGCTTCAGCTCTCGGAATTCGCAGATTGCGTGCCAGGCCAAAGCCTGAAATTCCGTAAATTACCCCGAAGTTGATCGCCTTCGCCTTCCGGCGTACATCCGCAGTCATTTCCTCCAGCGGTACGCCAAACATTTCGGAGGCTGTCATGGCGTGAATGTCGAGCCCGTCGACAAACGCCTGTTTCAACGCTGGTATGTTCGCCATATGAGCAAGAATGCGCAACTCGATTTGAGAATAATCAAGCGCGACCAATACCTTGCCCGGTTCGGCGACAAACGCTTCGCGAATGCGGCGGCCTTCTTCGGATCTGATGGGTATATTTTGCAAATTCGGGTCGGTAGACGCCAAACGCCCGGTGGACGCACCTGTTATCAAATACGACGTGTGAACGCGGCCCGTGTCCTTGTTTATATGGTCCTGCAAGGCGTCGGTATAGGTCGACTTGAGCTTCGACAGCTGCCGCCAGTCTAATACACGGCGCGGCAAATCGTGCTCGGTGGCAAGATCCTCAAGCACGTCAGCACCGGTAGCATAAGCCCCGGTTTTCCCCCGTTTGCCACCCTCAAGGCCCATTTCACCGAATAGGATTTCGCCCAATTGTTTGGGCGATCCCACGTTGAACTTCCGCCCCGCAAGCTCATATATCTCGTCCTCGAGCGCCGCCATCTTTTGAGAAAACGCGTTTGACATACGGCTAAGTGTATCGCGGTCAACCTTGATGCCAGATCGCTCCATGCACGCCAAAACGGGAACCAAAGGCCTATCGAGCGTCTCATAAACCTTTGTGACCTGGGCGCGGTGAAGTTGCGGTTTGAACAGCTGCCACAAACGCAGGGTGATATCAGCGTCTTCGGCTGCGTATCTTACCGCATCAGTCAAAGGTACCTTATCAAATGTCACCGCTGACTTGCCGGACCCTAACAAGGGTTTGATAGGGATCGGCGTATGCGAAAGGTATCTTTCTGATAACGCATCCATGCCGTGGCCGTGCAAACCTGCGTGCATCGCGTAGGACATCAGCATGGTGTCATCAATGGGCGCGACCGTAATGCCAAGTTGGGCGAAAATCTTGGCGTCGTATTTCATGTTCTGCCCGATTTTCAAGATCGCGGGGTCTTCTAGCATAGGTGTCAAGATGTCCAACGCCTCTGCCACGGGCATCTGTCCCTGTGCCAGTTCGTCTGAGCCAAAAAGATCATCCCCCGCATTTGCCTTGTGAATCAACGGTATATAGCAAGCCCTGCCGGGCTCGACCGCAAGCGAAATACCGACAAGCTGAGCGATCATTTCATCCAGCCCGGTGGTTTCGGTATCCACCGCGACATAGCCATATTCGTAAACCTTTTCGATCCATCCGCGCAACGCCGCGGCATCTGCGACATGCTCATATAGCTCCGGGGCGAACGGCACTTCGTGCGCAGCCGGCCCATCCTCCACGGCAGGCGCTTGCGCGATCACAGGAGGTTCTTTTCCCAAGATGTCGGCTACCCGCTTCGACAAGGTTCGAAACTCCATTTCGCCGAGAAACCCCAGCAGCGTGTCTGGGTCGGGGTCGCGCACCTCAAGATCGTCAAGCGTGAAATCCAGCGGTGTGCTTTCGTCGAGCTGCACCAGCCGCCGCGACAACCTTATTTGCTCGGCATGGTCTATCAAGGTCTGCCGGCGCTTTGGCTGTTTGATCTCTGCCGCACGCTCCAGCAATGTATCAAGATCACCATATTCATTGATCAAAAGCGCGGCGGTCTTGATCCCGATGCCGGGGGCTCCGGGGACGTTGTCAACGGAATCCCCGGCCAATGCCTGCACGTCCACGACCCGGTCAGGGTAGACGCCGAACTTTTCAAAAACCCCCTGGCGATCAAAAGTCCGGTTCTTCATGGCGTCAAGCATCTCGACCCCGTCGCCTACCAACTGCATCAGATCCTTGTCCGAGCTTATAATAGTACAACGGCCGCCAGCGCGACGCGCTTGAACGGCGAGAGTGGCGATAATGTCATCCGCCTCGAAACCTTCCTTTTCCTCGCATGCGATGTTGAAGGCTTCGGTCGCACGCCGGGTCAAAGATATTTGCGGGCGCAAGTCTTCGGGCATTTCGTCACGGTTAGCTTTATACAGGTCATACATCTCGTTGCGAAACGTGTGGCTGCCCTTGTCGAAAATGACCGCGACATGCGTCGGTGCATCCGGTCCAGTGTTGCCCTCAACATAGCGTTGCAACATGTTGCAAAATCCGGCGACGGCACCTATCGGCAAGCCATCCGACTTTCGGGTCAAGGGTGGCAACGCATGATAGGCACGGAAAATAAACGCCGACCCGTCAATCAGATGCAGATGGTGACCTTTGCCAAATGTGCCGGACATATCGGTGCTCCTTGAATGTTCAGCTGTCTTTTGCCACGAAGACACCCGTCCTGCCAGCAGACATATTGCAAACCGCTAACTTCATTTTGCCAGATAAACTCCCCGCGGAGCGTCCCAAGCAAGCCTCATTCGCTGTGGTATAGGTCGAATGACAGGCTGACCGAAAGCGGCAGCGGCGTCCATATACCGAATTGCACCCCCGCAGTGCGCAGTTTTTCTCCGATCCAGACGTTGCATGTGCGCAGGATATTGAACCGGCCACGCGCGGCAAAAAAAACATCGCTTGATGTATAGCCTTCCACGTCGATACGATCCGGCTGACCCTCGGGCGTCAATGCAAAGCTTTCCCACACCCTGTCTAGAAGGGTTCGATATTGGGTCTCGGTAAGGCGCAAGCGTCGGGTGGGCAGACCCTTATTCAAATCCCCGGCTACATCGACCCGCAACACAGAATCGTCACCAATGATACCGCGCCAGATATTGGCCAAGCTCAGATCCGCATAGCTGGGGGTTTCAGTGTAAAATTTCCGCGCACCCCAGCCGATCACCAGCCAGCGCGCCCGAGATGCATCTATCGGAAGACCTGCCTGCGTCAGACGCGCAAAACGCGCGCGCGAAAGATCGTCGATGGGCAACAGAATATCATAATGTATCGGACCACGAAGCAGCAGCACTTCACGGGTCAAATCGGGCCCACGGACCCCAAGTTCGGCTGAGCTGGCTATCACAGCACCGTATATCGCCACCATTAGATATAGCGCTGGCAATATCGCCAGAAGCGCCAGCCATCGTGACAGTTTTCTCAGGCTTTGCCCTCAAAGTCTTGATGGATGAACTTGCAATCGCAGTATCCGCATTCTACCCAACCTTTGTCCTGCGGTATTTGCAGCCAGACGCGGGGATGGCCCAATGCACCTTCTCCGCCATCGCAGGCGACGCGCCATGTATGGACAATGCGGGTTTCGGGGGCTTGCGATATCATGCTGTTGTCCTTGGCTTTGGATGCGTTCATCTTATGACCAAACCAGACAGACAGGGCAAGGGTAGGCCGCATGTTTTGGCTTATAGTTCTCTACAAGTTTGTAATCTTCAATGAAACTGGTTCACCATCGGCCTCACAATGGTTAAAAGGCGACCAAACCGCCTATGATCCGGAGCAGTTCGCGCATGAATACCCCTAAACCTGTCGTCTTATGCATACTCGACGGTTGGGGCCAGCGCGATGACCCACTGGGCAATGCGCCGATGCTGGCGAATACGCCAAATTTTGACAGGATAATGCGGACGTCCCCGCATGCTACGCTGACTACCTTCGGACCTGATGTAGGGTTGCCTGAGGGGCAGATGGGCAATTCTGAAGTCGGGCATATGAATATCGGAGCCGGTCGCGTTGTGGCGATGGACTTGGGCCAGATTGACCTTGCGATTGCATTAGGCGCGTTTGACCAACACCCCCCGATGCTTGATTTTATTAGCACGCTGAAAAAGACCGGGGGCACGGCCCATTTAATGGGGGTGGTATCTGACGGCGGTGTGCATGGTCACCTTAATCACATGATCGCGGCTGTTAAAGTATTGCAGAGGCATGGTGTTCCTGTTGCCATTCACGCGCTTACCGATGGGCGAGACGTGGCCCCTCGGTCTGCTTTTGGGTATCTCGAAACATTGCAAGCGGTAGTAGGAGGGGAGGAGAATGCACGTGTTGTCTCTGTTATCGGGCGCTATTTCGCTATGGACCGTGATAACCGGTGGGATCGTATCGAAAAAGCCTTTGACGCTGTAGTAAATGGTATAGGTTCTAGTGCGGCAACCGCGTCTAGTGCGGTGAAGACGGCTTATACATCGAATGTAAGCGATGAATTTATCACCCAACGGTATTGGAGGGCTATGCTGGAGCCAAAGATGGCGATGGGCTGTTTTGCCTCAATTTTCGTGCTGATCGCGCCCGTGAAATTATGGCAGCAATAGGTGCCCCCGATTTTGCGGCGTTTTCCGTTGGCAACCGTCCCGAGTGGGCTGCATTAATGGGGATGGCGGAATACTCGGATGCGCATAATACCTATATGTCGACGATGTACCCCAAACCGCAGATTGTGAACACTCTAGGCGCTTGGGTCGCACAACAGGACCTGCGACAGTTCCGGTTGGCCGAAACCGAAAAATACCCGCATGTCACATTCTTTCTAAACGGCGGGGTCGAAGATCCTGAGGTGGGCGAAGACCGCTTCATGCCTAAATCCCCCCCGGTCGCGACCTATGATATGCAACCCGAGATGTCGTCGGCACAGGTAACGGATGCTTTTGTACTGGCCATTGAGCAGCGTTATGATCTGATCGTCGTGAATTATGCTAATCCTGACATGGTTGGTCACACAGGTGATTTGGCAGCAGCGATAGCCGCCTGTGAAGCCGTTGACGAAGGGCTGGGCCAGGTGTTGAAAGCGCTCGAAGCTGTGGGCGGCGCAATGGTTATCACTGCGGATCATGGCAATTGCGAAACCATGATAGACCCCAAAACGGGTGGTCCGCATACCGCACATACCCTGAACCCTGTCCCAGTGGCGGTTGTGGGAGGGCCAGCAGGTGCTACGCTTCGATCGGGTCGGTTGGCCGATCTGGCACCGACGGTATTGCAGTTGATGGGGTTACGACAACCAATGGAAATGACCGGAAAGTCATTGATAGAATGACGCGCTGGTTTGCCCTTATCTTACTGATATGGCCCTTCGCCGCTTTCGCGCAATCCGAGGCCGCAGACCAGGCACGCCGCGCCATGGCTGACTTGGAAACCGCTTCGGCAGCTTTGGCGGCAGCGGATGGGGCCCGCGACAGGGTAATGGCCTTGACCCAAACCATTCAGGCGTTCGAAGTCGGCTTGGGCGCAATGCGCGAAGGGTTGCGTCAGGCTGCGATCAATGAAGCGCAGCTAAGCAAAAAGCTCGCTTCGCGCGACGGTGAGGTCGCGCAACTGTTGGGTGTCTTGCAAAGCATGGGGGGCAACCCGTCGCCGACATTGTTCCTGCACCCGCAAGGGCCTGTGGGCACTGCCCGAGCGGGTATGTTACTGGCAGAATTGACGCCTGCGCTTAATTCTCGCGCCGACGCTTTGCGCAATGACTTGGACGAGGTGCAGATGTTGCGGACCCTGCAAGCCGACGCGGCGATGCGCCTGCAAGAGGGCCTGACCGAAGTCCAAAGCGCACGCACCGATCTTAATCAAGCAATGGCGAATCGTACCGATCTACCCAAACGATTTACCGAAGACCCTGTCCGTACTGCCATTCTCATATCGACATCCGAAACATTATCTGGCTTCGCAAGCGGTTTGTCCGAGATGACATCGGACCAAATCGACCCGGCACCTGTTGATTTCGACGGTCAAATCGGCAGTCTGACCTTGCCTGTTCAAGGGGTAGTACTTCGCCGCGCCAATGAAACCGATGCGGCGGGCGTGACGCGGCCGGGGCTTATCCTGGCAACCCGGCCTCGGGCGATTGTTACCTCGCCGACGGCTGCGACGATCCGCTATACCGGACCCCTCTTGGATCTTGGGAATGTGGTTATTCTGGAACCAAGGGCAAATACGTTATTCGTCCTTGCTGGGCTTGATGTGGTGTATGGCACCGCAGGTCAGGTAATCAGTTCGGGAACGCCTATCGGGTTGATGGGAGGTGGGCCTGCAAACCACGACACTGCGCTGTCACCAAATGGTGATGGGGCTGGCATGGAGCGTTCAGAAACGCTCTATATAGAAGTAAGAGAAAATAACGTGACACAGGACCCGTCAGACTGGTTCCGAACCGACAAGGATGGATAAACTAATGAAGAAATTTGTGATGGCTGCGGTTGGTGGTACGTTGGCAGGTGTGATCGCCACCACCCAGATTGCAGGCCCCTTGCTGGCGCAGGAAACGGCGAAGGCCGGAAACGTTTATGAGCAATTGGACCTGTTCGGAGACATCTTTGAACGGATCCGTGCTCAATATGTCGAAGAGGTCGATACCGAAGAACTGATCGAGGCGGCCATCAACGGAATGTTGACGTCACTTGACCCGCACTCAAGCTATCTGTCACCCAAGGATGCGCTAAAGATGCGCGACCAGACTCGGGGCGAATTCGGCGGATTGGGGATCGAGGTCACCCAAGAAGAAGGTTTTGTAAAGGTTGTATCGCCAATAGATGGCACGCCCGCGGCAGAGGCCGGTATTGAGGCCGGCGATTTCATCACCCACGTCAACGGAGAAAGCCTGCTGGGTCTGACTCTGGACGACGCGGTTGAATTGATGCGTGGCCCAGTTGGGTCCGAAATCGTCATTACCGTGGTTCGGGAAGGCGAAACAGAACCATTTGATGTGACGTTGACCCGTGACACGATCCAACTGACAGCGGTACGCGCCAGAACCGTCGGCAATGCCGTAGTGATGCGGGTTACCACGTTTAATGAACAGACCTACCCTAAGTTGAAAGAAGGCCTGGAAGAACAGATCAAGGCAGCAGGTGGTATTGATAACATCAGCGGCATCGTGGTTGATTTGCGCAACAACCCCGGCGGTCTGCTGAATCAAGCGATCGCCGTATCAGACGCATTCCTTGAGAGTGGCGAGATCGTAAGTACACGCGGTCGCGATGCAACTGAAGGCGACCGTACAAACGCCACCCCCGGCGATTTGGCACAGGGCAAGCCGATCGTGGTCTTGATCAATGGCGGTTCTGCATCGGCATCCGAGATCGTCGCGGGTGCGCTTCAGGATCATCGCCGCGCGATCATTGTCGGCACCAAGAGTTTTGGCAAAGGATCGGTCCAGACCATTATGCCTCTGCGTGGCGAAGGTGCGATGCGGCTTACTACGGCCCGTTACTACACGCCTTCGGGGCGATCAATTCAGGCTTTGGGCGTTTCACCAGACATCATCGTGGCCCAACCTCCGACCAAACCAACCAGCACGGAGGAAGATCCAGCTAAATCACGTCCACTTCGTTCCGAGGCCGATCTGCGTGGCAGCTTGAACAATGACAGTCTGACGGACGATCAGGTCGATCAGATCATGCAAGACCGCGCAAAGGCAGAAGAAGCCGCTAAGCTGCGCGAAGAAGACTACCAGTTGGCCTATGCCATCGACATCCTCAAGGGCTTGTCGGCTTTAGGCCCAAAAGAATAACGCGGAACCATTTCTTCGGAATGCTAGAAAGCCGGCCCTGTACTAGGGCCGGCTTTTGCAAGGGTGCTATTCCTCGATGTTAACCGAGATAAATCTTGCCTTCGGGATAGCGAACGCGCGGTACCGATTGGGTCGCCAGAAAAAAACCGATCGTCAATGGGCCCACGCGCCCCAAAAACATCATCAGCATGACCATCGCTCGGCCTGTCACGTCAAGATCACCGGTCGCTCCCCGCGATAGACCGACAGTACCGAACGCCGACGTAACCTCGAAGGCAAGATCAAGAAACTCACCATCATGGCTTATGGACATGACAAAAATTCCTGTCAGCACGAGCAGGATACTGATGGTCGTCAAAGCCATCACCTTGAAAACCTCATCTGGCCCCATTGACCTTCCGAAAGCATGTAGACTGGTGCTGCGACGAAAAAAAGCGATGGTGGCGAGGATCAGGACAATAAGGGTCGTTACCTTGATCCCGCCCGCCGTAGAGGTGCTGCCCCCGCCGACCAACATCAGGGTCATGGTCATTAACGCTGTGCTTTCATGAACATCGGCATAGTCAATTGTATTGAAACCGGCTGTTCTGGGGGACACCGCTTGAAACCAGCTTGCCCATACCTTGCTGGCGGTGGTTCCCAAATGGCCCAACGTCGATGGGTTGTGCCATTCCAATACCGCAAACATCGTCCACCCCAACAGTATTAGGACGACGGTGCCGACAAGCATAAGTTTACTGTGAAGACTTAACCCATGCCAATTCCGCTTTTCCCATATATCGGCAAGGACGATAAACCCCAGACCGCCAAGAATGAACAATGCTGGTATGACCAGATTGACGATTGGGTCACCGACCCAATTGGTCAGGTTGTCCGGAAACAGGGAAAACCCTGCGTTATTAAATGCGGAGACACTGTGGAAAACCGATTGCCATAGGCCACGGCTCCAACCCATTTCCGGCACAAAAACAAAGCATAGGAACAGGGCTCCGACAGCTTCGGCCATGAAGGCGATCTTTAGAATCGCCTGCACCAATGAAGTCAGGTTATAAAAGCTCGATTGGTTCAGGTCTTCACGCAGGATAATTCTTTGTGGCATGCCCAACGGGATACCGAGTGCAGACAGAAGCAGGACGGCAAAGGTCATCAACCCCAACCCCCCCATCTGGATCAGCACCACGATCACCAATTGCCCGAAAAAGTTGAATGTGCTGCCGATATCCACGACTGAAAGCCCGGTTACCGTTACCGCCGAAGTCGAGGTGAACAGTGCATCGGGCAGGCTAATGCCGACCTTGTTAGCTAGCGGTGACCATAGCACCAGTGCTCCGACTACGATCAGTGTGAAATAAATCAGAACGAGTATCGCAGGCGGGGGCAGCCGCCACCACTTTTCACCGGGATGGCGATAGATCGTTTTCAAAGACTTGCCGCGAAATTGCGCAGGTCGGTACGCTGGCCAAGCAGGATCAGCAGATCATCGCGTTGCAAGGTGCAGTCCTGACCATCGCGCCCTATGTATTCGGTGCCACGCATCACCCCGATGCAGCGTAGATTGAACTTGCTGGAGTGGGTCAGTGTCTCAAGGCTTTTGCCTTCCAACGATTCAGGTATGCGAAAATTGACGACATGATAGCCATTTCCCAGACTTACGTAATCGCGCACCAATGGGTTGTGGATGACCTGAGCGATGTGTTGGCCAACTTCGACTTCGGGGTGAATTACTCGGTCTACCCCCAGCTTGCTCAGAATACGGTGATGGGTCTTGGTTTTCGCCTTGGCCCAGATTGTTTCCACCCCCAGCAGTTTCAAGTTGATGGCGGACAGGATACTTGATTCAAGGTCCGAACCCATTGCGACAAGAGCCATGGAACAGTCACCCAGCCCTGCCTCGCGCAGAGCTGCATCATCACGAGCATCTACAATTACGGCCTGACTAAGCTTTTCCACATGGTTGCTGACGCGCTGTTCATTCAGATCCACACCGATCACATAGTTCCCAAAGCGTTGCAGCTCGGTTGCGACGGTGGAGCCGAAGTTTCCCAGCCCGATCACGCCTATGGTACGTCGTTTCGCCGCCATAAGGTCCTCCTCATTCAACACTCACTTGTCTTGAGCGGTGAATATATCGTGTCGTACGGGGGAACAAGGTGCAGTGGTTTCAACGGGTTTCGACACAGTGACGACGAAACGCTCGTTTTAGCATGTCGAGTTCCGCTCGCAGCAAATCCATCTCATTACGAATATCCACGCCCAAAACGTCATCACCGATCAGGACTACATTCCCGAGCTTTCTTTCGGTCTTTCGATCTACCACCAGAATGGTTTGGATGCCGTCGGCTATGGCGGCCGCTGGCACGGGTATCGATAAAACCCAGTGGTTCGCCGACTCGTTGCGTACCAGTTTTACATCTGCAAGTTCGGTATTTGCATGGGTGACAGATAGCTCAGGTTTTACATCGCCTGCATCTGTGATGATGCCTTGCCACACACCTTCAAGCATCCGGGTTTTGGTTAGTTTTAATGTGGTCATCCGGTATATCCTAAAGCTGCGCGCGGGGGCGCCGCGAAAATGTCAGATCGCGTAGTATAATCTCGTTCATTTCGGGACCCTCAAATATCAGGTCTATCCAAGCTTTCTCAACGCGCTTTTCGTTGAGGTTGGTATAGGCTAAATCAAATTCGACTGTGATGTCCTTTTGATCCAAAGGTAATTCACGAACGATTTGTTCTGTGTTCGGACCGTGCCGAATATTCAGCCGGGCAAATATTTCGATCGGTTGTTCTTTTTCAATAATGGCATCAAGACGCAGCAAATGGGACCTGGCAAGTCCTTCCGTGCACTCTTTCGGAAGCTCTAGTACCAAGGAAAGGAACGTCCCGTCGAAACGGTATACCTCCAAACGCAACCCGTAAGGTGCAAGATCCACTTCACGCATGTTACGAAGTTGCCTAATACCCATTTCCGAGAGGGTGCAGTCATGAAACAAAGTCACTTCATCACCGACTGCTGATTTCGAACCGGCAGAGGAAATTCCGGGTTTCGGTAATGGTCCGCGCCAGATTTGCGGACGCCAGACCCAGTCGGCATTATGAGGTTTGGAAAATTTATCGGACCCGACCAGAGGTTTTGCCAAACGTTCTTCGGCGACATGTATCAGTTTGTCCAAATACGCCTTAAGCTTTCTGGCACGCCTTGACTGCTTGTGCAGAGTGACAAGGTCGACGGTTTTGGCCCGCTCGGCCTTATCCGCCCATCTGCGCATGATCCGCGCAGACAGAGCCCTGTCGAAAAGCCGAATATCAAATTTAGCCATATATGCCTGCTGCCTAGGTTGATCAGAGGATCGTTTTCAACAACCCTAGCTGCTGAGAGATTTTGGTTCAAACAAATAGGGTGGATAGTTGAATGCGTCAGTCCCGCTTTGCGACCAAGGTTTTTGGTTTAGGAGTTGCCGCTTTGCTGCGTTCGATAAGTTGCAGCAACACCGAACGACCGGTGGCCGTGAGGACTTCGCCGTTTTTGGGGCCGTATGCCGCAATTCCCGCTATCTGTGACCCGATACGCACGATCGCGCGCCATTGAAAAGCCGATAGCCCTTCTATTGGTACACGGCCTTGCGCCCGGAAGACGACCTGATCATCTGTTTGTTCAACATTACTGAGCTTTTGCAGCGTCGCCGCACCAGCAATTTGCTTGGCGCTAGGCAAAGGTCCGGTCTTTGCGTTCGTCATGCTGACGGTAATCAAGCCAAGCGGTGCCCCGCCGGCCGCCGACGGAACGCCAAGTCCATCGCAGCGGGCCATCACCGCGAACCGCGGTTCGAGACTGGAGCGGTCAATGCAAAAGCCGGAGGGTGCCACCAGAACGACGCCGCCCGCCATATGCGCCCGGGATACCGGAGCGGCTTTTGCACCCGATGCGGCAGACCCCATCGCCCCTGGTCCGGTGCCCTGACCCGCTTCGCAGGCGACTAGGGTCAACAGGCCAAAGGCGACGAGGGGACCTTTAAAGGTCCATGTAGTCATGGGTTTCAGCCTTACCTCCAGGGTGGGTCACCGCACCTAGATATGTTGGCCCTACAAGCTGAGCGTATTTCCACAGGGCACCGCTTTGATAATTGGTGGTGCGGGGTCCGGGCCATGCTTCCTTGCGTTTGGCCATTTCTTCGTCGCTGATATCGACTGAAATAGATCCGGTCATGGCGTTCAGCGTGATCATGTCGCCTTCTTTCAGCAACGCGATCGGGCCACCATATGCAGCCTCTGGTCCGACGTGACCGACGCAAAATCCACGGGTCGCCCCGGAAAAACGTCCGTCAGTGATCAAAGCAACTTTCTTGCCCATCCCCTGACCAGACAGCGCCGCTGTCGTGGCCAGCATTTCGCGCATGCCCGGGCCGCCGGCAGGACCTTCGTTGCGGATAACAAACACGTCGCCTTCGCTGTAGGCGCGGTTCTGAACAGCCTCAAACGCGTCTTGCTCGCATTCAAAAATCAACGCTGGGCCGGTGAATACGATGTCGTCCTCGGACATGCCGGCAATTTTCACGATTGCTCCCTCGGGAGCAAGGTTGCCCTTAAGCCCTACAACGCCGCCCGTTTTGCTGATGGGGCTCGCTATCGAATGGATGACCTTGCCGTCCGCTTCGCGTTCGATCATATCCAGTTCCTCGCCGATAGAGCGTCCGGATGCTGTCATGCAATCGGTGTGAATCAGGCCAGCTTTACGCAGTTCTTTCATCACCACAGGAACACCGCCTGCGTCATACAGGTCTTTCGCAACATGAGACCCGCCGGGCTTCATATCGACAAAATAGGGCGTGTCGCGGAAGATTTCGCAAACATCATCAAGAAAGAAGTCAATGCCCGCCTCGTGCGCCATGGCGGGAAGGTGTAGGCCTGCATTGGTTGACCCCCCAGTACATGCAACGATACGCGCGGCATTTTCAAACGCCTGACGGGTACAAATATCACGGGCACGGATGTTCTTTTCGATCAGGTTCATAACCGCTTCGCCCGATGCAGCGGCATAAGCGTCGCGCGATACATAAGGTGCCGGCATGCCCGATGAATTCATCAGCGCCAAACCGATTGCCTCGGATACACAGGCCATAGTGTTTGCGGTAAATTGCCCCCCACAGGCACCGGCGGTAGGGCAGGCGACCCGCTCGAGAATTTCAAGCGCGGCTTGGGACATCGTGCCATTCTGGTAGTTGCCTACAGCCTCGAACATGTCTTGTACCGTCAGGTCGCGATTGGCAAAATCAGCAGGGACATCTGCGCCTTCGGGCGCTTTGCCAGGCAGGATCGACCCCCCATAAAGGAAAACCGAAGGCACGTTCAGGCGGAGCATCGCCATCATCATTCCGGGCAGTGATTTGTCGCAACCGGCAAGACCGACAATCGCGTCATAGCAATGACCGCGCATGGTTAACTCAACGGTATCGGCGATCGCTTCGCGGGAGGCCAATGAAGATCGCATACCCTCGTGACCCATCGCGATCCCGTCCGTTACGGTGATCGTTGTGAATTCGCGCGGTGTACCTTGTTGAGCTTTCACGCCCACTTTTACGGCTTGAGCCTGACGGTTCAGCGAGATGTTGCAGGGCGCGGCCTCGTTCCAGCAAGTCGCGACGCCGACCAGAGGTTGATGGATTTCTTCTTCTGTCATGCCCATTGCGTAATAATATGACCGGTGCGGCGCGCGCTCCGGTCCTTCTGTAACGTGACGGCTTGGTAATTTAGATTTATCGAAACGGCTGTTGGTGGACATCAGAAAGCCTCCCTGAATGGACATTTCCATTGGAATAGCCACCCAGCCGTGCCGCTGCAAGGCTCAAGCGGCCAGTTGAATAGGTGAGCCCTTGCCATTAGGTGTTTACGCATTATCAGGCACCGTGCCGTCCCCCAGCGAAAGCCGCGCCGCATGGAGCGATCAATCTTTTCCTTTATCTGGAAGTATTCCCGCCGCGACCAGCTTATTTTACTGGTTTTCACGCTGATTACTTTTCCCTTTCTTTATGTGACCCTTGAGCTTCCAAAACGCATCATCAACGATGCAATCGGTGCCAAGACCGATGTGATAGATATTTGGGGCATTCAACTGAACCAAGTGCAGTTTCTCATGGTTCTGTGCTTTGCCTATCTTGGTGCGGTTCTGGCTCACGGTTTGTTGAAAATGCG